>SMEN01000159.1_pt1 | contig 22380 bp, 23 predicted proteins | sample 2456271 | NCBI WGS metagenome assembly SMEN01 (sample SAMN10132593, study PRJNA489261) | soil metagenome | isolation source: day1 control-loamy sand soil ammended with raw manure from dairy cow... | place: USA | collected 2015-04-01 | reverse complement strand
AGATTCTTTTGCAGGATCTGGCACATTAGCATCCACCGGCAACACCATTTCTGGCGAGGTACCCCAGCTCACTTGCGGGATAATATCTTCAGCACGCATCTCAACGATGGTGTCAAAATGAGCGTCAGCGTCAGAGACTAAATCTTGCCATGCGGCAACTGCGGCATTCCAGTCAGCGCCTTTAGGTGCATAAGGACGGCCTTCAACGTAATCGATAGTTTTCTGATCCACCGCGACCATACCCACGCGGGCGCCAGCTTCGATCGACATGTTACATAAGGTCATGCGACCTTCCATCGACAGCTCACGAATCGCGCTACCGGCAAACTCCAGTGCATGACCGTTACCACCAGCGGTGCCGATTTTGCCAATAATGGCTAAAACGATATCTTTTGCGGTGACGCCTGCCGGCACTTTGCCTTCAACACGCACTTGCATATTTTTCATTTTCTTGGCGACCAAGCACTGAGTGGCCAATACGTGCTCAACTTCAGAGGTGCCGATACCGTGGGCTAAGGCACCGAATGCACCATGGGTTGAAGTATGTGAATCGCCGCAAACAACCGTCATACCCGGCAAGGTTGCGCCCTGCTCTGGACCAATTACATGCACGATACCTTGACGGATATCGTTCATTTTAAACTGCAGGATGCCGTACTCATCGCAGTTGTCATCCAGCGTTTGTACTTGAATACGCGAGACATTATCCGCAATCGCCGCAATACCACCGTCACGTTCTTTCTTGGTGGTCGGCACGTTATGGTCTGGCGTGGCAATATTGGCATCAATGCGCCAGGGTTTACGACCGGCTAAACGCAAGCCTTCAAAGGCCTGCGGTGAAGTCACTTCATGTAAAATATGGCGGTCGATGTAAATTAACGAAGAGCCGTCATCGCGGCGCTTAACTTCGTGCATCTCCCACAACTTGTCGTACAGCGTTTTTCCAGCCATTAGACCGTCCTCATCAGTGTTATGTGCAGCGATTCGAGTTCACCAACTGCTTATGCCTCTATCCTATGAACTTTGTTGCAATAACTCAAATTGATATTTCTTATTCATTAGATTCCATTTTGGAATAGCAGTATAGTTCCAGCACCCTGTTTAGATGATTTGAGAGCAGCATATGGACCTCGCCAGCTTACAAACTTTTATTGCTATCGCCGAACAACGCAGCTTTTCTTTAGCCGGCGAGCGCTTGCATGTCACCCAGCCCGCAGTCAGTAAGCGCGTTGCCAGCCTTGAAGAGCAGCTGGGTGTACGTTTGTTTGATCGCGTGGGCCGCGAGACACGCTTAACTGAAGCAGGACAAGCGCTATTGCCGCGCGCCTATCGCATCGTCAACGAACTCGATGATGCGCGCCGCGCTTTAAGCAATCTCAGCGGCACGGTCAGCGGGCGCTTAAGTGTCGCGACCAGTCACCACATTGGTCTACGTCGCCTACCGCCGCTACTGCGCGCCTTCACTAAGCGCTATCCAGAGGTCATGCTGGATATTCGCTTTCTCGATTCAGAAGTGGCTTATGCCGATGTACTACACGGGCGTTGTGAACTGGCCATTATTACCCTGTCACCGCACTGCGAAGCACCACTGCAAGCGGTCAAGGTTTGGCAAGATGATCTGGATTTTGTCGTCGCTCCTGATCATCCGCTGGCGCAACGTAAGCGCATTAGTCTTGCTGATTTATGCGCTTATCCTGCGGTGTTTCCAGGCAGCCATACGTTTACCCGAAAAATTGCTTTGCAGTTGTTTGATCAAGCCGGTCTTACCCCCAATATCAGCATGAGCACCAACTATATGGAAACCATTAAAATGATGGTCTCGATTGGTTTAGCCTGGAGCGTCTTGCCGCACAGCATGCTGGATGAGTCGGTGGTGCGTTTGCCAATTACTGACGCTCATTTGAGCCGCGATTTGGGCTATATCGTGCACACCGAGCGCACGCTATCGAATGCCGCACAGGCGTTTATGCAGATGCTCAATCAGAGCGCCAAGAACACGCTCTCGTAGGAGTGGGCCATGCCAACGATATTCGTTGTGTCTGCAGGGGAATATGTCTGCCGGGAAATATAGTGCTGATAGAGTGCAATCGCGGGCATGGCCCACTCATACAAGGAGCGGCTCATAGCCGCGATTCAAGCTCACTGAACTCAGCCGGTACAAAACCGAAGATTCGATCAATCTCTACGCAGTCGGTCACTTTACGTAATTGGTTAAACAACTGCTGCGCTTCTGGATAGTTGCGCGTAAGCATGGCCAGCCACTGTTTCAAACGACCCGGTGCACTGCGCGGTGTTAACGACAAGCGCACTTGCCGCCAAAACTCACGCAACATCGGCTGCAACTCTTGCCAGGTTTTCAGCTGATAGTCGATACCATCACGCGCGCAAGCAATTTGCTTGGCGAGATCTGGGCGCGACACCAAGCCACGACCGAGCATAACGTGATCAACGCCACTGATTTCACGGCAGCGATACCAATCATCTAACGTCCAAATATCGCCATTGGCAAACACTGGAATACTGACCACATCCTGCACTTTCGCCACCCATTCCCAGTGCGCCGGCGGTTTATAACCATCGGTTTTGGTGCGCGCATGCACGACGATTTGCGCTGAACCGCCAGCCGCTAAAGCTCGCGCAGAGTCCATCGCACCATCGGGACTGTCATAGCCTAAACGCATTTTAGTGGTCAGCGGAATATGCGCTGGCATACCGGCGCGCACCGCTTCAACAATCTTATAAAGCACTTCAGGTTCACGCAATAAGATCGCGCCACCATTAGAGTTATTCACAGTTTTTGCTGGGCAGCCAAAGTTCAGATCAATCACTGGCGCACCCAACTCACAGGCTTTGGCGGCGTTATCGGCAACGGCTTGCGGGTCAGAGCCTAGCAGTTGCACACGCAATGGCGTGCCTGCTGGCGTTTTTGCGCCCTGCTCCAGTTCGGGCGCTAAACGCTGATAACTGCGCGTCGGTAAGAGCTGGTCGGTGATGCGCACAAACTCGGTTACGCACCAATCAATGCCACCCTGTTCGGTCAACACATCACGCAGAATATGATCGACCAAACCTTCCATCGGCGCTAAAGCAATTTGCACAGAACATCACTCACAAGTAAACAGGCGCTTAGTGTAAACGCCAGTCAAATAGAAGGGTATTGAATTTAGCTTAGCTCTTTTAAACGCCGCTTTGACTCAGGATAAAGGCAGTCGTTGCTCGCGCAACCTTGCGAGCAAGAATTACTCGGGCTGCATCACTGCGCCATAACCCTTAATAAACTCCGGTGGCATCCGCTTCGGTCGTCCCGTCGAGAGCTCAATACAAACAAAAGTTGTTCTTGCCCGCAATAAGGTTACGCCATCTGCGACGCGAACTAACTGAAATAAACGGTCCATTTTCAAGCGCTGATCAGAGCTCACAATCCAAGTTGCCATTTCCAACGCTTCATCAGCATAGGCGCTGGCTAGATAATCAATCTCATGACGCAGCACCGCCATGCCACGATCCAGCGCTTGGTACTCAGCAAAACCCAAACCCAAGTGTTTGGAGTGTTGCCAAGCACATTGCTCCATCCACTGCACGTACACAGCATTATTGACGTGTTCAAACTCATCAATATCGCCTGACTGCACGCACAGCGGTAATACATAGGGCGCAGGTCGATCCCAACTCATGTTAAGGATTCCAAATGCCCTGCCATGGCGCAGGCTTCACGTGCCAGCTTAGTGATTTGATCCCACGCTTGCGCCTGCACCAAACTTGCAGGAGCGATCCAAGTACCACCGCAACAAGCCACATTCGGCAAGCTCAAATAACTCAACAGGTTATCGCGCGTCACACCGCCGGTTGGGCAGAAGCTGATGCCACTAAAGGGTCCTTTAAAGCTATTGAGCATGCGCACACTCGCGCCACCATTAGCTGGGAACAACTTCAAGGAGCGGTATCCATGCTCCAAAGCTGCCAACACCTCTGATGGCGTCATCACTGCAGGCAAATACGGCAGTTCTGTTTCTTGTGCGGCAAGCGCTAAACGTTCAGTAAAGCCTGGGCTGACAGCAAACTGTGCGCCGGCATCAATCACTTGGGCAAACTGCTCGGCATGAATAACGGTACCTGCGCCAACAATTAAATCAGGCACCTCTTGGCGAATGACTTTTAAGGCTTCGAGTGCTTGCGGCGTACGCAATGTCACCTCAATGACATTAATGCCTCCAGCACAGAGTGCCTGCGCCAAAGAAACAGCACGTTCAACATCATCAATCACGAGCACCGGCAAGACAGGATAAGCGCGGCGTAAAATATGTTCCATGGTTAGCATAAGTCAATCCTCAAGCAAAAAGCTGGCACCTTGATCAGCGGGGCCAACCCAACGACGTTGCGCAGCAAACAGCTGCAGTCCGTAACCTTGTGCATTATTGGTCGGCGCTGGCGCCGCACTGCGTAGAGCCAATTGCGCTTCACTCACGTGCACATGCAAGACACCTAGTGTGGCATCCACCTCAATCAAGTCTCCATCTTGCAAGCGACACAGCAAACCACCTTTTGCTGCCTCTGGCGTGACATGTAAAGCTGCTAACACCTTACCTGATGCACCGGACAGCCGGCCATCAGTAATTAGTGCAACTTTCTGCCCATTGGCCTGCAAATTCGCCAATATAGGAATTAACTTGTGTAACTCAGGCATGCCATTGGCCGCTGGACCTTGAAAACGTAGCACCAACACCAAATCACCTTGCAGTTGCCCGGCACTATACGCAGCAAGCGCATCGGCCTCACAATCAAACACTCGCGCAGGTGCTTTAATCTGCCAAAACTTCTCGGCTACAGCTGAAGTTTTCAGCACCGCACGACCGAGATTACCGGCCAATAGATGCAAACCACTGTGCGCAGCAAAAGGGGCTTGGCGGCTACGAAGAATATGCTCAGGCAACACCTGCTCTGCGAGTGCGCGCCAACTGAGTTTTTGTTCCTGCAAATAAGGCTCTAAACTGTAATCACGTAAGCCCTTGCCGGCCACAGTGTAAACATCCTCGTGCAGCAAGCCCGCATCCAACAACTCGCCGAACAGCCAAGCCACACCACCAGCCGCATGAAACTGATTTACATCGGCGCTGCCATTGGGATAGACCTGTGCCAATAACGGCACAACCCTCGATAGCGCGGCCAAATCATCCCAAGTCAATTCATAGCCTGCTGCTTTAGCAATCGCTGGCAAGTGCAAAGAGTGATTCGTCGAACCGCCACTGGCCAACAAGGCCACCGCGCCATTGACCAAGGCCTTGGCATCGACTTGCATGGCCAAGGGCAAATGACGGCCACCGTGCTCGGTGTTATTGACCAGCAAACGCGCCGCTTCGTCAGTCAAGGCATGGCGCAGCGCGCTGGTGGGCGGCACAAACGCGCTGCCCGGCACATGCAAGCCCATCGCCTCCATTAACATTTGATTGCTATTGGCAGTGCCGTAAAACGTGCAAGTACCCGGCTCATGGTAAGCGGCAAGTTCTGCTTCCAACAGTTCAGCCCGACTCACTTCACCGGCCGCGTAGCGCTCACGCACCGCCGCTTTTTCTGGATTGGATAAACCTGAACTCATCGGCCCGGCCGGCACAAACACCGCAGGTAAATGACCAAAATGCAGCGCACCGATCAGCAAACCCGGTACGATTTTATCGCAAACGCCCAAATACAAGGCACCATCAAAGACACCGTGGGTTAAACCAATCGCCGTGGCTTGGGCAATTAAATCTCGGGAAAAAAGCGACAACTGCATACCCTGTGTGCCTTGAGTGACACCATCACACATGGCCGGTACACCAGCAGCAAACTGGGCACTGGCACCGTATCGGTACAAGGCTTGCTTTAACTGATCGGGGTAGTTTTTCAACGGCGCATGGGCGGACAACATATCGTTGTAACTGGAGATAATTGCCACGTGCGCAGCCCCGCCTTGGCGCATGATAAGGCGCTGGTCTGTTGGCTGCGCTGCCATTACGTGAGCGAGATTAGAGCAGCCATGTGCGCTATTACGTCCTTGCTCAAGCGCTATTTGCACCCTCTGCAAATACGCAGTACGCCGCGAGCGTGAGCGCTCTTCTATCTGCTGGGTAATCTGTTCAACTATGGGATGCAACATGCTAACTCCCTATTTCAAGCAGCAGCGATGACACCATCACCCTCTCAAGGCGCCCAATACACCTGTACAGGTCGAGGCGCTTGCCAAAGTAAATGATAAATAGGTAAGGCTTGCGTTGTTGGATCATTGACGAGCACACGCTCAAGCATCCGCCCTTTACTCTCACCAAATAAGAGTACGCCCAGCCATTGCGTGTTCGCTAACATCGCTAGATTAAGGGATAAGCGCACCCTCGGTTCATCAGGAGCCAGCCCCACTAGCACAGAAGGCTGAGCAGCAAAATCGATTCCTTCGGCTAAACCTGGCATACCTGCAAACAATGAAGCGACATGACCGTCATCGCCCATTCCTAACAAACTTGCGGCAAACGGTAAGCGTCCTTGTAGTGCCTGTGCCCACGCCACACTGGACGCTTGTGCGCTATCGGCAAGACGCGGCTCCAGCAACTGTGCTTCGGGTAACGCTCGGCGCAGCATCTGCGTATTACTTTGCACTGCATCTGCGGCAACCCAACGCTCATCGGTAGCGCTAATCTGCACCTGCGACCAAGGCAGTGCGCGCTGCTGCAAACAGTGCAGCAGCCCTTTGGGCGTTGAACCACCCGGCAACAGCAAGCTTGCAGAGTTTGAATCTGCTAAAGCCTGCTCAAGGCAGTCACTCAAAGTGGCGGCAAGCGCTTCATTGCACGCTTGCTGTGAGCTAAAACGATGTAATACAGCCTGAGACATAGCGACCTCCAGACCTACTTACTCTGGACTTACCACCTTTTTACGCAAAGGGGCATGACCATCACTGCTGACCAATGAAGGCCCAGTATTAGGACGGCGCTTAGGTGTTTTCTTCACAACCTTCGCCGCATCTTTTTTATTGGCAACTTTCTTCTTTTTTGTGCCTGCCGCTTTACCTGAAGCTTTAACGTTTTTCGGCCCTTGATAAACGCCTTTGAGTTCTTTAATCACTCGACGTTCAAAAGTTTGCTTCAGATAGCGCTCAACGCTGGACATCAAATTCCAGTCATTATGACAAATCAAACTGATCGCCAAACCGTCTTCACCGGCACGACCAGTACGGCCAATACGGTGCAGATACTCATCGCCTGAGCGTGGCATATCAAAGTTAATCACCATATCCAGGCCATCAATATCAAGACCGCGCGCCGCCACATCAGTGGCGACCAAGACCCGTGAAGTGCCTTGACTGAAACGCTCTAAAGCGCGCTTGCGGTCTTTCTGATCTTTATCGCCATGCAAAACATAGGCATTCACATCTTGCGCAATAAGACGACCATATAAGCGATCTGCCTGCACTCGAGTATTGGTAAATACGATGGCCTTACGGAATGGCTCATTGGTCAGTAACCAGTGCACTAGGCGCTCTTTGTGCGGCACATCATCAGCGGTAATAATTTGCTGACGCGTGCTTTCATTCAGTTCTGCAACCTGATTGACCATCAGATGCAGTGGATCTTTCAGTACGGTGTTAACCATTTCACGCAAGGCATTACCGCCAGTAGTCGCGGAAAACAGCAAGGTTTGCTGACGATTGGCACACTCATCAACCAGACGCTGCATATCTTCAGCAAAACCCATATCGAGCATGCGGTCTGCTTCATCAAGGATCAATACTTCAACTTGATCAAGTTTTAAGTGACCAGCATTGAGGTGCTCAATCAATCGACCAGGCGTTGCAATCAGAATATCTGGGTCTTTACGCAGCAGTGCGCCCTGCTCTTTAAAGTCTTCACCACCGGTGATAATTCCGGATTTAATAAAGGTGAACTGTGAAAAGCGCTCAACTTCAGCCAGTGTTTGTCGAGCCAACTCACGGGTCGGTAATAAAATTAATGAGCGAATGGCAACTCGAGGTTTTGCTCCAGCAATAAAACGATTGAGTAAAGGCAGAACAAAAGCCGCTGTTTTACCGCTACCGGTGCGAGCAATCACACGCAAGTCTCGGCCCTCAATAGCTGCTGGAATAGCAGCCACCTGAACAGGCGTTGGCTCAGTGAAATTCAATTCAACCAGCGCTTTCAATAGACGCTCATGCAGGGCAAGTTCAGAAAACACGGTATACCTCAAAATCATTAATCATAATAAGTAACAGCCTTCACTTCATGCGTAAGGCCGTCTGTTAGTCATTGTACTTCAGTTTAAACGTCGAGATTGCTTCAGTAGCACACGTAAGCTATCAAATATCACTAAAGTCACTGCAATCCAAATTGGCACATAGGTCCACCACTGCCCTGACTCAACCGCCTCGCCAATCCAAAACACGCTAAACAAGAACAGTAAGACCGGCTCAATATAGCTCAGGATGCCCAGCAAACCTAAGGGCAACAGGCGACTTGCACCTAACATCGCCGCAAACGCCAAGGTACTGAGCAAGCCAAGCCCTGGTAACAAATACCATAACTGTGGAGCCTCACTAAAAATCTGCGCTGGCGCTAAGCTGAGGATTAAATAAATTGCTACCGGCGCCATCACCAGCATTTCTAAAAAGAAACCGCTAAAAGCATCAAAACCCATCCAGCGCCGCAGCATAAAATACGGTGGATAACCGATAGCGCAGACTATCGTCACCCAAGACAAGCCACCCAAACGCCATAACTCATGGGACATACCAACTACCGCACACACCACAGCAATGCGTTGTAAGTTGCGCAAGTACTCGTTGTAAAACAGTCGTCCGCTGAGCACCAACACCAACGGCATAAGAAAATAACCCAAGGTCAAATCCAGCATATGCCCTGTTAGCGGCGCCCAAACAAACATAAACCATTGCACGCCCATTAAAGCTGCAGCGCAGATCAGCGCAACAATCAGTAGCGGTTCACGCCATAAGCGCTGCACACATTCTTTCAATGCAGGGCCGCGCCCCACTAACATCAGCAGCATAAAAACCGCTGGCAGTGACCACAGCACCCGCTGAGCAAACACTTGCACGCCATCAAGAGGTGCTAATTGCAAAACGTAGGCTGGAATAATGGTAAATATGCAGGAAGCGAAAAACGACATCGCTACCCCACGACCTGACAACTGCATATAGCAGCCTCAAATAAATGGCTGTTTCGATCGGCACTACACTTAACCTTGGCTAAAACCCGCCACATTAAATGTAATCTTTGCTGAGCCCAACATCAGCAGCGCGCAGCCAGCCTAGTGTGGCATCTACGCAGCAGAATGTGGGCTCAGTTAATCTTTGCGATTAAAGGTTTTGACTTGTTGTTGCACTGCTGCTTTGGCCAGCATATACGCCGACACTGGTGCGCTGAGCATCAGAAATAAGGTAATCAGTAACTCATGCACATGCAGACCTTCTTCTTTGCTGCTGAAATACAACATCGAAGCAATCAAGACACACCCAACACCTAGCGTGGTGGCTTTAGCAGGACCATGCAAGCGCATAAAAAAGTCAGGGAAGCGATGCAAGCCGATTGATCCGACCAATGCAAAAGCACTACCAATCAATAAGAAAAATGCCACGCCATATTCAATCCAAGTTGCCATTAACATCCCAACCTATTCAATAATATCGCCGCGCAATAAGTATTTACACAGTACCACGGTGCTGAAAAACCCAAACAAGGCAATCAGTAATGCCGCCTCAAAAAATAACCGGCTGTTTAGCAATACACCAAACACCACTAACAGTGCCAAGCCATTAATATACAAGGTATCCAGCGCCAAAATGCGGTCAACTGCATCGGGGCCGCGCAGCAGCCTGTAAAAATTAAGCAACAAACTGATGCCAAACATAAACATGCTGATATAAATCACTGCGTTGAGCATGTAAACGCCTCCTTTAATGGCTGTTCATAACGCTGCTTAATTTCTGTAATCAGCGCTTGTTCATCCTCACAATGCAATGCATGTACGGTGAGTATTGAACGCTCTCGATCAACACTGGCCGCCACTGTACCTGGCGCTAAAGAAATAGCACTGGCCAATAGAAAGATCGCAATATCTTCTTCTAACTCACAGGGTACTTGCACCCAGCGCGGTTGCAAATCATCGATTTTTTTAAAAGCTAAACGCGCCACCTGAAAATTCGCCACGATGATGTCTGTCAGCATATGCCAGATAAACACAAACAGGTATTTCCAGCTGCGAATACGCGGCAAGCTTGGCCACCAAGTGCTGGTGAGACGCGGAATCAAAATCGCTAAAAAGCTGCCCAACAGCCAATGCCCGACCGAACTAAAATCATCTACCAGCAGCATCCACACCATTACCAAACCAAAACTACCTAATGGATGGGCAAACCATCTTGCACGACTCATAGCGCGCCCTCCAATTGCATGGCTTGTAAATAGCTCGCTACATCAAGAATCTGCGTCACCGCCGCTTCGCTATAGCTGATCACTGGCTGAGCAAAAACCACCAGTAACGGACTACTCAGCAATAAGGCCATAGTGATGGTCAGCGCAATTTTATCCAAAGGTGCAGCATGGCTGGGTGCATTGTTCTGACGCCAAAATAACAAGCTCCCAGCGCGACTTAAACCAATCACGCCAATAAGACCTGAACCTAAAACCACTGCCCACAACTGCCAAGCAGCATCACCTGATACCGCCTGCAGCAACAGCGCCTTGCCAAAAAAGCCTGAGAACGGTGGTAGGCCGGCTACAGCAATCGCGGCCAGGAAAAAACAAATACCTAGTAAATGCGGATTCAATAAGATCGGCCCAACTTTAAAACTACTGCCCAGATCACCACGCTGCTTCGCAATGATGTCAGCCAGCAAGAACAAGCCTGCAATCACCCACGTACTGTGTATTAAATAATATAAAGTTGCACTTAGCGCTGCTTCTGAACCAACCGCAATACCCGCCAATAAAGTGCCCACTGAAACCAAAACTAAGTAAGCCAATAAGCTGGTCAAACTACTGGCAGCAAAAGCGCCTAACGCAGCCAGAAGGATGGTTGCCAACGCCAGTATCCACAGTAGTTCAGTGCCCAATCCGCTGGCAGTACCAGCTTGCTCACCAAACACCAAGGTGCTAAAGCGTAAAATGGCATACAAACCCACTTTGGTCATGATCGCAAACAGTGCAGCCACCGGTGCAGTGGCGCTGGCATAAGCGCGTGGCAACCAAAAATGTAGCGGTAAAAATGCTGCCTTGAGACCAAACACCAAGATCAACAAGGCACCAGCCACTTCGAGTAAAAATAATTGATCGCCTTCTGCCTGTGCTACAAATCGCGCCAGATCAACCATGTTCAGGGTGCCGGCCACACCATAAAACAGCCCTGCTGCGATTAGAAATAATCCCGAGCCAATTAGATTAAGAATCACATAATGCAAAGCTGCTCGGATACGCGCTGCGCCTAAGCCATGCAGCAATAAAGCATAGGAGGCAATCAATAAAATCTCGAAAAACACAAACAGATTAAACAAATCGCCGGTTAAAAAAGCGCCATTAATACCAGCCAATTGAAACTGCAATAATGCGTGAAAATAACTACCGCGCAGATCATCACCGCGCAAGGCATAAAAAGTGACGAAAACCGCCAGCACTGCGGTGACCAACAGCATCAAGGCACTGAGGCGATCAAGCAGTAAAACAATCCCAAATGGCGCCGACCAATTCCCCAGCGCATAGACTTGAATCTGTCCGTTGCTGGCCGTCATTAATAAATACACTGCGCACAGCAGCAGTAATACGACACTGACGGCGCTGATCGATCGCACCAAGCCCAGCGGACTGCGTGATGATGTCATCAGCAATGCACCACAAATAAGCGGTAACAGTACAGGTACTAGCAGCCAATGATTCATCGTGCCACTCCTTTGCGCTTTTTCTTAGCTTGCACGGTTTTATGCGCGGCTTTACTTGGCTTTTTCAATGGTTTGGCTTTTTCCACGCCATCGACATGATCACTGCCCAGTTCAGTATTGGCGCGCAAGGCCAGAATCAAGACAAAAGCCGTCATCGCAAAACCAATCACAATAGCCGTCAACACTAGAGCTTGTGGCACCGGATCAGTGTAACTGGTGGCATCACTCAGCACGGCAGGCTTTCCTGTGTGCAAACGTCCCATCACAAATAAAAACAAGTTCACTGCGTAGGAGAATAAGGTAAGGCCCAATGCCACGCTAAAGGTGCGTGCGCGCAAGATCAGATACACCCCGCTAAAGGTCAGCACGCCAATGGCAATTGCGACTAATAATTCCATTACACCTTCTCCGGCAGTTTCACGCTGTGACCAATGCGCCCTACACCACTCAAAATCAACAGAGTGCCGCCAACCACAGTCAAATACACACCCAAATCAAATAGCATCGCTGAAGCCAATTCAATCTCGCCAATCAACGGTAGATTAAAGTGCCCAAAGGCGGAGGTTAAGAAGGGATAACCCAATAGCAAGCTGACCAGACCTGTTGCTGTCGCAATCAAGACACCGCTCGCGGCAAGGTTTGGAAAACGCACACCCATGCGGGTTTGCACCCAACACTGTCCATACGCGACTTGCAAGAGAATCAATGCCACAGCAGTAATCAAGCCGGCAATAAAGCCACCGCCAGGCTCGTTGTGCCCGCGCAAGAAAATAAACACTGAGACCAATAACGCCAATGGCAAAATCAAGCGTGCCAGCATGCCAAGCATCATTGGGTAAGCTTCGCTAGACCAAGCACGCCCTTGGTTATCAACGCGTGATCGCGGTAACAACATACCTTTCAATAAGGCGACGGTGGCAATCGCAGTAATGGCTAAAACGCTGATCTCACCTAAAGTATCGAAACCACGGAAGTCGACTAAAATAACGTTAACCACGTTAGTACCGCCGCCGCCAAGCAGACTGTTGGCCAAGAAAAAGTCCGCAATACTTTGATAAGGTCTGGTCAACACCGCAAAGGTAAGAACCGCCATTAACACCCCGCAACTGGCGGCAATACTAAAATCACGTAAATGCAACAAACTGCTCGACTCAGCAGGCGCTTTTGCAGGTAAAAAATACACTACTAACAGCATCAGCAAGATGGTCACTACTTCTACCACCAGTTGCGTTAAGGCAAGGTCAGGTGCCGAGAAGCGGGCAAACACCATGGCCACGATTAAGCCTACAACACTCAGCATCAATAGCGCGGTCAGGCGCTGGCGATGGAAACCCATAGTCAATAAAGCAGCACCTGTCATCACCAGCAAACCCAAGGCCGTTAGTGGATCAACCGGCGTTAAAGCAATCTCCCCAGTGATTCGCGACAAAGGTGTTAAACCCGCTACGAGGACAACAATCACTGCCAGCAATAACAGGCAGATATAACGCTGCAATGAGCCATTTTCGATACGCGCTAAAGTGCGCGATACCAAGCCATATAAGAAACGCAGCGTATTTTCAAAAATAACCCGCGCATTGATATCCGGCAAACCTTCATACCAACGAAACAGCGGCGCGCGCTGAGCATAAACGATAATACCGCCCACCAAAGCAATGCAACTCATCAGTAATGGCATATTAAAGCCATGCCAAATCGCCAAGTTATACTCAGGCAAGGCGTGTCCTAAACTCGCTTGCGCTGCTGACGCCAATAAAGAGTCAATGGTAAACGCCGGCAACATGCCCACCAGCAAACAGCAAAACACCAGCACTTCCACTGGGATTTTCATATAACGCGGCGGCTCATGCGGCGGGAACTTAGGTAAATTAATCGGCGTGCCATTAAAAAACACGTCATGAATAAAGCGCAACGAATAGGCCACAGAGAACACACCGGCAATGGTTGCCATGGTCGGCAATAACCAACTGAAACTGCCTAACAAGTGCTGATGCAAAGTTTCCGAAAAAAACATTTCTTTACTTAAGAAACCATTTAATAGCGGCACACCGGCCATTGCCGAAGACGCCACCATCGCCAATACCGCTGTGTGCGGCATGTATTTCCACAGTCCGTTAATTTTACGCATATCACGACTGCCGGTTTCATGGTCAATGATCCCCGCAGCCATAAATAACGATGCCTTGAACGTCGCATGGTTAATAATATGAAAAATCGCTGCCACTGGAGCAAAATCAGAATCGAGGCCAAAGAGTAAGGTAATCAAGCCTAAATGACTGATAGTGGAATACGCCAATAGCCCCTTAAGATCATGCTGAAACAGAGCAGTCACCGCACCGATCAATAATGTAATTAAACCGGTAAAAGTTACCAAGTAAAACCACCAGTCGGTGCCTGACAGTAATGGATATAAGCGCGCTAAAAGAAACACCCCAGCTTTCACCATGGTTGCTGAATGCAGATACGCAGAGACCGGAGTTGGCGCTGACATCGCATGCGGCAACCAAAAGTGAAATGGAAACTGTGCCGATTTGGTAAACACCCCCAGCAACACTAAAACCAAAGCTACTGGATACAAGCTGTGCGCGCGCAGCACATCACCGGCCGCTAATACATCACTCAGCTCATAGCTACCCACCACATGGCCAATCACCAAAATACCGGCCAACAAAGCCAAACCGCCGCCACCTGTCACGGTGAGCGCCATACGGGCGCCTTGACGCGCAGCCGTTTGGTGACTCCAAAAACCTATCAACAAAAAGGAGGAAAGACTGGTGAGCTCCCAAAACATCAGCATCAACAGTAAGTTGCCGGCCAGAACCAAACCAAGCATTGAGCCCATAAACAGCAATAGACAAGCAAAGAAACGCGCCACACGTTCTTGTTCAGACAAGTAATAACGCGCGTAAAGGATGACCAGCAGGCCAATACCAAGAATGAGTAGAGCGAACAGAAAACTCAGTCCATCAAGTCGAAAGCTGAGATTCAAACCAAGCTGGGCAATCCAAGGGTAACTGACAGCAACCACTACGCCATCAAGAACCTGCGGTGCTTGGCTGAGCAATAACGCCAAACCAATAGCTGGCGCTAAGGCTGCACACAGCGCAATTGCTGTACGACCGCGCCGCGCAGCTAAAAAAGGTAATACAACCGCAAGAAATGGTGTGAACACCAATGCCAATAAAAGCATAACAGCCTCCATGTTGTTCTGCCGGACGAACAGGAGACACCCAGCGTGATACGAAAACGCGCATTATTCAATACTGAGCAAATAATGTCTGCATGTAGTGTATTACAAAATAAGACCATAGCCTTTAGTCAGTCGCCAAAGAGCCTATTTATAAAAAACGCCCTGGCGAATAACAACTTCGCACAGGGCGTATTCAATCGCGATGCAACCTTTTAAGGTGCTACGCGACTCTGTCCATTGACATTGGTAATGCGCACACGCTGGCCAACACGAAACACTTGGTTCGGTTCAACCGCTTGCACGTAAGCACGCAGTGCACCGTCATCTTCACGTACAGTGATCTCTACACCTTGGGTGCGAGTAATGCCTTCTTCTGCTGCAGCGCCGGCCAAGCCACCAGCAACAGCACCAATCACTGCAGCTACAGCACTACCACGACCGCCACCGATTGTGCTACCGGCTACACCACCGACAACTGCACCGGCACCAGCACCAATAGGTGTTTTAGTCCCTTCAATACGTACGGGACGCAATGATTCAATGGTACCCATGCGAATAGTCTGCACTTTACGCGCATCGGCACGCGAGTAGGTATCGCCACTTAGGCTTGAAGCACAACCGGTTAAAAGCATGGTAAATGCTGTGAAAGTTGCGGCTAAAATAATAGACTTGCGCATCTACAGTACTCCTTAATATAAATATTCTTGCTGTTTGTTAGACAGCTTAACACTTTAAATGTTACCACCAACCATGAGGGCGCTATGGATTATTTTATTGTTGCGGTTGCAACGCTGTCAGGCCTGTATTTTCACTGGTGGATTTATGTGCGCATTAAGCGCTGGATTAATCGTGACCTTGCTCTCTCAATGGCGCAAGGTGATAGCGCTAAGCAAGCCTACATGTTAGACAAGCTTGCTGAAGCGCAAACATTAAAAGTCAAAAAGGCAGAACTACAAAACTGGTTACAAAACGCCGCTGATCAATACCCAGCACGCTGAGCATCTGCTACCTAAGGCGACAGACGCTCTCGCAACCACTGGTTACCTGCTTGCAGCTGATAGCTTAAGCGATCATGCAGGCGGCAGGTCCGTCCCTGCCAAAACTCGATGCGTTGCGGCAGTAAACGGTAGCCACCCCAATGTTCTGGTCGTGGAGGCTGCTGGTTATCAGCAAAACGCAGTTCTACTGCAGCTAGAGCCTCTTCCAATTCCTCACGTCCAGACAAAAGCTGACTTTGCGCTGAAGCCCAAGCGCCATGACGACTACCTAGTGGGCGCAGATTAAAATAAGCATCCGACTCTGCCGCGCTAACACGCTCAATCACACCTTCAATGCGCACTTGGCGCTCTAAAGCTGGCCAGAAAAAAGTCATTGCAGCGTGGGGTTGCGAGCTTATTTGCTGACCTTTAGCACTTTCATAGTTGCTATAGAAAACAAAGCCTTGCTCATCTAAACCTTTGAGCAGCAACACTCGACAATGCGGCTGCCCTGCCTGATCAACTGTAGCCAGCATCATGGCATTGGGCTCGACCGGCGGTTGCTCGGTAGCTACTGCATCATCAAACCACTGTTTAAAAAGCGGCAAAGGCTGATCTGGGGCGAGCTCTTCAAGTAAGCCATCACGGGTATAATTACGGCGCATATGCGCCAATTGCTCAGTACTCATTACCGCCCCTCACAAGTAAAAATCAAGCATAGCGCACAGCGATATTACTGACCCTGACTTAAAGCAAGCTGACGTACATAAGCTGGATGATACACAGCCATCATGCCCTGCACTTCAATACTGGGCATGACAATAATTTCGACGCGATGGTTTTGCTGATTACTTGTTGATTGATCCAGCAAATAAGAACTGCCCATACCTAAATGACGCATACGAGCGCCTTTCAAACCACTCAAGCGAAAAATAGAGGCTACTGAGCGCGCTCGATCAGTACTAAGCTTCTGATTATCTGCGGATTGAGCCGCGTGACCTAAAATCAACACAGACGACTCAGCGTCGGCTTCTAGCAGCTTAGCGATACGGGTAATCGGACCTAAAGCTGCAGGTAACAACAAACTTGGACGATCTGGGTTAAAAGCGTACTGAGCCGGAGCGGTGACCACCCAGGCATTGTCTTGTTTGTGCAAGGTGAAAACTGAACCCTTAATCGAATCACGCAGCAACGATTCTTTTTCGCTTAACCAAACAGCAGCATCTGGCTTGATGATTTCTTGCTTCACCGCCACGTCTTGGTTTTTCGGTGTTGACGAGCACGCGGCAAGAAGAGAACAGCTTAGGAGCAGCGCTCCACGTATAAATAGACGATTCATCATGCTTTTAAACTCAAATCAGGCTCATAAAAATTTTGGAGAAAATCAGCTCATAATCAAGATTGATTATCTTGCCAATAAAACCGTTCAGTATCTATGGAGCTCATACTACTGGATTTATTCAGAAAAACATCAGTCTTTTAATCTGCACCAGAAAACTGCCAACTATTACCCACTCTTATCCGCCTACATAGGGTAGGACGTGCGAGCTATTGATTAGCGTTTTCACCATGGTAATAGTCGTTTATTGCGCACTGCCGATGGAACTCACTGCAGATCATAGCGTCATAGATGTACTGATTTATAATTTTAAAAGACTATGAATAACGTCATGAACATTAAAAAAACGTTTCTTACTCCAGCCGCACAGCTGACAAATTTGTCGTGCGCCTGCCTGACGGTATGCGCAATCTGATCGCAGAAGTGGCCCGCCATCAACACCGCAGCATGAACTCAGAAATCATCGCGCGCTTGGAAAACAGTCTCCAGCAAGACAGAGCTTTTCCACAAGACCTCTCGTTAGATCCTGATTGCTCCGAACTCAGCCAGCATGAACTGGAACTGCTGCAACGCTTTAGACAGTTACAGCAGCGCCAGCAAAGCGCATTACTGGCGCTCATCTCCGATGACAAAGAGAAATAAAACCAGCAACGCAGATCAAACAACCCAGACCAAGTCTTTGCGAAGAGAGTGTTCTTGTGGCAATAGCCTAGGTAACAACCTGGTCATCGAACTGTCATAGTTTTGCCTTATTGTGCCTGCATCTTTTCTGATGCAGGCACAATCACATGCAAATCTTTGTATCCTTTCGCAGCTTAAAATCCCAACTAGCCCTATGCCTCACAACTCTACTGTTCAGCACTTTCAGTATTGCCGAGCCCTTACAACAACTGAGCATTTACGGCTCCAACACTATCGGTAGCACTTTAGCCCCTGCTTTAGCGGAAGGTCTTTTGCAACAGCAAGGTTTTACACATATAGAAAGACAAACACTATCTGCTACAGGTCAACATATTGTTACAGCAGGCTTAACCTCCCTAAAAACCGACACCCGCATTGACATCCACAGCCAAGGCTCCAGCACCGGCTTCGTCGCTCTGCATGAGAAACGAGGTGATATAGCGGCTTCTTCGCGGCCTATCAAAGAAAGCGAGGTCAGTCTTCTAAGCCCGCTTGGTGATATGCACAGCAAAAACGCAGAGCATGTTATTGCCATCGACGGTCTTGCGATTATCGTGCACCCAGACAACCCGATTAACGACTTAAGCATCACCCAGCTTGCGGATATTTTTTCTGGCGACCTCAATGACTGGAGCATGCTTGGAGCTCGCTCAGGCTCCATTCGGATTTATGCTCGCGACCATAACTCAGGCACCTGGGAGACATTCAAAGAGCTTGTTCTATCGCCGACCGATAAAGTGTTATCAACCCAAGCGAAACGTTTTGAGTCAAGCGAGCAGCTCTCAGCTTTAGTCAGTAAGGACCCTAACGCAATAGGCTTTATTGGTTTGCCTTATGTGCGAGAAGCCAAAGCGCTGGCTGTTTCAGCGGGAGAAACCCTCGCGATGTATCCTTCGGTCGAACTGATCGCCACTGAAGATTATCCATTATCACGACGTCTATATCTCTATAGCGCAGAACATGAAAGCAACCCACTTGCTCAAGAGTTATTAGCCTTCGCGCAAAGTGACGCTGGGCAAAGCTTAGTCGAAAGCAATGGTTTTATTAGTCAAACTGTTAGTGCAATGTCAGTCGTTGCGGAGGACAGCATGCCTTTGCAATATCAACAACTGGCTCAACAGGCGCAGCGGCTTTCAGTGAACTTTCGCTTTAAGGAAGGTAGCGCTCAGCTTGATAACAAAGCACATCGCGACATTGATCGCGTTTTAGCTTATCTGCGCAAGCACAATAAAACCAAAAACAAATTGGTCCTGGTCGGCTTTGGTGACAGTAAGTCCGATCCAGAGCGCGCACTGCTGCTATCGAAATTACGAGCTATGGCTGTGCGCCGACAATTACATAATAACGAAATCATTTTTCGCGAAATCTTCGGTATTGGTGATCTCATGCCGGTTGCCAGCAACAACCTTGACCAAGGTCGAGTCAAAAACCGTCGCGTAGAATTGTGGGTCTACTAGCCATGGATCAGAAGCCCATAGCAGGTTTAATGCTTGCTTTATGCTTTGTCAGACATTTTATGTGGTTTTGTTAGCCTGTTCTCTACGCATCTGCAAAAATTCATGCTACTTTGCAGTCTTTACCCACCTCGGAGCGTTACTTATGGCCCTTAGCAAAGATCAACTGATCAATGAAATCGCCGAAGCGACTAATTCAACTAAAACTCATATCCGCGACGTGCTTGATCAGTTGAGTCAAGTTGTCAATGACGCACTCGACAACGATGGCGAAATCACTTTACCTGGCGTTGGCAAGCTGAAAGTTGCAGAGCGTCCAGCTCGCACTGGCCGTAACCCGCAAACAGGTGCAGCGATTGAAATTGCAGCGAAGAAAGTGATCAAGCTGGTTCCAGCTAAAGCACTGGTTGACAGCATCAACAGCTAAGTCGTTGCTTTGTATACCCTAAATAAAAAGGGGGGAAGCACTTTAAGCTTCCCCCCTTTTTATTTGCTTAAGATTTAAGCTTGTGCAACAGGGTTATCTGGATACCAGACATCCAGCAATGGGCTGATTTCAAATGAGCTCACTTCGGCGCGAGTCTTCAACCATGCGTCAACAATCGCGCGCTGTTCTTCAGTAACAGAACCGCGTTTGCCTGAACAGATAACAGCAAATTCTTCGCCACCAATCAATGCCATACCGTTACTTTCGACAGCATCAACGACTAAATCAGCAAAAAACGCTTCAATAGCTGCGTCTTCAGTACCTTCTGGGTAGCTTAATTGCAACTCGAAACCTAACTCTTGAAACTCATCAACACATAATTTTTTACGTAAACGACGTGAACGATTAGTAGCCATGAAAAACCCTCCTAATAATAGTTGACGGATATTAGCAGCTTTAGCGCGTAAAAACGCCTCTGACAAAGAAATTACAGCGCGAATGCCTTTCACTTAGATGAATAGCGCATAATATCGGCAGTAATCTTTATATCGCTGCATTTTTGAAGGTGACATTATTGTGCTGACATCATTTTTTAAAGCCGTATTTTACAAATCTATTGTTCACAGCAAATCTTCTCCTGCGCATAAAAAAGCAGCACGCTCACCGATTCTCGTATGCCTCACAGCTTGTGTGATGGTTTCTAGCGCCAGCGCCAACCAACTGCCCTCGCCTAACATCAATAAAGCGCTTAAAGCTAACAAAATAAATAGCGAGGCGCTTTCAGCCGTTACCATTCCTCTTTCAGGTCCCGGCAAAAGCGCCTTTATGAATGCCGATGTTTTAATCAACCCAGCGTCCACCATGAAACTGGTTACCACCTACGCTGCACTAGAACTACTCGGCCCTGCATTTCAATGGAAAACCGAGTTTTTCACCGACGGCACACTTAAAGATGGCGTTTTAGACGGCAACCTTTACCTCAAAGGCGGCGGCGATCCAAAACTCAATATGGAACGTTTATGGCTGCTGTTACGTGATTTGCGCGCCAATGGTGTGCGCCATATATCAGGTGATTTAATTCTCGATCGCAGCCATTTTGCCCCACCTCCTGTCAGTGTGTTTGATGACGATCAAAATGATCAAAGCAAACCTTTTTTAGTTGAACCTGACTCACTGCTGATTAACTTTAAATCCCAGCGCTTTATCGTTCGCGGTGAAAGCAATGGCGCACAAGTGGTAATGGAACCGCCGATTGGCAGTATTGAACTGATTAATAACGTCAAACTACAGCCAGCGAAGAACTGTAATAATCCCGTTATTAATTATCTACCGCAAGATAATGGACACACTTTAACCGTCACTGTTAGCGGTCATATAGCACCCGGTTGTAGCACACAAAACTATTTAGCCTTGCTCGATCATTCGCGCTATGCCGCCGGTATTGTGCGCAGTATCTGGCAAGAAATGGGCGGTACTATTCTAGGCAACGACATGCTTGGGCAAACGCCAAAGGATGCGCGCTTGCTGGTGCGCGCCTACTCGCCTGACCTGGTTGAGGTCATTCGCGACATCAATAAATACAGTAACAACACCATGGCCAAGCAATTGTTTTTAACCATTGGCGCACGCTTTCGTAACGCTGCCGACAGTGACGATGCTGCTGCAGCTAGACGCGTGATTAACGATCTGTTTATTAAAAAGAAAATCGCCACCTACGGGCTCATTGTCGAAAATGGTTCAGGCTTATCGCGCAAAGAACGTATCAGTGCACGCCAACTTGGCATGATGCTTGAGGCGGCATGGAAAGGCCCTTACGCGGCTGAGTTTATTTCCTCTTTGCCAATTGTCGCGATGGACGGCACCATGCGTCGCCGCTTACGTAACAGCCAACTGGCGGGTCAAGCCCATATCAAAACTGGCACATTGAATAACGTCCGTGCCATTGCCGGCTTCAGTCGTGATATTAACGGTGATGCTTGGGCTGTTGTGGCTATTATCAATCACCCACAGCCTTGGGGTGCATCGGCCATTCTTGATCAGGTTTTGTTGGATATTTTCAGCCAACCCAAACGCACTGGCAATAACCCAGCGCGCTAACTGAGAGCGGCAATGCCTTTCGGGTATTGTCGCTATCGCCTTCGATCACTGTTAAACCGAGTCTTTTCTATAAAAGCCAGAATTGTCCGACAATTATTTAGAAAACGACTAAACACCTGCTTTCATTCATAAAAAAGCCAATTTATAGCAATTCTTATTTACTTAGACGGAATTGATCCTTGGCGCTCATAAAAAAGCTTGCTAACGTGGCGCGATTTTAAAATTCCGGAGCTCTGCCATGCGTTTTCCTTTTATTCGTAGCGCCTTAGCTATCAGCCTTTCTTTAGCCAGCAGCACTCTTTTT
>SMEN01000157.1_pt1 | contig 22557 bp, 26 predicted proteins | sample 2456271 | NCBI WGS metagenome assembly SMEN01 (sample SAMN10132593, study PRJNA489261) | soil metagenome | isolation source: day1 control-loamy sand soil ammended with raw manure from dairy cow... | place: USA | collected 2015-04-01 | reverse complement strand
TATGTCTTCATCTCGTGCTTTACGTGATATTACTGAAAAACATAACGGAAGTTACAAAGCTTCTGCAGTTGGAGAAGTGAATGTTGTTGAAATGATGAAAGCTACAAATGCGGTGATTGGTGGTGAAGGAAACGGTGGAATTATTTATCCAGAAACGCATTACGGTCGTGATTCCTTGGTTGGAGTTGCTTTGTTTTTGACGCATTTATCAAATATGGATGTAACAGTTGCTGAATTACGTGCATCGTATCCACAATATTTTATGAGTAAAAATAAAATTGAATTAACACCTTTAATTGATGTTGATTTGATTTTAGAGAAAATGGCTGAGAAATATGCAAACGAAGAAATTACAACTATTGATGGAGTGAAAATTGACTTTGCTGAAAACTGGGCACATTTACGTAAATCAAATACAGAACCAATTATTCGTATTTATACTGAAGCTAAAACTCAAGAAATCGCCGATGATTTAGCTTTAAAAGTTATTGACGAAATCAAAGAAATTGCAGGATTGTAATTTTAGACAAATAGAAAAAAATCTGCTTCGTGTTAATGAAGCAGATTTTTTTTAACATTTACTCAAAAAACTAGAATCTTTTTACTATGCTTCTTATCGATTAAAGATTATCTCAAAAAAAATCATCTATTTAAAAATCTTAATAGATAAAAAATCCGTTTCAGAAATTTTTATATCAAAAAGTTATACAGTTTTGTTTGATGTTTCATTGATGATAATTGACAATAGAATATAAAATCCGATGATAAATGGAACTGCTGTATATTTGAATAAAACTAATGCAATAACACAAATGCTCAAAAAGATGATACTTAGTTTGTTATCGCTGAATTTTTTTCCTTTTATTTTTAATGAAAATAAAGGTAATTCTGCATTCATGATAAATGCACTAAACACGCTGATGAATACCAAAACATAAGGATTACTGAAAATGTCAATTAAAATATCGAACTGAGTTGTTGACATAATAACCGGAATGCTCAAAATAAATAATGCGTTTGCTGGTGTTGGTAAACCAATGAAACTATCGGTTTGTCTGGTATCAATGTTGAATTTTGCTAAACGCATGCATGAACCTAAAGTGATGATGAAACCTATAAACGGTACCAATTTCATATAAAAGGTTTCGTCAGTAACATTATATTTTTCGTGATTTTCTTGTATGTGAGCCAACATTTGATACATTACCACACCTGGAACTACGCCTGACGTTACCATATCTGCTAATGAATCTAATTGAACGCCTAACGGGCTTGAAACTTTTAAGGTTCTTGCAGCGAATCCATCCCAAAAATCAAAGAAAATTCCCATGCTTACCCAGAAAAATGCCATTTGTAAATTGTCATCAAATGCATAAACTAAGGCGATTAATCCAGAAAGTAAATTTAAAAGTGTGATTAAGTTAGGAATCTGTTTTTTTATGTTCATGTGATTTAAATATAATTTATTACTTTTAATAAAAAACAAATGTAAGCAATAAGTTAAACATATTTTGAGTTTACTATTTGAGAATTTTATTTCATCTTTGTAAAAACATTTGAAAAAGTGACTAAAAAAATTTTATATATTTTATTATCAGTTGGTTGTGTTTCTTATGGACAGACTGCTAGAAAATATTCAAATGAATTTTTGAATATTGGTGTCGACGCAGCTGCTTTAGGGATGGGAAATAGTGTTATTGCACAAACCAATGATGTAAATTCGGCCTATTGGAATCCTTCTGGTTTGGTAAATTTAGAATCAAAGCAGATTTCGTTAATGCACGCAAGTTATTTTGCCAACATAGCACAATATGATTATGCTGCTTTTGCAATGCCAATTGATGATAAAAGTGCTGTTGCGCTTTCGATGATTCGATTTGGTGTTGATGATATATTGAATACAACAGAACTTATTGATCAGAATGGAAATATCGATTACAATCGAATTAGTTTGTTTTCTACAGCAGATTATGCTTTCACAGCTTCTTATGCTCGAAAGTTGAATGTCGAGGGATTATCTGTTGGTGCGAATGCTAAAGTGGTTCGAAGAATTATTGGTAAATTTGCAAATTCATGGGGATTTGGTTTTGATGTTGGTATCCAATACAAAACCGCTTCTGATTGGCAGTTTGGTGCAATGGTTCGAGATATTACGACGACTTATAATACTTGGAGTATAAACAAAAAGGAATTTGATAAAATTAAGGATGCTGTTCCAGGACAAAATCAAGATTTACCTGAAACTACAGAAATCACTTTACCAAAACTTCAGTTAGGAGCTGCTAAAAATTTCGGATTAACCGAAGATTTGAGTTTAATGGCAGCCATGGTTTTACATACTGAGTTTGCTCAAACCAATGCAGTTGTTTCTACAAAAGGATTCAGTTTACAACCTTCAGCGGGAGTTGAGTTTGGTTATGCAAAAATGGTTTTTGTTCGTGGTGGTGTAGGTAATTTCCAAAACGAATTACAAATAGATGGGAATGAGAAAGTAACTTTCCAGCCGAATTTAGGTTTAGGATTTAGATATAAAGGTATTCAGATTGATTACGCTTTAACTAATATTGGCGAACAAAGTGCAGCTCTTTATTCAAATATTTTCTCATTAAAATTAGATTTAAGTATATTTAGTAAATAATGAATTTTAAAATTTTAAAATATGTAAAACAACAAGTCTTAGTTTTGGTTTGTTGTTTTTCTTTTGTTGGTTTTTCACAAAATATAAAGCTTTCAGACAATGCTCAAGTAAGTGTTTTAACTTGTGGTTCAGGTGAGGAAATGTATGCTTTGTTCGGACATAATGCTATTCGAATTACAGATAATTTGAACGGGTTAGATGTGGTTTATAACTACGGAATGTTCGATTTTTCCACACCAAATTTCTACAGTAAATTTGTCAAAGGTGATTTATTATATACAATAGGACTAGAAAATTACAACGATTTTTTATCTTCTTATATACATTACAATCGGTCAATTAATGAGCAATATTTAAATCTGACATTAGAACAAAAGCAAGCTATTTTTGATAAGATTCAACATCAATTAGCTACGGAAGAACGTAATTATCAGTATAAATTTATTGATAATAATTGTACAACTAAAATAGTTGATTTATTAAATGAAGTTCTTGAAAAGCCAATAGAAACGCAATTTGAAGGCAATTCAGATTCACAAAGAAAAATTCTAAATTCATCTTTAACGAATCATTATTTTGAGAAATTAGGTATGAATTTGCTTTTTGGCATCAATGTTGATAAAGATAACGAGAAAGTTTTTTTGCCCGAAAAATTAATGCAGTCGATTTCTAATTCAACAAATGGGAATCAAAGGTTAGAACAAAATGACATTTCACACTATGAAAGAATAGAAAATTCATCAAAATCAAATTGGAATACAATTTACTTTTTTTCGATTATTTGCTTAATTCTAGCTTTTTTATCGAGAATAAAGTTTATACAATACATATTCTTCTTTTCTGTTGGAATTTTAGGAACAGTAATCTTGATTGTTAGTCTGTTTACAAGTCATTCAGAATTGGTTTGGAATGAGAGTTTATTACTTTTTAATCCATTGTATTTCTTTTTAGGAATAAAGAAGTTTAGAAATGTTATTACAAAAATATTAGGGGCATCTATAATTTTATTTTTAATAATCGCATCTTTTGAAAAGACGTTAATTGTACTACCATTACTTTTGTTGGAATTATTTTATTTGTACCAATTGCTTAGAAAAAAAATAGAAAAAAAAGATTAAAAATGTTTTCAATATTTAAAACAAAGCCCATTCTGAAGGATTTAATTCCTGAAGGATTTATCGATATACATTCTCATGTTTTACACGGATTAGATGATGGAGCAAAAACATTGAGAGATACTGTATATTTAATCGAATCTATGAAAGATTTTGGATTCGAAAAAATTATGACAACACCTCATACAACCCCGTTGGTTTGGGAAAATACAAAAGAAGGAATTATATCAAAGTTAGAAGAAGTAAAATCAGAAATTCCTGAATTGGCTAAATCCGTTTCTTTGAATGCAGCATCGGAATATCTAATGGATGAGAGTTTTTTACGACGTTTAGAAAACGAGAAAATACTTGCTCTGAAAGATAATGTTGTTTTAGTAGAAATGTCTTATATGAATCCGCCTATTCATTTGTATGACATTCTTTTCAAATTAGTAAGTTTGGGTTATCAGCCTGTTTTGGCACATCCAGAACGATATAATTTTTATGCGAACGACTTCAATGCGTTTAAGAAATTAAAAAAAGCGGGATGTTTATTTCAGTTGAATTTGTTATCTGTTACAGGTTATTATGGAAGTGGAATTGCTCATATTGCTGACGAACTTTTAAAAAACGACATGTATGATTTTGCAGGTTCAGATATTCACCATGACAATCATATAAACGGATTTTCAAACAAATTAAAAATTAAAAATGTAAAAACGTTTGAAAAAGTTTTAGAAAATAATATTAAATTTTTTGGTTAATAAGAATTGCCTTTAAATAGTGAATAACTTTTAGGGGCAATTTGATTTTTATTCCTTCATTCCGCGAATCATTCGATCATTTCCTACAAAATCTTTTCTTAATTCTACATTAGTAAAATGTTTATTGAATAAATCAAAGGTTTCTTTTCCTAAATATTGATTGATTTCAAAAAATAAATATCCATTTGATTTTAAGCTGTTTTCTGCTAAAGAAACAATCTTTCTGTAGAAAATTAACGGATCATCATCTTCTACAAACAAAGCCAAATGAGGTTCATGAATCAAGACATTGTTTTTAATTTCTACCTTTTCTAAATTTCGAACATAAGGCGGATTTGAAACAATAATATCGTATGAATCTAAAACTTCTGTTTCTAAAACACTTTGGTTTATGAATGTAATGTTAACTTCTAAATCTTGAGCATTTTTCTTGGCAACTTCAATTGCTTTTTCTGAAACATCCAAAGTTGTAACTTCTACATTTCTAGCCATTTTTGCTATCGTAATTGGAATACAACCGCTTCCAGTTCCAATGTCTAAAATCCTCCATGTTTTAGTTGGATTTTCTGCGATGGTTTTTAAAATCCATTCTACTAATTCTTCGGTTTCTTGTCTTGGAATTAACGTGTTTTCGTTCACGTAAAAATCTAATCCGTAGAAATAAGCTTTATTAAAAATGTATTGAATCGGTTTTTCTGAAATTAATTCATTAAGAACTTTTTCAAATTCAGAAGCTTTTTCTTCATCTAATTGAAAAGGAGTTTTCACGATAAAATCGACACGTTTCCAACCTAAAACTTCTTCTAAAGCAATATAAAATAGATGTTCAGCTTCAGCTTTATCATATATCAAAGATAAAGAAGTTACAAATTCGTTTTTAAAAGCTTTTAATTCCATACGATTCACAAAAAGGGTTTATTATTCGTGTTTAAAAATGTAAATTTGCCCAAAATACAATTCTTTTGAAAACAGACGAAATTTACATGCAACGTTGTTTAGACTTAGCCGCAAAAGGTTTGGTTGCTGCAATGCCAAATCCAAGTGTTGGTGCTGTTCTTGTGTACAAAGATACGATTATTGGTGAAGGTTTTACATCGGCTTACGGAGGTTCTCATGCTGAAGTAAATGCGATACATAGTGTTTTAGATAAATCGTTGCTTTCAAAGTCAACTTTATATGTGAGTTTAGAACCTTGTAATCATTTCGGAAAAACACCTCCGTGCAGTGATTTGATTGTGAATTCGAAGATTCCGAAAGTTGTAATTGGTTGTGTTGATCCGTTTTCGGAAGTTGCCGGAAAAGGAATTGAAAAATTAAAGGCTAACGGAATTGGTGTTACTGTTGGCGTTTTGAAAAATGAATGCGCAGCATCTCACAAACGATTTTTTACTTATCATACCAAAAAACGTCCGTTTATTATTTTGAAGTGGGCAGAATCTCAAGATGGTTTTGTTAGTCCGAATACAAAATTGGAACAAAGGCCGGTTTGGTTAACTAATGTTTATTCGCGTCAATTGGTTCATAAATTACGTAGTGAAGAAATGGCGATTTTGGTGGGAACGCAAACTGTTTTGGCAGATAATCCAACGTTGAATACCAGGGATTGGTTTGGTAAAAATCCGATTCGTTTATATATAGATAGTGAGAATAAAATACCAGATGACGTACATTTAAAAGATGGAACAATTCCAACCATTTGTTTTACTTCAAATCCGAAAGAAAATAAATTGAATTTAGATTTTGAATTGTTAGATTTTACTAAAAATGTTCCAGAACAAATTTGTGAAATTTTGTATAAACGCAATATTCAATCAGTGATTGTTGAAGGTGGAACTTTTACTTTACAGCAATTTATTAATGCTAATTTGTGGGATGAAGCGATGGTTTTTAAAAGCCAAGTTTTGTTGAATGATGGAACAAAGGCTCCGATGTTTAATAAAAATCCATTTGAAATTAAATCAATCAGTAATGATCAATTATTCTTATTCAAAAATAAATAGTTTTGGAAAAAGATACATATAAAACTTTAGCAGCTCCGACAGAGGAAGTGATGTTTAAAGAGAAAAACAGCAAGTTTTACGGTTATGCATTTCCGATTGAAACGGAAGAGGAAGTTAAACCTATTCTTGAAAAAATTAAAAAACAACATTATACAGCGCGCCATTGGTGTTATGCTTTTCAAATTGGGACTTCAAAAATTTATTTTCGAGCCAATGATGATGGTGAACCAAATAATAGTGCTGGAATGCCTATTTATGGTCAAATTCAGTCGTTTGAACTTACTAATGTTTTAGTTGTTGTTGTTCGTTATTTTGGCGGAATTAAACTTGGGGTAGGAGGTTTGGTTCAAGCTTACAAAACTGGGGCGCAAATGGCCTTGGAGGTTGCTGAAATTGAAGAGCGAACTATTGATGTCCATTTTATCGTTTCTTTTGATTACAAAAACATGAATAAAGTGATGCGTTTGATTAAAGAAAAAAATGTACGTTTAATTAAGCAAGAAATGGAAATGAGCTGCGTTTTTGAAATTGCTATTCGTAAACATTTTGCTCAAGATATTTTTGATGCTTTTGACGCAATTTATGAAGTAGATATAAAAGAAAAAGAATAGGAACTTAAAGTTCATATTCTTTTTTAAATTTCACAACCTTCGAAATCAAATAATATTTAAACGGATCATGAAGGGAAATCAAATCTTTATTGAAATCATCTTCATTTACTAGAAAATAGACAAACATATTAATATTCTCCTCTGGTACTTTAAATTCATTAACCAAGACTTCATCTGGATAAACTAGTTTTAAGGCTTTAAAGTTAATTTCTGCTTTTTCAAAAGCAATTACTTTCTTAATTGTTTTATTACGCCCTGAAATACGATTAAAAACACCATCTAAGGTAACTCCTGTGCTATTTTCGAAAACAGGTTTTATACTGTTTTGATGTTCAAGTTTTTCGTCTTTGCTTTTTGGTTTTGTGCCAAAATTGAAAAGAGGACCGCGATCAATCACTAATTCATTAAGTGTTGTTCCTTCTTTTTTTAAGTAATAGCGCAACGATTTCGATTTTATTACAACTTCAGGTACAATGTATTCATCAAAAATAGTTTCATTCTGAAAAAACACCAAAGTATCGTTTTCAGACATTTTCATTTGAAAAACACCTCGACTGTCTGTTTCAATTGATTCTTTTGTATTCTTATTGTAAACAGTTAATTTAATTGTAGTGTGATCCTCTAATAAAAGCTTTCCTTGAATCAATTCTTGAGAAAAAGATTTCCATGAAAGTATTATAAATATAAAGTAAAGAAATTTTCTCATAAATCGATTTTTAATAATTTATCATTGAGTAAAAATTGGTTTATTTTTACTTTATAAATTAAATAAAAAATAATCTTTATTTTAACATATTTAACCTTTCTGTAACATAGTCAGGAGGTAGCGTTGGACGTCCCGATTTCATGTCAATAAACACCAACATTGAGTAGCCAGTTGTTAATAACTCGCCTTCCTGATTTCGTATTTCATAATCAAATTCTATCTTGACAGAAGTCTGACTTTTTAGTATAGTTGTGACTGTAAGTATGTCGTCATATTTAGCTGGTTTTTTATAATTCATCGTTAAAGAAACCACAGGAAGCATGATTCCATTTTCTTCCATCCATTTGTATGAAATCCCTTGGTTTCTAAGCCATTCAACGCGTCCTATTTCAAAATATTGTGCGTAATTTGCATGATAAACGACACCCATTTGGTCTGTTTCTGCATAGCGAACACGAACTTCAATATCAAATTTATTCATTATTATTTTTAATTTATTTTGTTACTAATTTTATTAATAATACTTACAATTTTATTTTTAAAAAACAAATAGCAATAAGTTTTTTTTTAACAAAAAATGTGACCATATTTGTCAAAAGGAATCTACCACAAATTCCAAAAAATTAACATTTACGAGAACACAATAATATTCACAATAACATGCTTGATTATACTACCAATAATGCAAAATCTGTATGGAATAACTGTCTAAATTTCATAAAAGACAACATTCAAGAGCAAGCGTTCAAAACGTGGTTTGAACCTATTAAGGCAATTGAACTAACAGATAATGTTTTGTATATTCAGGTGCCTAGTAAATTCTTCTACGAATGGTTAGAAGAGCATTATGTAAAGATATTAAAATCTGCTTTACAAAAAGAACTTGGACCGGGTGCAAAATTATTATATAAGATTGAAATGGAAAACGCTCAGGGTAATAAAAAACCTTTTACTGAGCAACTTCCTAGTACACATAGAGAACCTGTCAAAACTCAAGAGTTAGATGTTCCTGTTCAACAAAAGAATCCTGAATTAAAAAATCCGTTTGTAATTCCTGGAATTCGAAATGTAAAAATTGAATCTCAATTAAATTCAAATTATAGTTTTGATAATTTCTTAGAAGGCGAATCGAACCGTTTGGCTCGTAATGCGGGTATGGCTGTAGCTAATAAACCTGGAGGAACGGCTTTTAATCCATTAATGTTATATGGTGGAGTTGGTTTAGGTAAAACGCATTTGGCTCATGCTATTGGTGTTGAAATTAAAGAAAAATTTCCTGAGAAAACTGTTCTTTATATTTCGGCTGAAGTTTTTACACAACAATATGTAGATTCTGTTCGTAAACAAACACGTAACGACTTTATTTATTTTTATCAATTAATTGATGTTTTAATTGTTGATGATATTCAATTCTTATCTGGAAAATCAGGTACACAAGATGTGTTCTTTCATATTTTTAATTATTTACATCAAAATGGAAAGCAAGTAATTTTAACTTCGGATAAAGCACCTGTTGATATGCAAGATATTGAACAGCGTTTATTATCTCGTTTTAAATGGGGATTGTCTGCGGAAATTCAACATCCTGATTTTGAAACGCGTGTAAATATTGCTAAAAGTATTTTGTTCCGTGATGGAGTTGAAATGCCTGAAGATGTTATTGAATATGTAGCTAAAAACGTAAAAACAAACGTTCGTGAATTAGAAGGAGCAATTATTTCTTTAATTGCACAATCATCATTTAATAAGCGTGAGATTACTTTAGAATTAGCGAAAAGCGTTGTTGAAAAATTTGTTAAGAACGTTAAGAAAGATATTTCAATCGATTATATTCAAAAAATTGTTTCTGATTATTTCAGTTTAGATGTTGAAACGTTATGTTCAAAAACTAGAAAAAGACACATTGTACAAGCAAGACAATTGGCTATGTTCTTTTCGAAAAAATATACAAAATCATCTTTGGCAAATATCGGTTCTTTAACTGGAGATCGTGATCATGCAACGGTTCTTCATGCTTGTAAAACTGTTGATAATCTTTTGGAAACAGATAAACAATTCAAAGGTTATTTCGAAGATATAAACAAAAAATTATCCATGTAATATGAAAGTATTAATGGTTTGTTTGGGAAATATTTGTAGATCTCCTTTAGCTGAAGGGATTTTAAAATCAAAAGTTTCTAAAAATATAAAAGTTGATTCTGCTGGAACTGCTGCTTGGCATTCTGGAAATTTACCTGATAAACGTTCTATTGCAGTAGCCAAAACGTATGGTATTGATTTAACCGATCAACGTGCTCGACAATTTTTAGTTGAAGATTTTGATCGATTCGACTATATTTATGTTATGGACAAAAGCAATTATGTGAATGTTTGTAAATTAGCTCCAAATAACGAAGCGATAGATAAAGTTGAATTGATATTAAATGAAAGTCATTCAGGAAAAGATTTAGAAGTACCCGATCCGTATTATGGTGGAGATGATGGATTTGAAAATGTATTTCAAATGTTAGATGAAGCTTGTAATAAAATAAAAGATAAACTAGAAAACGCTTAATTTACTAAGCGTTTTTTTATTGTTATATTTGTAAAAATTTAAAACATGACCGAAAAAGGTACTTTATATTTAATTCCAGTTCCGTTAGGAGATAATAATCCAGAAGAAGTTTTGCCACAAAGTGTTAAAAGAGCGATCGATTTAATTGATACTTTTGTGGTTGAAAATAGTAAAGTTGCAAGAAAATTCATAAAAGCAATTCATCCAGAAAAAGTTCAAGCATCGTTAACGCTTTTCGAATTGAATAAACATACCGATTCTAAAGAAATAAATTCATTTATAAAACCAATTTTAGATGGCAAGAATATGGGGTTGATGAGTGACGCCGGTTGTCCTGGTGTTGCCGATCCAGGTGCGGTTGTTGTAAAGTTAGCTCATGAAAAAGGAATTAAAGTTGTTCCTTTAGTTGGGCCGTCTTCTATTTTAATGTCAATGATGGCATCTGGAATGAATGGTCAGTCGTTTACTTTTAATGGATATTTACCAATTGATAAGTCTGATAAGAAAACTGCCTTAAAAAATTTAGAACGTTGGTCGCAAGAACGAGATCAATCTCAAATTTTTATTGAAACACCTTATCGAAACAATCAAATTTTAGAGGAAATGATTCAGATTTTAAATCCGAATACTTTGGTTTGTGTAGCTTGCGATATAAGTCTTCCTACAGAATATATCGTTACTAAACCTATTAGTTTGTGGAAAAAATCAAAACCTGATTTACATAAACGTCCGTGTATTTTTATCATTCATAAATAAAATCTAAATATATGAATTCTATTTATAAAATGTTTATTCTTGTTTTTAGTTTGATTTTTTTAAGTTGTAATTTTAATTCAACTTATCGAAATAGAACATTAGATAAAAATGAAGCTGAAATTATCACAAATAAATTATATGAATTTTTAGAAAGAGATGAATTTTCAAATGCTACTTCTTTATTCAGTTCTAAGTTTTTGGAAGTTACTCCGCTAGATAGTTTGAACAAAATGTTTTTGGATGTTAAATCACTGGGTAAGTATGAAGGTAGAGCTTTAAGTAATTTCGAAACTTTTGTTGTTGAAGGTTCAAATCCTAAATCAGAATATATTTTTATTTATGATGTGAATTATGAGAAATTTTCTTCTCAAGAAACAATTCGTTTAGAAAAAGAGGGAGATTCAATAAAAATAGTTACTTATCAAATCCATTCAGATGGTTTTAATTAAATAAAAATCCAGCAAAAGCTGGATTTTTATTCATAATGAAAAATTATTTTTTCTCACTTACTTTTTTAGATAATTCAATCGAAACTGAGTTGCGTTCCATTTTTAACTTTCCTGCCATTGTTTCAATAATAACAGTATCTTCATGTAATTCAGAGATTCTACCGTGAATTCCAGATTTAGTTACAATTTTATCTCCAACTTTTAAAGCTGCTTCGAATTGTTTTTCTTTTTTAATTCTATTTTGTTGTGGTCGTATCATTAAAAAATACAATCCAGCGAACATAACCAATATTGGCCATAATTGTTCTAAATTTTCCATTCTAATTGTTTAATTATTCTTCTACGTTTGCCTTAACCGTCAAGATTTCTGAACCATTAGCGGTGTTAGTAGTTAAAGTAACATTTTTGTTTTGTGCTCCTGCAGTATTAGCATTAAATGCAACTTTTATTGGTGCTGAACTTCCTGGTTTAATCGGTGTTTTTGGATAATCTGGAACAGTACAACCACATGATGCAGAAGCATTGATGATAACTAAATCAGCGTTTCCATTGTTTGTAACAATAAACTCAGTTTCATTTTTTGATCCTTTTTTAATAGTTCCAAAATCATGTTCTTTTTTATTGAATTTTGCAACTGGTGTTCCGTCTTTACTAGCTGTAACTGGTGTTTCAGCTTGTCCTTCAACAGTTGGAGTAGTTGCTGATGTTTCTGGGGCAACTTCATTTTGTGTTGCAGGATTCTCAGAACTGATTTTTGAAGATGCATCTTCACTTTTTTTACAAGATACAAATGCTACCGAAGCAATTGCTAATGCGAAAACTATTTTTTTCATTTTTAAATTAAAATTTTACATTAAACCTCTACCTGCTTTAGCAAATTTTCCTTCTTTTTGGTATTCTTTAACTAAAGCATCTAAAATTCCGTTGATAAATATACTACTTTTTGGTGTAGAATATTCCTTTGCAATTTCTAAATATTCGTTAATTGTTACTTTAACAGGAATTGAAGTGAATTTTTGTAGTTCGCAAATTGCCATTTTCAAGATAATGATATCAATTTCTGCAATACGTTCAGAATCCCAATTTGGAGTTTTATCGTTAAATTCATCAGCTAATTCTCTACTGTTTAGCATGGTTTTACGAAACAATATTTTAGCATATTCCTTATCATCTTCGTCTTTAAAAACACGAGGAATTCTAAAGTAATCTACATCTGATTTTATTGTTTTCAATTGTTTTTGAATTGCTGTATTCACAAGTGGAATATCATCAACCCAAGTTAGTTTATTGTCTTCTAGGTATTCGTAAATTTTTTCGTTAGGAGCGATGATGTCTGTAAATATCGATACGATGAAATCACGATCTTCTTCAAAAGTTGTAGAAGATTTTTTCATGTAATCTTTGTATAAATCTGAAGCTTTAATTTCAGTAAGTAAGATTTTAATGTATTGATCGTTTACTTTAAAATCTTTGATTCCAGATTCTTCGATATTATTATTTAAAGATTCAGAGTTAACTAAAACTTGTAATAATCTGTTGTTTACGAATTTTTTATTAGGATTTCTTTCTTCTGGAGTAGCTAAATGTTTTAGTGCAGAAAGTTCAAGGAATTCACTTTCTACTTTTTGAACTTCTATTAATGAAGATAGCATTAACAAATATAAATCGCGAATTGATTCTAAACTATAGTTAAGAAATTTTTCGTTTGAATCCATTAAATCGGATTGATTTTGTTGCATCGCATAAATGGTTTGCATTACTTTTATACGAATATGTCTTCTGTTTAACATGCTTTGAAAGAACTTAAATTATAAATTAAAGAAAGCGAAAACCTGAGTGATTTTCGCTTTGCAAAATTATAAAATATTCGTTAGAAAACTATTTTTTTTCATTTTTTTTAGCTTCTATACGTTGTTCTGCTTTTCTCATAGCAGCTTGGTTTGTTGTAATGCCTTGTTCTTTAGCGTAATTTAAGATCTCTAAAGTTGTATTATAGATGTTTTCTGTTCTTCGTAAAGCTTCAGCAGCATCGTATTTTGCAATTTCACCAAACACATTGATGATTCCACCTGCGTTAATTAAAAAATCTGGTGCATAAACGATTCCTCTTTCTTGTAAACGCTTTCCATGAATTGCTTCAACTGCCAATTGATTATTAGCTGCTCCAGCGATTACTTTAGCTTTGATTTTTTCTATTGTGTCATCATTAATTGTTGCGCCTAAAGCACAAGGAGCATAAATATCTACATCAGCAGAGTAAATATCTGAACCTGTATAAATTTGTGCATTGTATTTTTTTGCAACTTCTTCCATTCTTTCTTCGCTGATATCAATGATTTGAACCAATGCGCCAGCTTCAGTTAAATGTTTAACTAAAGTTTCTCCTACGTTTCCAATACCTTGAACAAGAACTTTTTTTCCATTTAGATTATCAGATCCAAATTGGAAATTAGTTGCAGCTTTTAATCCCATGAAAACACCATAAGCCGTGACAGGCGAAGGATTCCCTGAACCGCCCAGACTTTCAGAAATACCTGTAACGTTTTTAGTTATTGTATGAATCAAATCCATATCAGGGGTTGTAGTTCCTACATCTTCTGCAGTAATATATCTTCCGCTTAATGAATCAACATATTTTGCAAATGCGATTAGCATTTCAGGTGTTTTGTCTTTTTTAGAATCACCAATAATAACCGCTTTTCCTCCTCCAAGGTCTAATCCTGAAATAGCCGATTTGTAAGTCATTCCACGAGATAGACGCAAAACATCATTTAAAGCTTCCCATTCAGAAGTGTAATTCCACATTCTAGTTCCTCCTAAAGCTGGTCCTAAAACTGTGTTATGAATACCGATTATTGCTTTCAAACCTGTATCTTTGTCGTTACAGAAAACAACTTGTTCATGATTGTCAAAAGATATTTGACCAAAGACAGGGTCGATTTTTTTCAACTCTTCTGGGCTGTAAATATTAGTTGTCATAAATTATATGTAATTTAGTTAGTATGGTTATTCCAAATATAATAAAATTTTAACAATTCGTGTTTTCTGAGTTGATTTAAATGATATATTTAATAAATATGTTAATTTATGAACTAAATAATTAAGTTTGAGTTATAATAAATAAAAAACACATAGGTAATTCAATGAAAGAATTAAAAAAATTAAATAAATATTTTGTTAAGTATAAATACAGTTTTATTCTAGGAATAATTATTACGATTGCATCTCAGATTTTCAGTGTTTTTACGCCTACTTTTGTTGGTGATATTATATCGGCGCTATATGATTTTTATAAATCTACAGTTTCAGCAGAATCTGTAAGAGAATTAATAATAAGGAACGTTTTATTAATTTTAGGAACTACTTTAATTGCTGGTTTTTTTACCTTTTTGATGCGTCAAACATTAATTGTGATGTCTCGCCACATTGAGTTTGACTTAAAAAACGAAATTTATAAGCAATACCAAAACCTATCTCAAAGTTTTTATAAGAAAAATAAAACCGGAGATTTGATGAGTCGTATTTCCGAAGATGTTGGAAAAGTGCGTCAATATGTTGGGCCAGCAGTGATGTATTCTGTAAACACTGCAATTCGAATGACAGTTGTAATCATTCAAATGTATATTACTTCTCCCGAGCTTACTTTTTACGCGTTGCTTCCTGTTCCAATTTTAGCTTACGTAATGATGCGATTGAGTAAAGAAATTAATAATCGTAGTTTTCAATATCAACAAAATCTCTCTAGATTATCATCTTTTTCTCAAGAAATTTTTTCTGGTGTTCGTGTAATAAAGGCTTATGCTTTAGAAAATGAAAAGGATAAAGAATATGAAAAAATCACTACCGAAAGTAAAAATATATTTATGCGTTTAGCAAGTGCTAATGCGATGATTGGTCCTTTAATGGTTTTGATCATCGGAGTTAGTAATTTACTTGTTATATATATTGGTGCAAAATTGTTTATTAATGGTACAATTACTGAGATTGGAATTATTGCACAATTTATTTTATACATTAATATGTTAACTTGGCCAATTGCTTCATTAGGATGGGTTTCTACAATGATTCAAGAGGCGGATTCTTCTCAAAAAAGAATTAATGAGTTCTTGGATGAGAAACCTGAAATTGTAAATAATAATTTTGAAGAAACACCAATTAAGGGTAAAATTAAATTTAAGAATGTCGATTTTATTTATGAAGATACCAATATCCAAGCTTTAAAAAATGTTTCGTTTACTTTAGAAAAAGGAAAAACATTGGCTATTTTGGGTAAAACAGGTTCTGGAAAATCAACAATTTTAAACTTGATAGCTAGATTGTATGATTCGACTTCAGGTGAAATTTTTATAGATGATGTAAACATTAAAAAATTAAATTTAAACAACCTAAGAAATGAAACTGCTATGGTTCCCCAAGATGCATTTTTATTTTCAGATTCTATAAAAAATAACATCAAGTTTGGTAATGAAAATGCTACCGATGAAGAAGTGATTCATTTTGCAAAAATGGCCGATGTTCATAAAAATATAGAAAAGTTTGAAAAGAAACATGATACGGTTTTAGGTGAGCGTGGATTGACACTTTCGGGCGGGCAAAAACAACGTGTTTCAATAGCTCGAGCTTTGATAAAAAATCCAAATATTTTACTTTTGGATGATTGTTTATCTGCTGTTGATACAGAAACTGAAGAAACGATTCTAAATAATTTAGAGAAGTTAACAAAGGATAAAACTACAATCATTGTCACACATCGCGTATCATCTGCTAAGAATGCAGATATGATTATTATTCTTGAAGATGGCGAAATAATAGAGCAAGGTTCGCATTCAGAATTAATAAATCAAAATGGATATTATAAAGATTTATATAGTAAACAACTTTCTGAAAAAGATATAGCATAAATATTGCATTTATAATTTTTTTTTTAGACTTTTGAAATCAAGTTAAATATTAACGCACCGAAAAATTATGAGAGAACATGACTTATTAGAAAAAGAAGAGATTTTTTCTAAAGTATTACGAGCAGGAAGAAGGACTTATTTTTTTGATGTTAGATCAACAAAAGCTGACGATTACTATATAACAATTACAGAAAGTAAAAAATTTACTGAAGATGATGGTTCATTCCATTTCAAAAAGCATAAAATATATTTATATAAAGAAGATTTTACATCATTCAGAGAAATATTAGACGAAATGACTCAATTTGTATTGGATCATAAAGGAGAAGAAGTGATTTCTGAAAGACATCAAAAAGATTTTAAAAGAGATTTTGCTGAAGTAGATGATATGCCAACATCAAATTTCACAAACATAAATTTTGACGATATTTAATATAAGAGCCGGCAAAAGCCGGTTTTTTTTATAAAGAAAATAATATGAAACATTTTTATTTTTTATTTCTTTTCGTAATTTCTTTTGCTGTTTTTGGTCAAAAATATATTCCAGATCGCATTCAATTAAATGGAAACGAATATGATTATCGTTTTCATCATCTGGAACAATATTTTAATTATTATCCAGATAAACGAATTGTTCAAAACAAAGATTCTACGATTGTAAATCGTGGTTATGTTGCTTTCTATGAAATTTTTGAAAATGAATTATATCTTCGTGATATAAAAATAGAAAACGTAAAAGATTCTACAGGCTATGTAAGCGTACGTGAAAAATTTAGTCCTTCTACAGAAGAACGTATTCCTTTGCGTTGGGTAAATGGTGTAATACAAATTGGCTTGGGGATTGATGATTTTAAGAATGACTCTTTAAGACCTTTAAATGAGAATAATTTAATTTTTGAAATACAAAGAGGCAAAGTTAATCGTAAAGTACAATTCAATAAAGATGAAATGCGTATTTTCAAAAATATTCAGTGGAATAAATTCAGAACAACGAATGATTATTTATCGATTTATAGAAAACTACAAAATAGAGGACTTTCTGAATCTGAAATAAATGTTCATATCTATAATAATGTTTTGTATTATTCAAAGAATATTTTTATCAGAAAATAAAACTTCCGAAATGGAATATTTAAAAGAAGATTTTATCCAAAAATTACAAACATTGATTTCTAATAGGCAACTTATAATAATAAAGTCAGAGTGAAAGTTCTGACTTTATTATTTTCTTAATATTTTATCAAGAGTTTTTCCTTTAGCTAATTCATCGATTAATTTATCTAAATATCGTGCTTGCTTTGTTAAAGGAGTTTCAATATCTTCAATACGATAACCACAAATGACGCCTTTGATCAAATGAGCGTTTTCATTTAATTTTGCTCTCTCAAAAAATGTTTGAAAACTAACTTTTTCATCAATTAACTTTTGTAGGGCGTTTTCATCAAAACCAGTTAACCATTCGATTACTTGGTTTAACTCATTAATAGTTCTATCTTTTGTTTCTACTTTTTTTACATAATGTGGATAGACCGACGCAAATATCATTTTAGCTATTTTGGCATCGTGTTCTGGAGTTGTTGTCATAAAAAAGAGTTTATATGTAAAATGAATCTAAAATTAATAAATTAAACAATAATATATTATTGAAAATTCTAGTTATTTCCGTAAATTTACTAATATCAACTAAAGAATATGAAATCTAACAAAATAAAAAATATAGCTGTTTTAACTTCAGGAGGTGATGCCCCAGGTATGAATGCTGCCATTCGTGCAGTTGTTCGTTCATGTGCATTTTATGAAATCAATTGTATTGGTGTTTTTCGTGGTTTGCAAGGTTTGATAGAAGGTGATTTTAAAGTTCTTGGACCTCGTGATGTTAAATACATTGTAAGTAAAGGCGGAACAATTCTAAAATCTGCTCGTTCAAAAGAATTTATTACTCCCGAAGGTAGAGCAAAAGCTTATGAAAATCTGAAGAAACATGAAATCGATGGATTAATCATAATTGGTGGAGACGGAAGTTTTACGGGCGGTTTAATCTTTAGTAAAGAATTTGATATTCCGGTTATTGGAATTCCTGGTACTATCGATAATGATATTGTAGGAACGAGCCATACTATTGGATTTGATACAGCTTTGAATACTGCTATTGATGCAATTGATAAAATCAGAGATACTGCAACTTCTCATAAACGTTTGTTTTTTGTCGAAGTTATGGGACGTGATGCAGGACATATTGCCTTAAATACCGGAATTGGTGCAGGAGCCGAAGAAATTTTAATTCCTGAAGAAAATATTGGTTTACCAAAACTATTAGAAAAACTTAAACGTAGTAAAGCATCAGGAAAATCTTCTTGTATTGTTGTGGTTTCTGAAGGTGGAAAAATTGGTAAAAATGTATTTGAATTAAGCGAATATGTAGAAGAAAACCTTCCTGAATACGATGTTCGTGTTTCTGTTTTAGGACATATGCAACGTGGAGGAGCACCTTCTTGTTTTGACCGAGTTTTAGCAAGTCGATTAGGGGTGAAAGCTGTTGAATTATTAATGTTAGGGAAATCTCAATTAATGGTTGGATTAATTAACGACCAAGTGGATACAACTCCATTAGAAAAAGCAATTAAAGGTGAAACATCAGTTGATGAAGAATTAATTAGAATATCAGATATATTATCTATATAAAAATAAAAAAAAATGAAAATGGAAAAAGTAAATATTGGAATTAACGGTTTTGGTCGAATTGGTCGATTATTATTACGTGAATCATTCGAAAGAAATGATATTAAAGTTGTTGCAATTAATGATTTAATGGATGTTGAACAATTGGCTTATCTTTTAAAATATGATTCGGTTCATGGTCAATTTAAAGGAACAATTGAAACAAATAATGGTAATTTAGTTGTAAATGGTAATGAAATTAGAATTACTGCCGAAAAAGATCCTGCGAATTTAAAATGGAACGAAATCAACGCTGAAATTGTCGCTGATTGTACGGGGATTTTTAAAACGATGGATGCAGCTTCAGCACATATTAAAGCAGGAGCTAAAAAGGTAGTTTTATCTTTTCCTTCAGATGAAGTTCCGATGTTTGTAATGGGCGTAAATCACAACGAAATTACTTCTGAAAATACTGTTGTTTCTAATGCAAGTTGTACTACAAATTGTTTGGCTCCAGTTGCCAAAATTTTAAATGATAATTTCGGAATCGAAGAAGGATTAATGACTACCGTTCATGCTGCTACAGCAACTCAAGCTGTTGTAGATGGTGCGTCTAAAAAGGATTATCGTGGTGGGCGTTCTGCATTAAATAATATCATTCCTTCGAGTACAGGAGCTGCAAAAGCAGTAACAAAAGTGATTCCTTCGTTAAAAGGTAAACTAACGGGAATGTCTTTCAGAGTTCCAGTTGCTAATGTTTCTGTTGTTGATTTAACCGTAAAATTAGCTAAACCAACAACCTATCAAAATATAATGGATGTTTTTAGAAAAGCTTCTGAAAATGAATACAAAGGAATTCTTGGTTACACAAATGAACCTGTTGTTTCGCAAGATTTTGTTTCAGATACACATACAGCAATTATTGATGCGGACGCAGGGATTGCACTTAACGAAACTTTCTTTAAAATTGTAGCTTGGTATGATAATGAATACGGATATTCTGCTAAACTTTTAGATTTAATTGTACACTTAAAATCGGTAAAATAAACCTATTTTTGTGTGAAATAATCAAGTTTAAAATATGAAATTAATTGTTGATAGCGGTTCAACTAAATCGGATTGGATTTTATTTGATTCTGATGGTATTTTTGTCAAAACCTTTGCAACTTTAGGATTAAATCCAGAAGTAGTTTCTGAAGATGAGATTTTGAAACGATTAAATATTTCTGAAGATTTAATGGTTTTGCAAACTAAAGTTGAGGAAGTTCATTTTTATGGTTCGGGTTGTGGAACACCTCGTTCTAAAGAAATGATGCGAATTGCTTTGGGAAAGTTTTTCATTGCTACTAATAGTTTTGTAGTAAAAGAAGATACGTATGCAGCTGTTTTTGCTACTTGTAAGGAAAACGAACAGGCAATAGTTTGTATAAATGGAACGGGTTCTAATTGCAGTTATTTCAACGGTAAAGATGTTATACAGGCTGTTGATTCATTAGGATATTTGGCTATGGATGATTGTGGTGGCGTGCAATTTGGACGTGAAATGATTCGTGCTTATTTTTTTAAGACAATGCCTGATGATTTACGTTTAAAATTTGCTGCTTCGTACGATTTAAATTCAGATACGATAAAAAATCGTTTCTATAAAACAGAAAACCCGAATGCTTATTTGGCTTCGTTTTTACCTTTTTTAGTCGAAAATAAGAATGAACCTTTTTTTTGTGAATTGATTGATAATCAAATTTTATTTTTTGTAAATAATTACATCAAACAGTTTGAAAATTTTGCTGAAGTACCAGTTCATTTTGTGGGTTCAGTAGCATTTTTATTACAAGATAATTTTGAGATAATTTTAAAACAAAATGGTTTAATAGCTGGTAAGTTTTATCAAAAACCTTTAGATGGATTGATAAATTTCTATAAATAACAAAAAAGTTCAGATGAAAATCTGAACTTTTTTTATGTAAAAAATACGGTTAAACTGTAAATTAATAATCCCACAATACCGCCTACTAATGTTCCGTTAATTCGAATAAATTGTAAATCTTTCCCGACTTCCAATTCCAATTTATCGCTCATTTCTTTTCCGTCCCAGTCTTTTACTGTTTTTGAAATGATATTCCCGATTTCATTACTATTTCTCAAAGCTAGTTTATAAATGAATTTATGAACTGTTTTATTGATTTTAGCTTTTGTACTTTCGTTTTCAACAAGGTTTTGACGTATTTCTTTTAAATATTTTTCAATATATTGATTTAGAGCTGAATTTTCATCTTCTAAATTAGAAACTAAATTTGATTTTGTATTCTCCCAAAGTTTTGAAGCATAATCTTGAAGTTTTTCATCAGTAATAAATTCTTCTTTTAAATTATCGAAACGCGATTTCCAGTTTTCATCCGTTTTTATAGATTCGCATATTTTGTATAATTTAGTTGTTAATTCATTTCTGATATTATGATTGCCGTTATTTTGAATATCATCAAGAAAAGAAATAATTCCAGAAATTAATTGATTTGTAATTGCTTTTCCACCAATCAAGCCTAAAATTGGATTCTTTTCAACAACTTTGTCATAAATAGCTTCTTTATTATTTTCTACATAATGTTTCGCTTGCGGAATAATTAATGAAATAAGACGTTGATGTTCATTGTTTTCAACTGCGTAAAAAAGTCCTTTAGAAACCAATTCTTGAAGGTTTAAATCATTTAAAATGTCTTTTCCTTTTGATGAAATTATTTGAATAACTTCTTTATCATCAATTTTTAAAAGAATACTCTTTAGAACTTTTCTAATCTCAATTGTTGTTTTATTGAAGTTTTTTTCATTGGAAATCCAATTTACAATAAAACCGCTCAAATCAATTTTGGTAACATACGGACGAATAGTTGCTTGGTTTAAAAAATTATCACTTACAAAACTTCCTAAATTTTCACCAAGAGCATCTTTATTATTATTAATTAAATTGCTATGCGGAATTTTTATTCCTAACGGATATTTAAATAGGGCAGTAACCGCAAACCAATCTGCTAATGCTCCGACCATTCCAGCTTCTGAAAAAGCCTTTACATAATTCATCCAAGATTGATGATTGTGTTTGGAGAGTAGTAACATCAAAACATAAACAATCGCCATTAAAACAAATAAACCTGTTGCAATTAATTTGTGCTTTTTTAATTGTTGTTTTTTTATGTTCATTCGTAAAAGTATTTTTATAAATCTACGAAAATCAAATTGGATTTGTTTTAAATATGTATTGAAAAATTTTGTTGACTTTTTTAATTTGTTATAATTATAAATTTATTTTTTATTTATATTTTGAAAATTAATCTCATCACTAATTCTATTTTTTTGGTATTTTTTTAGTTATTGTAAGAATATTATGTGTTTTATTTTTAAATTGTTTGTTATAAATATAATTAAACTTTT
>SMEN01000156.1_pt1 | contig 22606 bp, 25 predicted proteins | sample 2456271 | NCBI WGS metagenome assembly SMEN01 (sample SAMN10132593, study PRJNA489261) | soil metagenome | isolation source: day1 control-loamy sand soil ammended with raw manure from dairy cow... | place: USA | collected 2015-04-01 | reverse complement strand
AAAAAGCAAACCTGAAAAACAAAGTAGTTTTTTAATCATTTTTTAATATATTTATGCAAATATACTTCTTATTATAAAAAACATAACACATAAAAGACTAATAATCTTCAACTTAACAATATAATAACTTTATAATGAATAAATATTTGATAATTTTATCGTCTTTATTTTTTTTAGCTTGTAAAACTGAGAATAAAGAAACTCAGAAAATTGAAATGGGAAAGTACGAATCGGTCTTTAAACATTTCGAAAAAGACAACGATACTTTATATGTAGTGAATTTCTGGGCTACTTGGTGCGCACCTTGCGTGGAAGAGATGCCGCATTTTACAAAAGCAAATGAAACTTTTAAAGATAAAAAGTTTAAAATGATATTGATTTCATTGGATCGATCGAAAGATTTCGAAACTAAAATGAAAACATTTATTAAAGATAACAACATTGTTGCTGACACCTATTTATTAGATGACAACACAAGGATGAATACTTGGATTCCATTAATCAATAAGCAATGGGACGGTCAAATTCCGGTAACTGCATTTTACAAAAATGGAACACAAATTGGCTTTGTACCAAACACATTAAACTACGGAACATTAGAACAAATCATTAAACAAAATTTATAATATGAAAAAACTTTTAATTCTATCAATGGTTGTAATGAGTTTTATTTCTTGTAAAAAAGAAGATAAAGCAACTGAACAGAATACCACAAACGACACCATTAAAAAAACAGAAACTGTAGAAACTGTAAAAACAGGCTACCAAATCGGAGATGAAGCAATCGACTTTTCATTAAAAAACATCGATGACAAAATGGTTTCTCTTGCTAATTTCCCAGATGCAAAAGGTTTCATTGTCATTTTTACCTGTAATCATTGCCCGTATGCAGTTGCTTATGAAGACCGAATTGTAGCATTGAACAATAAATATGCTTCTTTAGGTTACCCAGTAATTGCAATAAATCCAAACGATCCTGCGGTTCAGCCAGAAGATAGTTTTGATGCTATGAAAGTAAGAGCTAAAGAAAAAGGATTTGCTTTTCCTTATTTATTCGATGAAGGACAACAAGTTTATCCAGTTTATGGTGCTACAAAAACACCCCACGTATTTATCTTAAATAAAGAAAATGATAAAAACATTGTGAAATACATCGGTACAATTGACAATAATTATGAAGATGCAAACGCAGTTACTGAACGTTATGTTGAAACAGCTGTTGATGCTTTATTAGCAGGAAAAGAAATTCAACATCCAACAACAGTTGCCGTTGGATGCACAATTAAGACAAAAAAATAATAGAACTAAAAAGCCGTTTCAGATTTAAATGAAACGGCTTTTTTTATTTTAATTTAGATAAAATCATAGATTCAATTTCTTCTGAATCCCAAATGTTTTCGATGTTTTCGATAGACATAATTTCATCCATAATGCTTTTTTGTTGATCTCCAATTGCTAAAGCATCAATATAAGGATTCAGACTAAAAGTTACACGATCGTATAAAGGCAACCATTTGTTTGGATATTTTTCAGTAAACTTAGCTTCGATTTTCTTTTGTAATAAGAATTTTTCATCAGCTGTATTGGTTCCCATTTCAACGAAATTACGAAAAGATAATTCTGCAATTGCATCGGCATTGGGTTTACGAATCTTTTGATATTCTTCAAAAATCGTTCCCCAATCATTGCCGTGTTTTTCCATTTGACGATACATTTCCGAAATATCTTCGAAACCAGCATTCATACCTTGTCCGTAAAACGGAACGATTGCATGAGCTGCGTCTCCAAGTAAAGCAACTTTATCTTTAAAAGTCCAAGGATAACAATGTGTTGTAATTAATGAACTCGTAGGATTTTTGAAATAATCAGCAACCAAATCTGGTATTAATTCTTTGGTATCCGGAAAATTATTCATAAAAAAGTCTTTTACTTTCTCTTCTGTATTTATAGCTTCGAACGAATTTTCACCTTCAAAAGGCATAAATAAAGTACAAGTAAAACTTCCGTCTTCGTTAGCTAAAGCTATCAACATAAATTCGCTACGCGGCCAAATATGAAACGAATTTGGATCAATCTTGTGAGTTCCATCTTCGTTTGCAGGAATACATAATTCTTTATATCCTAATTTCAAAAAAACTTGGCTATAATCAAAAAGATTCTGACGTTGCATACGATGTCTAACTCGAGAAAAAGCACCATCGGTTCCGAAAACTTTATCGAACTTCAAATCTGTCCAATCGCCACGTTCTGTTTCTCCAATATGAATAATTGCTTCTTCAAGATTTACATCCCAAATCTTTTGTTCGAAATGAAAATGAATTCCTTTTTCTTCAGCAATATCAATCATAAGACGATTTAAACCACCGCGAGAAACCGAATAAATACTTTCGCCTTTCATCCCGTATTTCTGAAATGCAAGCGTTCCGTCTTTTTTATGAATTGCACGCTTGTCCATCGGAATGGCAATTTCTCTGATTTGATCTCCAATCTGAACATCATCAAGAGATTTCCATCCACGAGTTGAAATGGCTAAATTTATAGATCTTCCTGAAAATTCTATTTTTCGAATATCGGCACTACGATCAAAAACATGAACATCGTGACCTGCTTTTTTTAAGTAAATAGCTAATAAAGTACCAACTAAACCAGCGCCAATTACGGCTACTTTTAAAGAATCTTGTTTCATTCCTGAAGTTTCTTTGTTTTAATATAAAACAAAAAATTATTAATGCCTAAAAGTACAATTTAAATTTTGTGTAACAATAAAATTGTTTAAGAAATAAGAAAATCATTGTAAACTATTTTATTATTACCTATTATTTTTCGTTTGATTGAATTATACACAAAAAAATCCCCTTAACGGGGATTTTAAATATTTAGAAATTTATTCTATTTCCTACATTCATTTTGTTGTTTTTTGCAAAAACTCCACACATATGGAAAAGTAATCTTGCCCCAACATTTCCGTCCCAATCATCATCACCAGGAGCAACCTCAACTAAATCCATTCCGATTATGTTTTTATTAGAAACAGCTAGTTGATTTAATAAATATGTAGCTTGCTCATAAGATAATCCGCCTGGAACTGGAGTTCCTGTGTTTGGACAATACCAACGATATAATGCATCGATATCAAAACTTACACAAACATTTTCTGGTAATTCGTTAATGATTTCATCACATTGTTGTTTCCAAGTTTTTCCTTCGAATTGAGCTGTTTTTAAATCAGCATCTGTGTGAACAATAACTTTGTTTGATGATTTTACAACCTCAACTTCTTGCTCACAGAAATCACGAATTCCTACTTGAACAATTTTAGAAACTTCTGGTAATTGAATGGCATTATACATAATAGACGCATGAGAATAAGTAAAACCTTCGTAAGCTTTTCTTAAATCCATGTGTGCATCGAAATGTAAAATTCCAAACTCTTTATTATTTTCGGCTAAAGCTTGATAATATCCAAGTGGAGTTGAATGATCTCCTCCTAATAAAATCACGCGTTTACCTTTATTTTGCCAATATAAAACTTTAGCTTTTACTTCTTCGTTTAATGTTTTACAAGCTTTATTGATTTTATCTAAATCTGACTGTAAAGTTGGAAACGTTTCTATATCTTCTCCGTTTTCTAAAGCTTCGATAATTGGTTGTGCTAACCCTTTATATTTTTCACTTAAAGTTGACCAAGATTCTGGCGCTTCATCTACGTAAATTCCTAATTTCCAAAGTTCAGGAAATTCTTGATGTAATAAATCAATTTGAAAAGAAGCATTAAAAATTGCTTCTGGTCCTTCTGATGCTCCTGCACCATAACTTACCGTAACTTCCCAAGGAACTGGAACAATAATGATTTCACTTTCTTCTGCAGTGAATGGTAAACCATAAATATTAGCATCTGCTAAACCTGGTTGTGAAGGATCGAAGTTATCAATCTTAGACTGTTTTGTTGACATTTTTATTTCAGTAATTTTTTACAAATGTATCATTTTTGTTTGAATACGATTATTCGAACAAAAAAAAATCAGCCTGAAAAAGCTGATTTTATAGTAATTTATTTTAAAGGAGAATACGATTGAAGTTCCCATTTTGGTGCATTCAAATCGATATAATAATAATTGATTGTATCATTAGAATCAAACTCTCCGTTTTTATTAATATCTTCAATAGATCTAAAATACAAACGATTGTTTTCAAGAACTACATTCCAATCTAATAATTCCTGAAACTCTGGAGTTAACTTTGTGAAGTTTGTTCCGTCTGCATTGGAAACATACAATGCCTTAATATCGTTTGAATCATACTTCCCATCTCGATTTGTATCTTTATCCACTAACGAATAAACCAATAATTTCTTACCCGTTTTAAGTGCGAATTCGTCTAAAAAAGTAATGCTCTGAATTTGCATTTTATTCTCCGTTAAAGGCTTCAAATCCAATGAATCTTTATGTTGAAACATTACATTAGACATATATCCTGTGATTTCTGGAGAACTATAATTTGAAACTTTGTAGCTTACATGTTTTGTTTTCGATGAACCATACTTTGAGTTTCCTGTACTATAAACTCGTACGTCACCAACTGGATGCAACATATAATCTGTACCTTTTAATAAAATAGGTAAATCGGCAATTTTAATTTCGGTAGAATCAATTTTCTGAAAATCGACATTATCTTTTTCTTCTGGGTAAATAACCTTTGGCGTTTCTTCTTCGTTCTTACATGAAACGAATGCAACTCCAATCAAAAGCAAAGTGAAAATATTTTTTGAAAACATAATCTGTTTTATTTATCATCAAATATAAAAAGATTTAAAGTAAAGTCAATTACATTCTCATATTTAATTTTACATTAATCATTCTTTGCGTCATATAATTTGGCATTCCGTACATAAACTTAGAATACGCATCTCGAACCCAAGTTCTTGTAATTGAATTTTGATTGTTGAATAAGTTATAAACTTCAAATCCTAAAGAAACTTCATCAAAACCTTTTAACCATTTTTTGTTTGAAGTTGTTCCTTCATCTTTGAAAACATAAGTAAAACCAGCATCAACACGACGATAATCTTTCAATCGAGATTGATACATATAAGGATCTGAATGAGTTGGAGAACCACCAGGCAATCCAGTATTATAAACTAAATTTAGATACAATTTTAAATTAGGAATTGCTGGCATATAATCTTGAAACAACAATCCAAATTTTAAACGTTGATCTGTTGGACGAGCGATATAACCGCGATCATTATAATTTTCTTCTGATTTTAAATAACCAAACGAAAGCCAAGATTCAGAACCTGGAACCAATTCTCCATGCAAACGAAAATCTGCTCCATAAACATAAGCTGTTCCTAAATTATCAGCCATATAACGAATACGAACATTTTCTAAAGTATAGATATTTACGTTGGTTAAATTTTTATAATATAATTCAGAAGTTAATTTAAACGGAATATCATCAATTTTAAAACTAAAATCGTTTCCTAAAACAAAATGTGTTGATTGTTGTGCTTTTAAATCAGAATTAATCGTTCCGTCCATAGCACGTAATTCGCGATAATTTGGCGGTTGATGATACATTCCAGCAGCCAAACGAAACAACATATCAGCATCCCAATTAGGTTTAATTGTAAATTGAGCACGCGGACTAATTGTAGCTTGCGTTTTATTTGTTTCTCCGTTTGCATTAATATTCCATAACTGCGTACGAACTCCAGCATTTAACCAAACTTGATGCTCTCCAATTTGAGTTAATTTTGACCATTGTGCAAAAGCATTAAAGCGATTAATTTTTACATAATTCGTTGCTTTTACATTTTGATAAGGTTCTAACGGATAAACATCTGGCGAATATGGCTGATTGTTTTTGAAATCTAGAAGTGGAGCTGCTAATGAAAAACCAGCAGAATCAATTACTTCCCATTCCAATAAACGGTCACGAATGTCTTCAGAAACATAACGAACTCCCCATTCGATTTTATTCTCTTTTATATTATGTTGTCCTTTAATTTCAGCACTCGCAATTAAAGCATCATAATCATTTCTACCATGATTAAGTTGCGTACCTAAACCACGTGTATATTTAATTTCATCAAAAGTATCCGAACCAATATTACGGTCAACTTCAGCTAAATTATACGAAGCCAAAATATCATAATATTCACTTTCTTTTGTATGATAAGCCGATGCAATAAATTTATAAACTGAATTTTCATTTGGTTTGAAAGCAGCTTTAAAAGCTCCAAAATACGTTTGATATTTATCAAGTTCCTGACCTTCGTAATTTACTAACAAAGTAACAGGATTGTCAATTGTACCAAAATTAGTCACTCTTGTTTCTGGTTGAATATGATATACATTTGACGAGATACTACCTAAAAAACTCAACTGCCATTTTGAAGAAGCATTGAAATTTACAAGTGTTTGAAAATCAACATAACGCGGATCATATTGCGCTTTGGTATCTTGCGTATTCACTAACAAGGCATTATTTCTATATCGAATTCCCGAAATATTACTCCATTTTTGATTATTCGAAACCAAATCAACTGTTGCGCTTCCACCCATCAAACTTGCTTCTAGTTGTGCTTTGAATTTTGTAGGATTTCGATAAGTAATATCTAAAACTGAAGATAATTTATCTCCATATTTTGCTTGGAATCCTCCAGCAGAAAAATCCACATTTGAAACCATTGCTGTATTTGTAAAACTCAAACCTTCTTGTTGTCCAGAACGAATCAAAAATGGACGATAAACTTCAATTTCATTAACATAAACTAAGTTTTCATCGTAATTTCCACCACGAACAGCATAAGAAGTACTCAACTCATTATTTGAATAAACACCAGGTAATGTCTTCAAAATATTTTCGACACCAGCATTTGCACCAGGAATCAAACGAATAACTTTTGGAGAAATAACTGTTAATCCTTGAACATTATCTTTTGTATTTTTATCAATAATCAATTCTTGTAATTGCTCAGATTTTTGACTGAATCGGATGTTCAATTCTTTATCTTCATTGGTTTGCAGATATTGACTTAGAATTACCGTTTGATAACCTAAATGTGTATAATAAATTTTTATTTCTTGATTTGCAGGAACCAACAATTCATAAAAACCATTCTGATTTGATTCTGTAACATCATTTCCAACACTAATAGTAACATTAGAAATTAATTCATCATTAGTATTAAGAACCAATCCTTTAATTTTCGCAGTTTGTGCAAAAGAAATCAATCCGCATAAAAGAATTGATAAAGTATAAATCGATTTTATATTCAAAACTTTGTGTTTATTTTAGTTCATTTGAAAGTTAGATTCAAAAGTACTATTATTTCCGACTTGGTCAGTCACAGAAATTAATACTTTGTTCAAACCTTTTTTAGCAATTCCATCTTTTAAATGATGTGTGATTTTTTTGTCTTTATATTCATATTCAAACAAAGCCCATTCCTCATTAATATAGCCATTTATTTCTTTGATTCCAGACAAATTATCTTCAATCTCAAATACGAGAACGTCATTCATTGTAAGATTATTGCCTTCTGTAAAGTTAACTGATTTGATTAAAGGAATTTCCAAATCTTCAAAAATTTTATAAGTTCCTAAACTTTTCGTTCGAATACTTAATTTGTTATTTTTCTTCCAAGTATAAAAATGCGAAATTGAATTACCGCTTACAAGTCCAATAAAAACTTTTTCAGGGTTGAAATTCGAATTTGATATATCGAACTGAACGGTCATGCTTTTATCTAATGGAATCAAATCACGATGAATTTTAATTTCATTTTCAGAAAAAACAATATCCAATTCGCAATCGTCATAAAAAGTCAAAGCTTCCCATTCAACCGTTCCATTATTTTCAGACAAAATATAATCCCGTTTAGAATCAATTTTTTTTAAATCTTGATATGAACTTGTAATTATCTGAGCTTGGTTTTTACTAAAATTAATTGGAACATTTATTTCAGTTTTATTATTGTGAAAATCAGAAATCACAATTTTGTAATTGTAAGATTCCCCTTCACCAACTTCAATCTTACCATTATTTTTGGCAGATTTAATCAAGTTCAAATCAAAATTAGCACTCTTAAAAAGTTTTTGAACGCGTTCTTTCGTCAAACCTAAACGCTCATAATCAATAAGTAAATTGATTTTTCGAGTTTCATCAAAACTAAATCTATCAAAAATAATTTCATAAGTTTTAGAACCATTTAAAAAAGTTTCTAATTTGTAAACACCATTTTTTGAATATCGATTATTCATCACATCGTAAGTATTCACACCAAAACCAATAATCCCTTTAGCATTTACTTTTTCGGAAATATAAACACCATCACTTTGTTTATTCAAACTTAAAATTATGGGAATATTTTCATCATTTGCGACTGCATCAGTTGAAATAGGATAAACAACTAAAGAATTGATGATTGGTTTTTCTAAGTCCGAAATCAAATATCCAACTCCAAATAAAAATGGGTTTATAATTTCTTCACTTTGTGTATCACGAATTTCATAATGCAAATGCGCTCCTCCAGAACTTCCAGTATTTCCAACATATCCGATAACATCTCCTTTTTTAACAATTAATTCATTTTTCAGAGGAAACATTTCAAGCGCATATTTCTTTTCTTTATATTGATTTGCTTTTACAAAATCTCGAATACCGCCAGAATAATCATTTAAATGCGCATAAACTGAAGTAAATCCGTTTGGATGCTTGATATAAATAACCTTTCCATAGCCTTTTTCATTAATCTGAATACGAACAACTTCGCCATCAGCAACTGCAAAAATAGGATCTCCAATTTTACGATTACTTCCAAAATCAACACCTGAATGAAAATGATTGTAACGCAATTCACCAAAACTTCCTGTTACATTTAAATCAATACCAAGGGGTTTCCCAAAATAATCCTGAGGATAATCTTGAGAAAAGGCTAAATTAGAAAATAAGATAAATGCTGCTATAAAATTCTTCATAATTGACATTATAAAACAATTTAAAATTCATTTTTCACACTTAAAAATACAATTTTATTTCAAAATAAATTATAATTTACATTATTATTATTTTTTATTCGTAACCTATTTTTTTTTTCAATAAAAAAACTAACTTTGTATTTGTAATGATTTTTGCACTATGAGTGAACTTAATATTTTAATAAATACTATTGAAGCTAAATTAGAGGCACTTATAAACAAAATCGATATTTTAGAGCGAGAGAAGATTGAATTGGAGAAAAGATTAACTTTAGAAATCGATGAAAAAAAAGTAATAAATGAAAGTCTAAATCAATTAAAATTGAATTATGATTCATTAAAATACGTAAATTCATTACTTGGCAGTGAAGAACATAAAAGAGAAACAAAACTCAAAATAAATTCATTAATCCGCGAGATTGATCATTGTATTTCTCAGCTTTCTAAATAAAATATTATGGAAGAGAAATTAAAGATAAAAATATCAATTGCAGACAGAGTTTACCCATTAACGGTTGAACCTAATTTAGAAGAAGGCTTGAGAACTGCTTCTAAAAAAATTGATACCATGATCAAACAATACGAAGAAAATTATGCTGTACGCGACAAACAAGATGTTTTAGCAATGTGCGCTCTACAATTTGCTTCTGCTCAAGAAAATCGAAAAATTCAAAGTACTGAAGAGTACGAAGATGCACTTTTGAGATTAAAAAAAATTAATGAAAAAATAGATTTTGTTTTGAATAAAAATATATAAAATTATAATTTCTTAATTCATTTTTAAGAACTTACAATACTGCCCATATTAGAAACGTTTGATAAACTCAACGCCAACAAATTAAAATGGACGAAACTTTGCTACTATAGCACGCTACCTCGAGTAGATCCTTGAACAGCAAGATAGTTCAAAACTTGTTTTTAAGAGTTTATACAACTCACCTAATATGGGCTTTTTTTTTAACTATCAAACTTATTATGGATACAGTAATATTTATCATCATTAGTGTCATTGCTGGAGCAGGAATAGGCTTTGCGATTGCAAAATATCTAGAAAAGAACAATGCTTCTTCGATACTAAAAAATGCACAAAACGAATCGAAAACCATTCTTAAAGATGCTCGTGTAGAAGGCGAATCTATCAAAAAAGAAAAAATTCTACAAGCAAAAGAGAAATTCATTGAACTTAAAGCTGAACACGAACAAGTTATTTTATCTCGTGACAAGAAAATAGCTGAAGTAGAAAAAAGAACTCGAGATAAAGAATCTCAAATTTCTAGTGAATTATCAAAAGCTAAAAAAGCAGCTGAAGAAAGTGAGAAAAAAATCAGTGAATACGAAACAAAACTAGAAGCTGTTGAAACAAAAGCTGAAGAAGTTGAGAAAATGCACAAAATTCAAGTTGAAAAACTAGAATTAATTGCTGGACTATCTGCCGAAGAAGCTAAAAATCAGCTAGTTGAAAGTTTAAAAGCAGAAGCAAAAACCTCAGCAATGTCGCACATTCAAGATACGATTGAAGAAGCGAAAATGCAGGCACAACAAGAAGCTAAGAAAATCATCATCAACACCATTCAACGTGTAGGGACAGAAGAAGCAATTGAAAACTGTGTATCTGTTTTCAATATCGAATCTGACGATGTTAAAGGTAGAATTATCGGACGCGAAGGAAGAAACATTCGTGCTTTAGAAGCTGCAACTGGTGTAGAAATTATTGTAGATGATACTCCAGAAGCTATTATTCTTTCTTGTTTTGATCCAGTTCGTAGAGAAATTGCTCGTTTAGCTTTACACCGTTTAGTAACTGATGGACGTATTCACCCAGCAAGAATTGAAGAAGTAGTTGCTAAAACTGCTAAACAAATTGACGAAGAAATTATTGAAACTGGTAAACGTACAGTAATTGATTTAGGAATTCACGGATTACATCCTGAATTAATCAAAACAATCGGTCGTATGAAATACCGTTCATCATACGGACAAAACTTATTACACCACTCAAGAGAAGTTGCTAAACTTTGTGGAATCATGGCAGCTGAACTAGGATTAAATGTAAAACTTGCAAAACGTGCTGGTTTATTACACGATATAGGAAAAGTACCTGATACAGAAAGTGATTTACCACACGCATTATTAGGAATGCAATGGGCTGAAAAATATGGTGAAAAACCAGAAGTTTGTAACGCAATTGGAGCTCACCACGACGAAATTGAAATGACATCTTTAATTTCGCCAATCATTCAAGTTTGTGATGCTATTTCTGGAGCAAGACCTGGAGCAAGAAGACAAGTTTTAGATTCTTACATCCAACGTTTAAAAGATCTTGAAGGTATTGCTCAAGGATTTGGAGGTGTTAAAAATGCTTATGCTATTCAAGCTGGTAGAGAACTTCGAGTAATCGTAGATTGTGATAAAGTTACAGACGAAATGGCCGCAAATCTTTCTTTTGAAATTTCTCAAAAAATTCAAACAGAAATGACTTATCCAGGACAAGTAAAAATTACTGTTATCAGAGAAACAAGAGCTGTTAACATTGCTAAATAAAAAAAAGAGTTCGATTATTTAATCGAACTCTTTTTTTATATTCAAACCTGACCAAGGATGATGCAATTCCATAACTTCTTTTAAACGTGAACGATCAACATGCATATAAATTTCTGTTGTAGTTATTGATTCGTGACCTAACATCGCTTGAATCGAACGTAAATCAGCACCATTCTCCAAAAGATGTGTTGCAAATGAATGTCTAAATGTATGCGGACTTACTTTCTTTAGAATATTCGATAGTTTTGCCAAATCTTTAACTATCGTAAATATCATTGCTCGTGTCAATTGTTTTCCTCTTCGATTCAAAAACAAAATATCTTCATCTTTAGGATCTATCTTTAGATGAACACGAATCTCATCTTTATAAATAGTAATCCATTTTATGGTTTGATTAGCTATAGGAACAAATCTTTGTTTACTTCCTTTACCAGTTACTCGAATAAAACCTTCTTCAAAAAACAAGTCTGAAATCTTTAAATCAACCAATTCACTTACACGCAAACCACAACCATATAAAGTTTCTAAAATAGCTTTATTTCGATTTCCTTCATCAGTACTTAAATCAATATTAGAAATCATATTGTCAATTTCTTCAATAGCTAAAACTTCAGGAACTTTACGACCTTGTTTTGGAACATCAATAAACAAAACTGGATTTTGATTGATATATTTTTCTAAAACCAGAAAATCATAAAATCCTTTCAATCCAGAAATGATTCTAGATTGAGTTGAAGGAGCAATAAATTCTGAAATTGAATAAATAAAATCTCGAACCAAAGTTTCATCGACATGTAATAAATCAACGGTTGATTCTAAATCTTTCAGGTAATTCTGAAATTTAAAGATATCGAAAAGATAACTCGTTATGGTATTTTGAGCCATCGAGCGTTCGAGTTTTAGATAATTCTTGTATAGTTTTATGTATTTCTCCAAAATTATAAAATAAATAAGCCACCAAATTAGGTGGCTTAAATTTACTATTTTTAATTGGATTAGAATTTATACCCTACACCAACTTGGATAACTCCGTTATTAACAGATTTACTACCTTCTTCTTTTTCTTTAGCAACATCAGTCAAACCAAAATTGTAACGCGCATTTGCAAAGAAACCATTAGCTAAATCATAAGCTAAACCAGCACCAATCCCAAAGTCAAATGAATTTGTATATTTTTTAATATCTTCTTTCTGTCCTTCTGCCTTATCCTCTGCCTTAACTAAAAAACTAAATTGAGGTCCGGCCTCAACTGAAAACCCTTCTGTAATATAATATTTCGCCAAAATAGGAATATTTATATAATCAAGTTTAGTAGTATTTTTATAACTCATAGTCACATTCATAAATGTTTCACTAAATTCTTGTTTTACTCCTTGAGCAGAGTAAACTAATTCAGGCTGAACAGAAAACTTGTCATTAAATTTAATTTCAGCTACTGCTCCAACATAAAAACCTGTCAACATTTTAGAATTTTCAGCATTAGAAAGTGTTGCGAAGTTAACCCCTGCTTTAGGACCATATTTAACTTCTTGTTGTGCATTTGCACCAAAACCAATTGCGATTAACGCAGCCATAGTAAAAATCTTTTTCATATATATCTATTTTAAATTTAACTTTATTTAACAAAACTTGTGCCAAAACACATTAAAACCGATAACCAACAGAAATTTGAATAACAGTGTTTTTCGCTTGCTTAAACTCCAATTCACTGTTTAATTTATTTATTTCATTAATAGCAAGCTCAGAAGCACCTTCTGGAATCAATATTTTTGAATATTCATTATCTGCTTTATAAACATCTTTTAATCCTAAATAATACCTACCTGAAATAAAAAATCCGTTTTCGAAATTATAAGAAAGTCCAGCAGAAATACCATAATCAACTTTGTCATAATATTTTTTGTAATCAGAACTTACATATCCATTCGCATCTAATTCGCGATCAATATCTGATTGATAATTCATAAAATAAGGACGAGATTCATAGAATTTATATAAATCATACGAACCATTAGCTCCCATCAAAAAACCAATTTGAGGTCCAACTTCTATAGCAAAATTATCTTTGAAATAATATTTAATCATTATTGGTACATTCAAATAATGTAATGAAACATTATCAAGCTTGTTCTTTCCAATAACTTTACCAGTGGTTTCGTCACGAATTTCAGTTTCTTTACCTTTATACCCTTGATTTGAATATTGCACTTCTACTTGCAAAGCGAACTTTTTATAGTAACTTAACGGCATTTCAATCAATCCACCAACATGAAAAGAAGGTTTCATTTCTTGAGTATTTTTACCAGCTGATAAATTTGTAAGATTCAAACCTCCTTTTATTCCAGTGACAATAGGATTTTTAGGATTTGTCTGCGCACTCAAATTTAAACCAACAATTCCTGTAACAGCCAATAAAAGTAATTTTATTTTCATAAATATTTTTTTTAGTTTGCTTAAATCATTCTTTAACAAAACAAGTTTACAAAAAAAATATTTAATTTAACTAAAAATAAAAAATAAAAAAACCCTTCTTAAAAAAGAAGGGTTTTTAAAAATATTGTAACAAATTAGAATTTGAACGTTAAACCAAACGTTGCAGCATCAAAGAAGTTATTGAAATTGTTGATATTCATATTGAAATCATTTTGCGCTTTACCACCTTTTGGTTTAGTAGTTGTATAATCAACTAAATTAGCAAAACCGAAATTAATAGCGATTTTTGGCGTAACAAAGTAATTAACTCCTAAATCTAATCCTGCATTTACTCCACTTCCTTTAGTTTCAACAGTTGGTAAATTAGCTAATTCAATAGTGTTTTTCGCATTAGCAAATCCAACATTAGCTTGTCCGTAGAATTTAAAACGTTGCCCTAATTCTAAAAAATAATAACGCCCGAAAACACCAACGTTAAAAGCATTTGTCTTATTAATGTTAGTTGTACCTGAATAATTATCAACTTTAGTTGAAGATAAGTCAAAATATAGTCCAGCAGCAAACTTATCACTAATAAAATAACCAACTTGAGGTGTAAAATTAAATGCATTTTCTTTTACTTCAAGTGCTTTATCGTCTGAAGTTGAATAACGAATACTACCTTCCAACATAATGTCTCCTTGGTTGAAACCATAACCTTCTTGAGCTTGCGCTGAGTAACCTAAAGCCACTACAGCCAATGATAATAAAATCTTTTTCATATTTGTATATTTATTATTACGAGACAAAATTAATCAATAAATACATCAACACAAAACATAATTATATAAATTTTAACATAAAAAACAAATCCCAAGACAAACCATTAACATATAAAAATAATCATAATTTAAAAAATTAACACAAATACCACATATTATTTTTCGATACAATATTTTTTTTAAATAATTTACAATATAAATCAAATAAAAGGATTAAAAAAGCTTGTAGAATTTAACTTAAACATAAATTAAAAAACTTGCATTCTTAATATCTAAAAAGTCAATAACATCTCTTTACTATTAGAGATTAATTTAAAATATAATTTTTACCTTTATTTTTTAAAATCAACAAAATGAAAATCATAATCATAAACGGACCAAATCTGAATTTACTAGGCAAAAGAGAGCCTACTATTTATGGAAATGAAACTTTTGAAAACTATTTCAATACACTAAAAAGTCAATTTAAAAACATTGAATTAAGTTATTATCAAAGCAATATTGAAGGTGAGTTGATTGATAAAATTCAGGAAGTTGGTTTTGAACACGATGGAATCATAATAAATGCAGGAGGCTATACACATACATCAATAGCAATTGCTGATGCAATTTCAAGTATTTCGACTCCAGTTATAGAAGTTCATATTTCTAATACTTTTGCACGCGAATCATTTAGACATAAATCTTTTTTATCAAATGTTTGTAAAGGAATCATCATTGGATTTGGAATGGATTCTTATAAATTGGCAATTCAATCATTTGAAAAATAAAATCAATATATAATAAAGAGTTCGATTTACAAAACCGAACTCTTTAATATTATTATCAAAATAAAACCTATCCTAAAAAGGCTTTCATCATCCAAATATCTTTTTCTTGTTCAACGATTAAATCACTCATCATTGAAGTTGTTCCTTCATCGTTAATTGAAGAAGCTGTTTCTAAAATTTCTCTTTCAATTACTAATAATTTCGAAAGCGAATCGATAATTAATTCAACAGCATTTTCGTCTTCTGAAATATTTTTACCAACAATCAATTTATTGTGTTGCATATAATCATCAAACGAATGTAATGGAACACCTCCTAAAGTTAAAACGCGCTCTGCAATTCCATCAATTCGCAATTGTGCATTGTTATATAATTCTTCAAACTTTACATGTAAATCAAAAAAACGTTTTCCTCTAATGTTCCAATGCAATCCTCTTAATGATTGATAATAAATTTGAAAATTCGCCAATAAAGTATTTAACGAATCAATATTTTTTTCTGTTTCTTTAATTGGTAAGCCTAAAATGTTCATAAGTCTAAAAATTTATTTCTTTTTTATTCACTCAAATTTACGAATAAATACCCGATATTTGTATAAATAAAATTGATATTAATTATTTAATTATAGATAAAACCTTTAGAAATGACTATTACACAATTAAATTATGTATTAGCAGTTGCCGAACATCAAAACTTTACATTAGCAGCTGAAAAGTGTTTTGTTACGCAACCGACTTTAAGCATGCAAATTCAAAAATTGGAAGAAGAATTGGATGTGAAAATTTTTGATCGTAATAAAAAACCGATTCAATTAACTGAAGTTGGAAGACAAATTGTTATTCAGGCTAAAAACATCGTTAACGAATCAGACCGAATTAAAGATATTGTTGATCAACAAAAAGGATTTATTGGAGGTGAATTTAAATTAGGAATTATACCAACAATCACTCCTACTCTTTTACCAATGTTTCTTACTAATTTTATAAATAAATATCCCAAAGTGAATTTGGTTATTGAAGAATATAATACAGAGGAAATTATTTACAAACTAAAAAACGGTCAAATTGATGCTGCAATTGCTGCAACACCTTTATTAGAACAAGATATTAAAGAAATTGTATTGTATTACGAACCTTTTGTTGGTTATATTCCTGAAGATTTTAGAAACAACAAAGTTGAAATTGAACCCGAAGATTTAGATATTAATGATATTTTACTTTTAAAAGATGGTCATTGTTTTAGAAATGGTATTTTAAACATTTGTAAAAGTTCCAAAACAGATCCAAATAGAAAATTTGAATTGACAAGCGGAAGTTTTGAAACATTAATAAAGCTTTCAAATGAAGGATTAGGCGTAACTTTATTACCTTATTTACATTCTTTGAGTTTAAATGATATTGATAAGAAAAATATTATTCCTTTTAAAGACCCAAAACCTTCAAGAGAAGTCAGCTTGATTTATTTTAAAAGCGAATTAAAATCGCACATCATCGATGCTTTACGAAATGTAATTTCTGGAGTTGTTAGAGGAGCTATTGCTTTTCAGGATGTAAAAATCATCAGTCCAAAACTAAAAAAATAAGCTACTTTTCAGTAGCTTATTTTTATTTAGTTTATAAATTCAATTAATAAGAAAAGTCAAGTTCTTGAGAATTTAATTCTGGTTTACTTTCTAAAAACTTAACCAACCATTTATGTAACTTCTCTAAATCGTAAGGAAGTAACTTCTTTCTTGCTTTCGATAATTCTTTAAAAAACAATTCCTTATCAAAACTCACACTGGTTAAAACCTTAATAGCATAATTTACAGGATCAACAGCACTCATATTTAATGTATTTTTTTATAAATATATATAATTTTTTAAATAATAAAAAAAATAAACATAAAAAAAATCAAAAATTACAAATTAAATCAAAATAGCACGTGTCATTTCTCTTTTCCCAGGAGGCCCTTGTAACTTCTCGATTTTAAAACCTAACTTCTTCAAAGTTCTATTTACTTCACCTTTACAAGCGTAAGTTACTAAAACTCCATTTGGTTTCATTGCCTTTTTAATTTTTGTAAAAATTGATTCAGACCATAATTCTGGTTGAAACTGAAACCCAAAAGCATCAAAATACACTAGGTCAAACTGATTTTCGAAATCGATATTTTCAAACATCAATTGTTTTTTCATCAAACTAAAATCGGATGAAATCATGTTTTCTTTTTCCCAATCCTTTTGATGTAATAAAGAAAATTTTGATTCATAGTTTGGATCAAAAAAGCGTTGATAATTTAATGAACTCCATTCATCTTCTTGTAATGGAAATCCTTCAACACCCGTATAAAAAATTTTTTTCTGATTTTTTTCTGATTCAATAAAAGTCATAAAACAATTCAAACCTGTTCCAAAACCAATTTCAAGAATATGAATTTGTTCGATATTTTTTTGAAAAACAAAACGCAACCCGTTTTCAATATAAACGAGTTGCGCTTCTTGAATTGCTCCGTGGATTGAATGAAAACTTTCTCCCCACGCTTCGACTAAAATCGTACTTGAACCATCTTCTGTTTCAATTACTTTTCGCTTCATTATTTTATAAATAGTTTTTTTATTCTTGGAATCGGCCCTCCGCATTTTTTAGCATGACAAGCTAAACAAGACTCAACCATTGCATTAAATTTTTCTTTAGCTTGATCAGGATTTGCATAAATCGCTTTTTGAGCTTCAAGATAAAATGCAGCTTGTTCTTGATAAAACGCATCATTTTCAGTCGGATCGGTCATTACTGCTGTATGAATTTTTTCAAACTTTTCAGGAAATTCTCCCAAACTATCGTTATCAATAATTCTTGAACGAAGCTGTTGATTATAAGCATACATTTGCTCCATCAACAAAGCTAATTCGGTCATTTCATACATCTGAAAATTAGATTCTTTTTTTATCGAATCATTAGTTTTCGCACTAGAATCTTCACTCTTTTTATCTTGACAAGCAAATGCAAAAAAACAAGCGAATAAAAGAACTGTAATTTTTTTCATTATTTAGTATCAGCAATTAAAACACCGTTAGCCATAAAACGTAACGTTCTCTTTGGTTCAACAATACTATCAATTGCTTGTTGAGATTTCCCAGCATCTTTTGCATAATGTTTTAATTCATCTACCGATATTTCTTCAATAAAAGCTTTACCTTCAACAACTGCATAATGTTCTTCTGCTCCTTCTTTAGGAACGAAAAATGCATAATCTTTAAACTTAACAAAAGATTCTTGACCATCAGCTAAATTTAATGTCATCCAACATCCTTTTTTTGCACAAGTAGAAATAATATCAGCTCCAAATTTCACATTTAAAGTATCTGTTGATTTCATTGTTTCATATTTAGCCAACATTTCTTCTTTTGTTAAAACACTTTCATTAGTAATAGAATCACCAAAAGATTTGAAATTCACTTGCTCAACAACTTCAGCTTCAGCAACTTCTTTTTTATCATTACAGCTTATAAAAGCCATTATTCCAATAGAAAATAAAATTATTTTTTTCATGTTTCTTGATTTAATTCGGCAAATATACACTTTTTTTAGTTTAATTTAACAGAGAATTCTAGCCTGAAAAACATTTTAATTCTATAATTATCAGCTAATTAATTAAATATAGATAAATTACACAAATAGACAATTGATTTAAAATTATTCAAAAAAAATGAGTTTGCAAGTATTATTTTTGCTAATTTTGTAAAATTACATATGTTTACAGAACAACATAACTCATTATAAAATATTAAAAATGGAGATAGATATCTTAAAAGACTTCTCTTTTACGCCCGTAGAAAAATCTAAAATTGACACATTTGACTTTGAAAATGTACAATTTGGAGCAAAATTCACTGATCATATGTTGATTTGTGAGTACAAAAACAATGCTTGGCAACAAGCTGAAATCAAGCCTTACGCACCGATTCAGCTAGATCCTTCTGCACGTGTTTTTCATTACGGACAAGCGATTTTTGAAGGAATGAAGGCGTACAAAGATGTAAATGACGAAATTTGGTTATTTAGACCCGAAGAAAATTTTAATCGTTTCAATAAATCAGCTGTGCGTTTAGCGATGCCAGAAATTGACGAAACTATTTTTTTAGACGGATTAAAAGCTTTAATTAATATCGAAAAAGAATGGGTTCGTAAAGGTTTAGGAAACTCTTTATACATCCGTCCATTTATGATTGCTACAGAAAGTGGCGTTATTGCTTCTCCTTCAAATGAATTCTTATTCTGTATTTTATTATCTCCAGCAAAATCATATTACGCAGGAAAAATTAAAGTACAAATTGCTGAATATTTCAGTAGAGCCGCAAACGGAGGAATTGGAGCTGCAAAAGCTGCAGGAAATTATTCTGCTCAATTCTATCCAACTAAATTAGCTCAAGAAGCTGGATTTAATCAAATTATCTGGACAGATTCGACTCATACAAAATTAGAAGAATCTGGAACAATGAATGTTTTCTTTAGAATTAATGATACGATCTATACAGCTCCAACTTCTGACCGAATTTTAGATGGTGTTACTCGTAAAAGCTTAATTGATTTAGCTAAAAAAGAAGGTTACAACATTGAAGTTCGACCTGTTTTAGTTGATGAAATCGTAGAAGCTGCAGAAAACGGAACTTTAAAAGAAATTTTCGGCGCTGGAACTGCTGCGGTTATCAATCAAATTGAAGCTTTCTCTTATAAAGATAAAATGTACGAACTTCCAAATATGGACAACGAAGGTTCTTACGCTTTAGACTTAAAAGATAAGTTAACAAAAATTCAAAACAAACTTGCCGATGATTCTTTCGGATGGACAGTTAAAATATAATTAATTAAAGAGCTTGTTTTTACAAGCTCTTTTTTTATTCTAACTTTTAGCCGTAAATTTGTTTCAAAATATAACAACATGTTTACAACTGGTCAAATTTACTTTGGAATTCTTTTCGCAATTGTTTTTGTAGCTGCAATGATTTATACTTATAGAAAAGATTTACGTTTACACAAAACATATTACAAAGGAAGTAGTTGGATTTTTCTAGGATTTTTAGGTTTTATTGGATTATTATTTGTAATTAAGCTTTGGTTAAAAGAATAATTTCTATTTTTGAATAAAAAAGATAAATTTAAAAGCTATGAAAATCTTAAAATACATTTTCTTTTTTATTGTTTTGTCCGTAATTGCGCTCACCGTTTTTATTGCAACTCAAAACAGTAATTATACCATTTCAAAAGAGAAAGAAATTAACTTACCCAAATACACTGTTTTTAATTATTTAAACAATTTAAAAAACTATGAACAGTGGCAAGTTTTCAATGAAGAAACTACTCCTTTTACTTTAGATTCTATAAGCAAAGGAAAAGATGCCGAAGTTCATTGGAAAAATAGTTCAATCAAGAATATGAGCATTTTTGCAAACGATAGTTTAATTCAAAATCTTAATCAAGACGATATTGAATCAACTTTAAAATGGAAATTAAAATCAACCAAAAAAGGTACTTTGGTAACTTTAGAAGTTGAAGGAAAAATGGATTTCATAACCAAATTTAAAGCTTTTTTTCAAGGTGGAATTGAAAATATAAACGGACCAATATTTGAAAAAACTTTAAACAGCATCAATCATCATTTAATTGAAGAATATACAAAATTCACTGTAAAAAATGAAGGTATCATTTTAATAAACGAAACCTATTTCATCAAAAAAATGATTAGTTGTACTGCCGAAAATTTGAGTGAACAAATTTTCGAAACTATGAAAAGCATGAAACTTTTTTGTACTGAAAATGATTTGAAAGTCAACGGAAATCCTTTTACTATTTTCGAAAATATCAATTTTAGTTCTGGAGTTGTAAACTACGCTGTTTGCCTTCCAATCACAACAGAAATTTTCACAAATGAAGACAGTGATATTACTGGCGGAAAAACAGAAAGTTTTCACGCTTATAAAACTACTTTAACTGGAGATTATTCACATAGTGATAAAGCTTGGGGAGAAAATAAAAAAGGAATAAATGAAAATAAATTAACCGTTAAAAGCAGTATAAAACCAATTTCTATTTACAAAAAATCTATTTTAGATTCAAATAAACCTTCTGAATGGATCACAGAAATTTTAACTCCTGTAAACGAATCTGTAATTTATATACCTGAAGTTTCAAACGATAGTATTCCTGCAGTTCAATAACAAAAAAGCAACCTTTTTTCAAATGTAAAAGGTTGCTTTTTTTATAAAATAAAACCATACAAAAACGCCAATCATCTGACTGGCGTTTTTTATTTTTAAGCTTCTTGAGAAACTTCTTCTGAATTCTGAACTGGTAAGTCAGCTTTCATTAAGAATGAAACTACATCCGAGTTAATACTATTCATTGTTAACTTAAATAAGTTGAATGCTTCAAACTTGTAAATCAATAACGGATCTTTTTGTTCGTGAACAGCTAATTGAACCGATTGCTTTAATTCATCCATTTTACGTAAATGTTTTTTCCAAGCTTCGTCAACAATAGCTAAAGTAATGTTCTTTTCGAAATCTGTAATCAATGATTTACCTTCAGTTTGATATGCTTTTTCTAAATTCGTTACAACGTTAATATTCTTAACTCCATCAGTAAAAGGAACAACCATTCTTTCAAACTGATTTGCGTTATTTTCATAAACATTCGTAATTACTTTTAGAGCTTCGACTGCTGTATTTTTACATTTCTCTTCGTATTTTTTAAATACAAATTCATATAACTTATCAGTTAATTCAACATCTGAAGATTTAGCAAACTGATCTGCTGTAAAAGGCGATTGAATTCCGAAATGTTTGATTAAAGAATATTCAAAGTTTTTAAAGTCGTTACCTACTTTATTTCCTTCAACACAGAAATCACAAACATCGAAAATCATATTTGCAATGTCAATTTTTAAACGATCTCCGTGTAAAGCATGACGTCTTCTTTTGTAAACAACTTCACGTTGAGCGTTCATTACATCATCATATTCTAATAAACGTTTACGAACTCCGAAGTTATTCTCTTCTACTCTTTTTTGCGCTCTTTCGATAGATTTAGTCATCCAAGAATGTTGAATTACTTCACCTTCTTTCAATCCCATACTATC
>SMEN01000154.1_pt1 | contig 22700 bp, 26 predicted proteins | sample 2456271 | NCBI WGS metagenome assembly SMEN01 (sample SAMN10132593, study PRJNA489261) | soil metagenome | isolation source: day1 control-loamy sand soil ammended with raw manure from dairy cow... | place: USA | collected 2015-04-01 | reverse complement strand
TGGCCTCGAAACGCAGTTTGTCGCAGGCATCCGATGCGTTGGAAACCAGCTCACGCAGGAAAATCTCCTTGTTGCTATACAAGGAGTGAATCATCAAATGCAGTAATTGTTTGACTTCAGCCTGGAAACCCAGGGTTTCGGACGTATTCGCAGTATCAGTCTGGCTCATGGTGAAAAAGCAAAAAGTGGGTTGATTGCTGCGCGCTTGAACGCGCCCTATTGCAGACAGATAGGGACGGCCCGCTATATTTCAAGAGAGCGGTCAGACAAGCGGGCCAGAAGTCAGGGCAATAACCCCGGCAATCATGACTGCACAACCCAGCAGGCTCCAGACATTGGCTTTCTCGCGCAGCACAATCATGCCCAGCAACGTACCGGCCATCATGGACATTTCACGCGCCGGGGCCACCATGGACAAAGGAGCGCCCATGCTGAGCGCCTGCAAGACCAGAATGTAGGACATGGGCGACAGAAAACCCACTGCAGCGGCCAGTTTCCAATAGGGTTTGAGCTTCACAAAGCCTTGCCGGCCACGTCGGGCAATAAAGGGCGACAACATGCCCAGACGCAACACATTGCTGAACCAGTCCAGCAAGAAAGGCGATATCAACAGCACTTTGACGCCGTAAGCATCCACGACGGTATAGGCTGCGATCAAAATCCCCGTCTGCATGCCCCAACGCACCCCCACCAGTGCGGCAGGGCTGAAAAAACGGCGCAGATTACCTTGGGTTGCGATCAGCAAAATCCCCATCACCACCAGCAAGATACCCAGCACGCCCAACGGCCGTACCGGCTCCCCCAACAAGATGAAAGCGCCAATGGACGAGAGCATGGGACCGGTGCCGCGCGCAATCGGATACACCACCGACAGGTCAGCCACTTGGTAGCCTTTTTGCAGGCTCAGGCTATAGCCCATGTGCAACAGGGAACTGAGCAGCAAACAGGTGATGGTCTCCGTCGTCCAGGGCATATTGCCCTGTGTGAAGACCACCCACAGCATGATGGGAAAATAGAACAGAATGGCGAAAAAGGAGTAGGCGAACACAAAGTGCGCCCCAGCCATTGCCGCACGTTTGGAGAGCAAGTTCCAACCCGCATGAATGAACGCAGCGCATACAACCAACAACAGAGCGGTCCAAGACATGAAGGCTTCCACCAGCAAATAGCAAAAGAAAAACTATACGCCGCCTTGGGGGCCTAAGCCAGCCAACGGCGGCGCTTTGAACGTCCCATGACAAATAAGAGACAGTTCTGGATGCTTAGAACATCAAGGTATGATGCTCGACACGTATTTTGATATGGAGCCCGCCATGACGACCCTGCTGTATGTTGACTTTCCTTACTCCGGCCCCTGGGGCGCAGACATGAGCGCCGCCATGCAGGAGCTGGCGCAATCCATCTCCCAGGAGCCCGGCTTGATCTGGAAAATCTGGACGGAAAATCAAGAGCAGTCCCGCGCTGGCGGCGTCTATCTGTTTAAGGACTTAAGCAGCGCACAGGCCTATCTGGACAAGCACAGCAAGCGGCTCAATGGCTTTGGCATCAGCCAGATCGATTCGCGGTTTTTTGATGTGAACCAGCCTTTGACTACGCTCAATCACGGCCCCCTGTCAGCTGGCTAGCATCACAGCTCGAACAGGCATAAAAAAAACCCGCTGGCTCAGTGCAAGCGGGTCATCACACCAGAGACTTAGGCGGTCAGTTCAACGACCTTGAAATCGACCGGCACGTCCAGCGCATTATTGATGTAGTTGGTGAACAGGTTCAACGAAGTAACGGCAACCAGCTCAACCACTTCACCTTCCGAAAAGCCTGCATCGCGCACGGCTTGAACATCAGCGGCAGACACTTGTCCGCGCTCATCCACCAGCTTGAGCACAAATTTCAACGCAGCGGCCGTGCGAGGATCATCGGACTGACCACGCTGGGCTTGGGCCAGAGTTTCAGGGCTAAGGCCCGCATTGGCACCCAATACATTGTGAGCCGCCAGGCAGTATTCGCAACGGTTGCGATCCGCAATCGCGATGGCCAGTTGTTCAACCAGCTTGGCACCCAGCTGACCACCGGCAAAGGCGCCGAAGGAACCCCACATGCTGCGCAAGGCCGCGGGCGAATTGGACACCATGCGGAACATGGCCGGCACGCTACCACCAAATGCTTTCTGAATTTCTTGCAAAGCAGGCTGGCTGGCGGCGGGAGCTTGGGCAACTTCAGGCAAAGTAAGACGGGACATGGAGATCTCCTGTTGAGGTAGGCCGTTGTGGCCGAAAAGAAGCGAACAGGGATAGTGTCTCGCCAATAACAGGATTGTTGGATAAGATTAGTCCCGACAACTTACCTTTTCATCCAGATAGGGTATTGAGATGAACCTAGACCGCCTTTCGCTTTTGCTGGAGCAATTCCGGGTCCGAGCCCATTTGTTTTACAACGGCTCTTTATGCGGCGTGACCCGATTCGCCGCCCAGCCAGGACGCGCATTTCTGCATATTCTGCGCAATGGGCAATTAAGCGTGCGCCATGATCCGCGCGATCCCGTGCCTGAAGTAATGACGATTGATCGTCCCAGCCTGCTGTTTTATCCCCGGCCACTGGAACACGCTTTTTACGATCTGCCCAATGAAGGCTCAGACTTCACCTGCGCCACGCTGGACTTTGATGGCGGTGAACATCACCCCTTGGCTCGCTCCTTGCCAGATCTGATTGTGGTGCCGCTGGACGAAGCAGCAGGTTTGGAGCAGGCCCTGGGTTTGCTGTTTGCAGAAACGGAAGCGGTCCGTTGCGGCCACCGCTTGCTGGCAGACCGCCTGTTCGAGATTGTGCTGTTGCAGTTATTGCGCTGGCTGTTTGATCATCCTGACCGCTGCGATATCCCTGTGGGCTTGTTTCGAGGTTTATCGCACCCGCCGGTTGCTCGTGCCTTGCTGGCCATTCAGGCAGATCCAGGCCGGGACTGGACGGTGCAATCCTTGGCCCAAGAGGCGAAATTATCGCGCAGCGCGTTCGCCGTCCAATTCAAGCACTGGGTGGGCGATACGCCCGCAGACTATCTGGCTCAATGGCGTCTGTCTTTAGCCTGTCAAAGACTGTCTCAAGGTCAGTCCGCCAAGCGCATTGCACTGGATCTGGGCTATGCGAATCCATCGGCCCTGTCGCGCTTGTTTCGACAACGCACCGGCCAATCCATGCGGGAATGGTTGGCGGCACGCCAGTCACAGTGAGCGATCTTGCTCCAGCACATCCAAAAAGTTCACTAGAGCCGGGTTGGTATTGTCAGAGACATGGGCACTCATCAGCTCAGCTGCAATATCGTCCGCATCCAGCAAGGGCAGATACACCAAGGTATCCGTACGCAAGCGTGCCAGCGAGGCGGGAACGATGGCAGGAGCAATACCCGCTTCAACCATAATCAGAATGGTGGGCACCATGCTTTCTTGCACAAAGCGCGGCAAACAACCCGAACGCTGCAATAGCCGCTGTTGAAGCAGGTGAAAGTAGCGCGACTGCTGGCGTGAATAGGCCACCATTTCGTAAGAAAAAGCCTGAAATAGCGTCAGCCCCTGACTATGTTCTTGAGCTCGCGGATCATCACGCCTGAGCACAAACATCATGGGCTCGGATTCCACTACCTGCGGATTCAGATCCGGTACGGCAAAGGAAGGCCGGATCAAGGCTACATCCACCCGCCGCTCATACAAGGCGGCAGGCATATCGCTGGAGTTCATTTCGTAGACCTGCATATCCACTTGCGGAAAATCTTGGCGAAAGCGATACAAGTGCTTGGACACTCCGGCATAGGCACTGCTGGGGGTCAGGGCAATGCGCAACATGCCCGTCTCCCCCCGATGCACTTGCTGTACCGCTTGCACTGTCTGCTCCAGCTCCGTGCCAATCAAGCGCAAACGCCGTTGCAACTCCGCCCCCGCCGCCGTCAATTGCACGGTGCGCGTAGTGCGAATAAACAAGGTGGCACCCACCTGTTCTTCCAATCTACGTATGGCTTGGCTCAGGGGTGGCTGCGTCATGAAAAGACGCTGGGCAGCCCGACCAAAGTGCAATTCTTCCGCCAGAACCAAAAACATATCGCTTAACTTAGAGTCCAACATCGAGCCACCAATTAAGTGCAAAAACAAATTAATAACATTTATTTTTAATATTAGACAACATAATAAGCCGTATCTACTATCCGTCCTGACACTTATCAAATAACAGGGCCATCTGCACGTCACTGCAAAGGCTGGCCCACCGCAGGAGATGAACATGACGGTATTCAAACATCGCGCCCCTTTGTTGAGCGGCTTGCTGGCTCTGACGTTGTTGGGCTCCGGTTCGGCCATGGCCGACGCAGCCTATCCTTCGCAAGCCATCACTTTTGTGGTGCCTTACGCTGCCGGTGGCAGCTCTGACACCCGTTCACGCATGCTGGCTCAGAAAATGAGCGAGAGTCTGGGCGTGACAATTGTGGTGGAAAACAAACCCGGTGCCAGCGGCAATATCGGCACCAGCATGATTGCCCGCGCTAAACCCAATGGCTACACCATTGGCTTGGGCAACTTTGGCCCCATGTCGGTGAACAAGGCGCTGTACGGCAGCAACCTGCCTTTTGATCCCGAGCAGGACTTGCAGCCCATCGCCCTGATCGAACGCGGTGCCATGGCCCTGGGTGTCAACAGCAACTCTGCCTACAAGTCCCTGGCTGATCTGATTACCGACGGCCAAAAGAATCCCCAAAAACTGGATTATGCCTCCACCGGTGCAGGCGGTGCATCGCACTTGCTGACCGAGCAGTTCAAGGCCACGTCCGGTTTTGACGCCGTGCACGTTCCTTACCGTGGTGGTGCTCCAGCATCGAACGATCTGTTAGCCGGAAATATCTCGTTCTACCTGGAACTGGCCAGCCTGTTCTTGCCGCACATGCAGATCGACAACCCTCGTTTGCGCGTTCTGGGCGTGACCTCTGAAGAGCGTCTGAAAGCTATGCCTGATACCCCTACCTTCAAAGAACAAGGTGTGGATCTGGTGGCATCGAACTGGTTTGGCGTGATCGCTCCGGCTGGCTTGCCTGCTGAGGTTCTGGAAAAACTGAACACAGCCGTTAACGATGCACTGAAAGACCCGGAATACCGCAAAATTGTGGAATCGCAAGGTGCGGAAGTAGTCGGTGGCACTCCTGAGGAATTCAGCGCCTTTGTGAAAGAGGAAACCCTGCGCTGGACAGGCCTGATCAAAGCACAGAACATTTCGATTCAATAGTTTCTTGCTGGACCTTATGACTGCACACGCTTCCCCTCTCGCTTTGCAGGACCAGTCCATCCAGGCCTGGTCCTGGTTGGCTGATCCCACTACCTGTCTTAGCACCCATCCCGAAGGCCCTCTGTCGGGCCTGACCTTTGGCGTGAAAGATGTGCTGGATGTTCAAGGCATGCCCACCCGCTACGGCGCGCATTTTCCCAATGCGCTGCCTGCGGAGCGCGATGCCGCCTGTGTAGCCTTGCTACGCCGGGCCGGTGCCATTGCCGTGGGTAAAACAGTGACTGCCGAGTTTGCCTATGCAGCGCCAGGCCCGACCCGCAACCCCCTGAATCTGGACCATACGCCAGGGGGTTCTTCCAGTGGTTCGGCTGCGGCCGTGGCTGCAGGCATGGTTGATTTTGCATTGGGGACCCAAACTGGGGGCTCCATGATGCGCCCCGCTGCGTTCACCGGCGTTCTGGGTTTCAAACCCAGTTTTGCTGCAGTACATCGCAGCGGGCTTTTCTTGTTATGCGACAGCCTGGACACCATCGGCTACTTCAGCCGGGAACTGAGCGTGCTGCGCCAGGTTGCCAGTGTGCTGCAAGGCTTGCCCGAAGCCAGTACACCGATTGCCCCGCGCATTGGCGTCCTGGATGGCAAAGACCTGGGCCCCATTACGCCTGCAGCACTGGCCGCTTTGGACCAAGGCTGTCTGCATCTGGAAAAACAAGGGGCTCAGGTAGAGCGTTTGCCTGCCGATCCCCAACTTAAAGAGCTGCTGATCCTGCAAGGTCAGATCATGGGCTATGAAATGGCGCGCAGCCTGTTGCCCGTCTGGCAAGCCAGCCCGGATGCACTGCGCCCCGTGACGGTACAAGCGATTCAACGTGGCCTGGATCTGCCCGCAGCGGACTACCACGCCTGGCAAGCACGCCGCCGCCAGCTACAGCAGGAATGGCAGGATCGCTATGGCCATTTCGATGCCTTGCTGACACCTGCTGCTCCAGGCCCTGCGCCTTACGGTTTGGACAGCACGGGCTCTTCTATCTTGAACCGCCCCTGGTCCTTGCTGGGATGGCCTACCTTGAGCCTGCCTGCCCCGGAGCAAAACACGCCCTTGCCGCTGGGTCTGCAACTGATCGGCCTGCCGCATCAGGATGATGCCTTGCTGGACCTGGCCTCCCTTTTAGTCCCTGAACAGCAAACCTGAGCACAGATCGCTGCGGTAAACAGCAACCAGAATCATTAACAAATACTTTAAATAACAACAATTTAGGGATGCTTTGAGTTTTCTCAAAGCTCTCTGTTGTCCTACCCTAAAGACCCACAGGCAGCGTACTAACATCACTAGATGTCTCCGGTGCGCTGCGTCGGTCTTGTCTTTTGCAAAACGCGTGCAGCGCCCGGCTATCTCATTAACCGGATAAGTCCATGCGCCGCCCGCTCTTACTGCTGCTTGCTTCCTTTTTTCTGATCTGGGCTGTTGAAGCCTTCTGGTTGTCCCCTTCTCCACCCGGAGATGATCTGTGGGTGATCCGCCAAGAAGGCATGCTGCTGACCGGTATTTTGGCCTTGGGCTTTATGACGGCCATCATGGTATTAGCCCTGCGCCCACGTCGTCTGGAACCCTGGCTAGGCGGTATGGACAAGGCCTACAAGCTGCACAAATGGCTGGGCATCTTCGCCATTTTGCTCAGCCTGGCTCACTGGCTTAGCAAACAATCCAAATCCGTGATCTCGGCAGCTATCGGCACCAGCGGAAAACTGGTCAAAGACCCCGTTCCTGAATGGATCAGCCTGCTCAAACCGTATGCCAAAACATTGGGCGAATGGACGTTTTACGCGCTGATCGTGGTGCTGATCATCACACTGGCACGCCGTACCGTGTCTTATAAACATTGGTACAGCCTGCATCGCTTGATGCCTATTGCCTATCTGATTCTTATCTTTCATGCCGTCGTCCTGACACCCCCTGCGTATTGGTATGGCATTGGTGGCTGGCTGTTGGCCATCAGTATGGTGATCGGGACCGTTGCAGCCCTGATTCAGTTGTGGCGCAACCTGCATCCGGACTTTCCCCACTCAGGTACGGTGATCTCCTGTACGGAGCAGGGAGACGTCCTGAAAGTGCAATGCCGCATGGATACCTCCTGGCCTGGGCATCAGCCCGGTCAATTCGCCTTTTTACGTTTGCAAGGTGAGTACGAATCCCACCCCTTCACGCTCTCGGATGCTGACCAGGACAATCGCATCGTGCGTTTTCACATCAAGCAATTGGGGGATTGGACGCGCAGCTTGCCAGAACGGCTGCATGCAGGACAAGCGATTGAGCTGGACGGCCCGTATGGCCAATTCCTCCAGCCCAATAAAGATGACGGAGGGGTTCACGTCTGGGTCGGTGCCGGGGTGGGCGCTACACCGTTTTTATCCTGGTTAAGCCAGGATCACGAAGACGGTCACGCCCCCCATGCTTATCTGCAATATGCGTGTCAGTACGGCAATGACCCACTCGCAAACGCTCTGCGCAAAGCGGCCGAGCAACACCCGGACGTGAATCTGGATATCTACGCTGACGGTCGTCGATGGTCCCCCAGAGAGGCGCTGCAGTACTTTCAGGCAGACCAGCCCCTGCATATCTGGTTCTGCGGTCCCGCAGCCATGGGCAAGCAGTTGCAACGAGAACTAAAACAGACCTTGCCAGCGGACTCCTGGACCTTTCACAACGAACACTTTCAGTTTCGTTAAAAAAAGGCGTATTACGCTGGGCGGGACGGCGTCACGCCCAGCATGGAAACAAACATCTTCACCATATTTTTTTCCATTGCATCCCACTGCTGGGCGCTTTCCAGGCCCATATTGTCGACCGCGCCGTGCATGCCTTGGTAGATTACCCAGGCAGCCAGTTCCACATCATCAACAGACCACGCACCCGCTTGCTGGCCCCCATTCAAAATCAGCAGCAGGGGTTCCACTACCGTATTTCGTTCGCCCTGGTAGTTACTGCGTATATGGTCCGAAAACACCAAATCATGCATATCCAGGGTGTCCCGATACGCCTGTACCGACGCACGCGTCCAACAGGCCAGACGCTCGGCCCAATCATTCTGGGGAGCCTGCTCCAGCGCCGTTTGCACCCGGTCATGAAATTGCTGGATGAATTGTTCGCGTAATGCTGCCAGCAGCTCCTGCTTGGAGCTGAAGTAGTGATAGAACAAGCCTTTGGACATCCCTGCCCGCGCCACAATATCGTCTACCGGCGTCGCGTCAAAGCCCTGCTGCAAAAACAAGGCAGCCGCCGCCTCCAGCAAATCACGACGGCGAACTTCAGAAGGTTGGGTACGAGGTGTTTTGGCGACTGTCATGGGCTTCAAAGTAAGGATTAGTACCCGCTGGGCAGAGCCAGCAAGTATCACTGCATTATTTTAGCCAGCCTATTTATTTTTCATTGACTGACAGTCAGTCAATATTTTATAGTCGTGATAATAGTTCTTATTTAGCAAATATCATGACTCGTCGACTCGCTCTGACCATTGCCACGTACCTGGGGACCTTCATGGTCAGCCTGGACATCAGCATTGTGAATCTAGCCCTGCCCCGCATGCAGCAGGCACTGCAAACCGATATGGCCGGATTGCAGTGGATTGTGGATGCCTATGCCCTGTGCTTATCCGCTTTCATGTTGTCAGCCGGTTTGCTGGGCGACCGGTATGGCCGCAAGAAAAGCTGGTTGCTCGGGGTGCTGGCCTTTACGGTTGGGTCGATGATGTGCGCGCTGGCCACCACGCTACCTGCCTTGCTGTGGGGCCGCGTCGTTCAAGGGATCGCTGGAGCCTTGCTAATCCCCGGCGCCCTGTCGATTCTGACTCACGCCTTCCCCAATCCTGCTGAGCGCGCCCGGGTAATTGGTGGCTGGTCCTCCTTTAGCGCGCTGGCCCTGGTGCTCGGCCCAATTTTGGGCGGCGTGCTGGTGGACCTGGCCGACTGGCCCTCTATTTTCAGCTTGAATCTTCCTTTGGGCTTGCTGACCTTGGGCCTGGGTCTGTGGGGCATTGATGAATCCGCCCACCCAGAACATGCGGCCTTTGACCCTATTGGCCAATTGCTGAGCATCATCTGGCTCGGTGCGCTGACCTACGGCTTGATCTGCGCCGGAGAACAGGGCTGGCACGCGGCCGCCACCCTCCGCGCCTTGACCTTGGCCGCAGTCAGCTTCCTGGCCTTTATTTATGCCCAAACCCGTGTCGCTCGCCCACTTTTACCCTTAAGCCTGTTTAGGGACTACCGCTTCAATGTGGTGAGCATCGCCTCTTTTGTGCTGGGCTTTGCGGTTTATAGCAATGTGTTCTTCCTGTCTTTGTGCTTTCAGAAGGCACTGGGTTGGACTGCGACTCAAACCGGCTGGGGGCTGGCTCCGCAATTTATCGGCATGGCCTTGATAGCCTCACGTTTTGGCGCAATCAGTCAGCGGATTGGCTTGAAGTGGGTATTAGCAGCAGGCTTTATCTTCATGACGGCGGGTTCCTGGTTGCTATTGTTGCTACAACCGGGCTCCTCGTACTGGTTGGCTGGCTCGTCGCTGGTGTTACTGGGCGTGGGCATGGGCTTAGCGGTACCGGGGTGCAACACGCTAGTCATGGGCCTGGTGCCACGCGAACGTTCTGGCATGGCTTCGGCCACCACCAATGCCCTTCGGCAGACCGGCATGACACTCGGCGTGGCCCTGTTGGCTTCCTTGATGAGCCAGGGAGCAGTCTCCTCCCTGGCCATCCGTCTGAGCCCCGTCCGTCCTGATGTGGAACAGGCCCATCACATCATCACCTCTGGCCACGTCAACTTGCCAGCATCTGCAGACCCCTTCTTTTGGATGGAGGCGGTACAACAGGCATGGGCAGACGGTTTTCACCGGGTGATGTTCTGGGCGGGCTTGCTGACGGTACTCAGTCTGATCCTGTTGCTTCGCCTGCGCTTGCCCCGAGCCCAGGCCGTGCAAGCCACGGCAGTAGAACTGCATTAAGCCGCTCCTGTGCCCTAAACCCGGTGTGGATTTACAATAGCGCATGGACAAATTACGACTCGATAAATGGCTATGGGCGGCGCGCTTTTACAAGACGCGTAGCCTGGCCTCCGAAGAAATCACCAAAGGGCGTGTTTTGCTGAATCAGCAAACAGCCAAGCCTGCCCGTGAAGTCTGTATCGGTGATCTGATTACGCTGCGCAAAGAGACCCCGCCTATGGAGGTGCAAGTACAAGCCCTGAGCGGTGTACGCGGCCCCGCACCTGTCGCCCGTCAGTTGTATCAGGAGACGGAAGAAAGCAGCACGCGCCGCGCACAGGCGGCCGAGCAACGCCGTTTAGCTCCCGAGCCCGCATTGGATTTTGATGCGGGTCGCCCGACCAAACGGGACCGCCGACAGATGCAAAATTTACGCGGAAAATAGCACCGCGCACTCTCGCATTTCTCAGCTTTTATCTGGCCCTGCCAAGCTCTGCTTGCCAGGGCTTTTTCCATTCCCCAACGCCTTATTAAAAGTCCCCATAAACGCTGTTGCGACCCTGTTTTGAATTCGGTTCACCCGGAAAAGAACAAGCATCCCGGCTGCTAAAAACCCAGCTAAAACCCAGCTTTGATATATCAGATAAAGCGTTTATATATCAATTAAATCAAGGGTTTACACCATTGATCAGCCTTGCCACAAAACGCTATAAACCTAAAACAATTACATGCATACGCATCAAAAAAAGTGTGAGGAGACTGAAAAAATGAAGATCACGGCAGTACGCGCAATCCCCTTGAACGTGCCTTTTGCGTTCGACAGCGCCGGCATCAAAAAGCCCAGCAATCTGGCCATCTGTCATGTAGAAATTGAGACGGACGAAGGCATCACCGGCTATGGCCTGAGCGCCATTACCGAAGAACACCCGGTTGCCAGCACCATCAATGACATTCTGGCCAGCGACCTGATCGGCCAAGACCCCTTGAACACAGAGCGCCTGTGGGATCGCATGTACTGGAATGTGTGCCCTCGCGGTCAAACCGGCTACGCCATGCACGCCATCTCGGCGCTGGACATCGCGTTGTGGGACATCAAAGGCAAAGCGTTGGGCCTGCCGGTCTGGAAACTGCTGGGTGGTGCCCGTGAAAAAGTCCCGGCTTACGCCACCTTCGGCTTTGCGTTTTTAAACGAGGAAGAACTCGTCAAGGTTGCGCTGGACTGCGTAGACCAAGGCTTCAAGGGCCTGAAAATGGTGGTTGGCCATCATGGCCTGCAACGCCGTGACGAACCCCGCCCCTTGGCAGAGCTGATTCGCCAGGACATGCGCCGCATGAGTCTGGTGCGTGAGGCTATCCCGGCTGACATTCCTTTGTACATCGATGGCAATTGCAGCCTGGACTACGTGCATGCCAAAACGATCGCCCGCCATGCCCGCGATCTGGATGTCGGTTTTTTTGAAGAACCTATCACCCAGAACGACACTGGCCGCCTACGTGAACTGCGCCAAAGCACGGGCATCACCATTGCTGCCGGTCAAAACGAAGGCCAGTCCTACCGTTTCCGTGACCTGCTCATGCAGCAGGCCGTCGATATTCTGCAGCCCAACGTGCTGATCTCCGGTGGCTTTACTCAATCGCGCAAGATCTTTGCCCTGGCAGAAAGCTTTAATGCTTCGGTCGCCAATGGCGGTGCTTTCCCTTCCCACAACGGTCACCTGCACTGCGGTTTGTTGAACGGCGGTGATGTGGAATGGCACTTGGCCGCCAGCGCCATGATGGCCGAGATCTACACCGGCCTGCCTCAGCCCGAACAAGGCTGGCTGCGCATGCCCGACGCCCCTGGCCTGGGCCTGACGCCCCGCCAGGATCAAATCGACAAGCTGCGCAGCAATCCCGGCAGCTTGGGCTCCGGCAAAGGCTGAACCGACGACTACCGAGGAGGTAAAAAAACATGAAACCCTGGTCCCGTGTTGTACTTGCCCTCAGTTTTACTTTTGCTGCCCTGCCCACCAGTTGGGCCGCCCCGCCCGCCTGGGCCGAGCGTCCCGTGCGGCTGATCGTCCCATCCGCTGCCGGCGGCTCGGGCGACACCCTGGCTCGCCCTCTGGCCGAAGCCCTAGGCAATGAAATTGGTCAAATCGTTGTGGTAGAAAACAAGGGAGGAGTCGGTGGTGTGCTGGGTGCCAGCATGGTTGCCAACTCCAGCCCCAACGACAATCAGCTGCTGTTTGGCGCCGTTCACCACATGATTGCGCCTGCTGTGTTGAAGAACTTTCCCTACAACACCCGCACTGACTTAAAGCCCGTCACCCTGATTGCTGCCATGCCCAATGTGCTGGTGGTCAATGCCAAGTCTCCCTATCACAGCGTCCAGGATTTACTGGAGGCGGCCAAAAAAGGACATGGAGTGAACTACGGCACCAGCGGCGTGGCCACCATGCTGCATCTGATGGCGGGCAAGCTGGAAAAAGTGTCTGGCACCACCATGACTGCCGTGCACTACAAAGGCAGTGGCCCGGCCGTCATGGCGCTGATCAGTGGCGATCAAGTGGACTTTATGTTCGAGACCATGCCATCCGCCGTGGCGCAGATACGCAATGGCCGCTTGCGTGCCCTGGCCGTCACCAGCCCGGAACGTGCCGCAGCCCTGCCTGATGTTCCTACCTTGAAAGAGCTGGGCCTGGATGAAATAAGCGCCCAGACCTGGTACGGGATTTTCATGCAAGGTGATGTGCCGGATGCCACGGTGCAAGAGGTGGCACAAGCTATCCACAAGGCTCTGGCAACCGAGAAGATCCAGACCTCCTGGGAGAGCAACGGAGCCACACTGGTCACCAATAGTCCCGCCGAATTTACCGCTTATGTGGATCAGGAACTGAATTACTGGGCCAATGCGGTCAGTGATTTGGGTTTGAGCGATTTCTAGACCCGCCGGATTTCGTCCCAGAAAGGGGCTGCTTCATGCAGCCCTTTTTTCCGACCTTGCCAAGGCCCTGCGGCTTCGCGTTATGCTGTTGCTCCCACCCTCCAGCCAACGACCACTATGCCCAGCCCTTTCCATCCCTTTGATGAACTTGCTCAACAGCTCCTGCCCCATAGCAGCACCAGCCATAACGACGGCTCGCACGATCAATCTCACCTGATCCGTGTCTGGAAAAACGTCTGTACCATCCAGGCCCAGGAGGGCGGTGACCTGCGAATTTTGTTGGCATCCACCGTGCTGCATGATTGCGTCGCAGTAGAAAAAAACTCTCCGCTGCGCTCTCGTGCATCGACCTTGGCAGCCGAACAAGCGCAACACCTGCTCCGTGAAATGGGCTGGTCAGAACAAGACTGTGAAGCAGTAGGCCAGGCCGTACGAAGCCATAGCTTTTCAGCCAACATCCCGCCCGTCAGCCTGGAAGCGCGTATTTTGCAAGATGCAGACCGACTGGATGCGATCGGGGCCTTAGGAGTCGCCCGCTGCTTCTACACAGCAGGACGCATGGGCTCCAGCCTGTACGACGCGCAAGACCCCAAAGCAGAAAACCGCCCCCTGGATGACAAACGCTACGCACTGGACCACTTTCCGGCCAAGTTATTCAAACTGGCCGAAGGTTTCCAAACCGAAACCGGACAAAAAATCGCACACGAACGACATGCGCGGATGGAGCGGTTTGTAGAAGAAATGTTGGGGGAGCTGTAGGCAGCAACGCTAAGGTGCTGCGCTATTCGTAATGAGTCCACATTCTCAAGATGCGGACAAGCCGTTCTTGAATGAAAACCTCATATACCAATCTATGCTGAATATTGATGCGGCGAGAATAAGCGCCAGACAGATCGCCCACCAACTTCTCGTAGGGAGGTGGGATCTGGAACGGGTCACGCTCCAAAATCCCGATTAGTGTTTGAACCTTGGATTTAAAACCGGCAGCTGCCACCTTTTTTGCATCCTTGGCGGCTGCTTTAGCAAAAACGACCTGCCAAGTCACCAGTCCAGTTCCTTAACACTGTCTTCCAATGGCTCTGCCATGCCTTCCTTGATAGATTCGCGCATACCGGCAAGAGAGGTCAGATACAGCGTTTCTTGAATCGCTTCCCAGTCCGCTTCTGAAATCAGCACAGCACTGCTGCGCTTACCAGCAATACGAATGGGCTGATGGGACTCGGCTGTTTGATCAATGAGGCGATAAAGATTGGCGCGAGCCTCGGTCGCAGTCAGTGTAGTGCTCATAATAGGCTCCAAATTTCTCCCAATGGTACGCTTTAACGTACGCCTGGTCAATTTTTACCCAACTCCTTTCTGAGCATCTCCACTAAAAGCTTTTCTCAGCCCCTTACAACTCCGTATATTTCTTGTTCGTTCCCCGCACCTTGTCAGCGGGGTATTTCTGCGCGTTCTTGGCAATTTTGTTGGTGACGGCCTCATTCATATCTACCCCCAAAACATAAGCAAGGCGGCTCAGATAGATCTGCACATCAGCCAGCTCATCGCGCACTGCTTCAGCGGTTTTAGGGTCATTGCCAACCTGGTGGGATTGATCTTCTGTCAGCCACTGAAAGATCTCGATCAGCTCGCCCACTTCATTGGTCAGCGCCATGGCCAGGTTCTTGGGGCTATGAAATTGCTCCCAATCGCGCTCGCGAGCGAACTGGGCTACGGCCTCGTTCAAACCTGTCAGATTCATCAAGGGACGTTTGGCGTTTGAGTCTGTCATCACACTTCACTTAAAAAATTTTGATCCAGCGACAGACTCACACAAAGACCGGGCAGATGGCAAGCCCGCTGGAACTACCGCGCCGTGCTAGTCAGGCTGGCCATCAGGCGATCCAGCGCATTGGCAAACGCGCGACGATCAGCCTGACTAAAAGGGGCGGGCCCGCCTATGTCTACACCAGTGCTGCGTAGCTCTTCCATCATGTCTCGCATGGCCAGACGCTCGCCAATACTGTTGGCATCCAGGCGCTCGCCTCTGGGTGTCAGAACTAGAGTCTTACGCTCCAGCACCTGTGCCGCCAAAGGGATGTCACCGGTAATGATCAAATCGCCTTCATTGGCATGCTGGACGATGTAGTCATCCGCCACATCGAAGCCTCGGGGCACTTGCACGGCCCGTAGCCAAGGGGACGGCGGAGTACGCAGCATCTGGTTCGCCACCAAGGTCACATGCCGGCTCCAGCGCTGCGCAGCGCGATACAGGATTTCTTTGATGACTACCGGACAAGCATCGGCATCTACCCAGATCTGCATGAATTACAGGTCCAGCGCTTGGGCCAGCAGGCGGTCAATGACTTCATTGGTAGACACACCTTGCTCAGCAGCACGAGCACGTACGGCATCAATAACAGGCTGGGTCAATTTGACGGGAAAGGACACCAGACCGGCCGCCTGATCCAGACGGCGTTGTTCGCGTCGGTCAGCAACGGCAGAGTCACCGGCAAAGCGCTGAGGTGGGCTGGCTTTTTTCATATCGCTCAGCAGTTTGACCGCGCTGAGCTTTTCCATATCGGTGCGTTTCATGGGGGTTTCTTTATAAGAATGGGCTGGCTCGCTCGGAGTAAGCGAACAACACAAGGACAGAACCAAGAGCCAGTATGGCTGGCATACTGCGCAGCTTACGGGAAAAAGTCCAGATTTTTATACATGTCCTGCCGTGAGACGTGCATTGACTGGCTCCAGCACTCTTTACTTACGTCGGTGCTGCAGAGGACGAACCCGGCATTCCCAATTCTGCCATCATCCATTCCCGAAACTCGCCAATAGCTTGCAAGCGGCGCGTTGCATGGGAATAGGTCAAATAATGGCCCGTGTAATACATTTCTTGCTCAATGCCAGCCAAAGGGCGAACTAAATCGCCCCGGGCCAGCTCACGCTCGGCCAGCAAGGTTGATTCCAAGGCGACACCCAAGCCATCTGCAGCAGCGGCTATCGCCAGAAAGCTACGATCAAAGCGAGCACCTTTCAAAGGCGGTGAGGGCATTCCATGATGTTCAAACCAGGCTGGCCAACGAATCTGTTTCACATCACTCTGGATCAATGGCACCCGGTATAAATCCTCAACTGTCCGTATTTGCGCCGCCATTTCTTTAGAACACAGCGGCGTCAACAGCTCCTCTGCCAATGGAACGACCAACTGCCCCTCCGAACGTGGCTTGCCGTACACCACGTCAAGATCAAACTCGTTGTACTCAAAACGCGCATATTCCGTATTGGCAGCCAGACGCAAGTCGATCTGCGGATGCGTTTCCAGAAAACGGCGCAGACGTGGCAGCAGCCATTGCGCTGCAAAACTGGGAGCAGAATGCATGCGCAGCACGGCGGGCCGATCACTGGAGACCAGATCAATACCTTGGCGCAGCTCATCAAACGCACGCCCGACGTGACTGTATAGCGTCTCCCCGGCGGGAGTCAGCACGATGGTACGGGTACTGCGTTTGAACAAGGACGTCCCCAGATGATCCTCCAAGCGTCGGATTGCATGGCTGACGGCACTGGGGGACAGAAACAGCTCATCGGCAGCCGCCCGAAACGAACCAGTACGAGCCGCTGCCTCAAAAGTCCGCATCATCGCGATCGGAATATTTCTGAGCATATTAGTGACTCCAATTCATCAATACATGCAATCTTACCGTTTGTTTGGCCTTTTCGCTGTTGATACGATTCATCAATAACAAGATATCCATTAAGGAGAAGGCATCATGTTGTTGAAAGATAAAGTCGCCGTCATCTCTGGCGCTGCTGGCCTGCGAGGTATCGGTCTGGCAACTGCCCGTCGTTTTGCCGAACAAGGCGCCAAAGTTGCAATCCTGGATCTGAACCTGGAGGCTGCACAGACTGCTATCGCCAGTCTGCCGGCCGGTTCACATCTGGCTTTGGTTTGTGATGTGACAGACCGTGAACAGTGTCAGCTCGCGGCTAAACAGATTGTTGAGCACTATGGTCGTATTGACGTTCTGATCAACAATGCAGGGATCACGCAGCCCGTACGCACACTGGATATCGACCCGGAAAGCTGGGATCGCATTCTGGACGTCAATTTGCGCGGCGTACTCTACTTGAGCCAAGCCTGCCTGCCCACGATGCGCTCCCAAGGTAGCGGCTCCATCGCCTGCATGTCCTCCGTATCCGCGCAGCGCGGCGGTGGCATCTTTGGCGGTCCCCATTATTCCGCCGCCAAGGCAGGGGTTCTGGGTCTGGCCAAAGCCATGGCTCGTGAATTCGGCCCCGATGGCATCCGTGTGAACTGTGTCACACCAGGTTTAATCGAAACCGACATTACCGGCGACAAACTGACCGATGCCATGCGCCAGGACATCCTCAAGGGAATCCCGCTGGGTCGACTAGGCGCTGCGGGTGATGTGGCCAACGCCTATCTGTTTTTAGCCTCTGACCTGTCTGCCTATATCACCGGCGCCGTTATCGATGTCAATGGCGGCATGCTCATTCATGGCTAAGGCCGTCATCAGGAGTCAATTTCCATGAGTCTTACCACCACTGCAACTTGCTCAACATTGCTGCCGCTGCAAGAAGCTGCCTGGCGCATTCGCCGTCTGGCCTTACGCATGGGCGAAGTGCAAGGCCAGGGCTATATCGGCCAGGCCCTGGGCATGGCCGACATCCTGGCTGTGGCCTACCGCCACTCCATGAACTACAAAGCGGACGATCCCAAATGGGAAGGACGAGATCGTTTCTTGTTGTCGCACGGTCACTATGCAATTGCCCTGTATGCCGCCCTGATTGAGGCAGGTGTGATCCCGGAACAAGAGCTGGAGACCTACGGCAGCGACGACAGCCGTCTGCCCATGTCTGGAATGGCGACTTATACCCCGGGGATGGAAATGTCCGGAGGCTCACTAGGCCAAGGGCTACCTATCGCTGTGGGCATGGCACTAGCGCTACGCCAAAAGAACAACCCCGCCTTTGTGTACAACTCCATGTCGGATGGCGAGCTGGATGAGGGCTCGACCTGGGAGGCCGCCATGTCTGCCGCCCATCATGGCCTTGAGCACCTTATTTGTCTGGTCGACATCAATCAGCAGCAAGCGGACGGCCCCTCCGGCAAGGTATTGGGCTTTGAACCACTGGCTGACAAATGGGCTGCTTTTGGTTGGCACGTACAGCGAGCCGATGGCAATGACATTGCTGCGGTACGACAGGCCTTCGATACGGCTCGCCAGGTAGCCACCCCCAAGCCACGCGTGATCCTGTTCGATACCCGGATGGGATGTGGCGTGCCTTTTCTTGAGCAACGCGAAAAGAACCACTTCATCCGCGTTGATGCTGATGAATGGCAGCAAGCGCTCGATATATTGGACGCCAACAAGCCGGGAGTATCCCCATGAATAACACCTCCACTGCCCCTCGCCTGAAAACCTCCGCCATGATTGCCTCGATTGCCGATGACAATCAGCGCACCGAAACGGCTCCCTTCGGCCACGCATTGGCAGAGCTGGCAAACCAGCGTCCCGATATTGTTGGCATGAGCGCTGACCTGGCTAAATACACGGACCTGCACATTTTCGCGCAAGCACACCCCGAGCGTTTTTTCCAGATGGGCATGGCCGAACAACTGCTGATGGGCGCCGCTGGGGGAATGGCTAAAGAAGGCTTTACGCCATTTGTGACCACTTACGCGGTCTTTGCTTCACGCCGCGCCTATGACTTCATTCACCAAGTCATTGCGGAAGAAAATCTTAATGTGAAGATCGCTTGCGCCTTGCCCGGACTGACCACGGGCTACGGCCCCAGCCATCAAGCCACAGAGGATATCGCCATCTTCCGAGGAGTGCCTGGCCTGACGATTCTTGATCCCTGCGATGCTCTGGATACACGCCAGGCCGTGGCAGCCATGGCTAATCATCCTGGCCCAGTGTATATGCGCTTACTACGAGGCAAAGTGCCTCTGGTGCTGGACGAGTACGACTACCAGTTCGAGATGGGCCGCGCCAAGCTTTTGTGCGACGGTGATGATGTGCTGTTCATCAGCAGCGGACTGATGACCATGCGCGCACTGGACGCTGCCAAAATCTTGCGCGAACAAGGTATCAGTGCCGCTGTACTACACTCTCCGACCATCAAGCCACTTGATAGCGACACTATTCTTGCTCAGGTCCAGCGCCGTCCACGTCTGGTCGTGGTTGCTGAAAACCATTCAAGCATCGGCGGTCTGGGTGAGGCCGTAGCCCACACTTTGTTAATGGCAGGCGTCACTCCAGCGGGCTTCCGTCATATTGCCTTGCCGGATGCCTTTTTGGATGCAGGTGCCTTGCCAACCCTGCATGATCGGTACGGAATTTCAACAAGCTCAATCTGCCAGTCTGTTCGCAGCTGGCTCTAGCCTCAGTCGGCCACCCTTGTGGCCGCGCTGAACAAGAAGAATGGCGCCAAGACCATTCCTGATTCTATCTAGGAGACAAACATGACGATGACTCGCAGAACCTTTCTGGCTGGCGCCAGCGTAGTTGCTATCGCGCCCGCCTTCCCTGCTTTCTTGCGGCGCGCCCATGCCGCCACGACGTTAACCCTGGGACATGGCGCAGTACCTGGCAACCCACGTGCACTTGCAGCCGAACGCTTTGCCGCCCTAGTCTTGGAAAAAACCCAAGGTGCGGTGCGCATCAACATCGCCGGGGCCGAACAATTGGGTAGTGATGCCGCCATGCTCACGAGCTTGCGCACAGGCGTGCTGGACTTCAGCATTAACAGCCAAGGCGCCACGGCAGCCGTCGCTCCCGAATTAAATGCACTGGGCCTGCCGTTTCTATTTCGCGACCCGGCGCACGCGTTGGCCATACTCAAAGGTCCCATCGGCAATGAACTGGCAGAACGCCTTCAAAAACGGGGCTTGGTCGCGCTGGACTGGTGGGACAACGGCGTGCGTCATGTCACCAATAGCAAACGCCCTATCCTGACCCCGCCCGATCTGGCCGGTATGAAAATACGAGTCCCAGCTGATGCCATGCTGATGGATGTGTTCCGAGCTCTGAACGCCAGCCCTGAGCAAATCGCCTTCGGTGAACTGTATCTGGCCTTGCAGCAAGGCGTTGTGGACGGCCAAGAGAACCCGCTGGCCAACATCGCCAGCTCCAAGCTGTATGAAGTGAACGCCTTCATCAGCCTGACCGGCCATGTCTGGCAGAGTAATCCATTCCTGATGGCCCGTATGGCACAAGGCAAGGTGGGGCAACCTGAGTTGGCGGCCATCCGTGAAGCAGCCGTTGAAGCAGGCCTGATGCAACATCAATTGATGCATGACACCAACGAAAAGCTGGCGCAAACGCTGCAGGATTTTCCCGGCGTGAAAATCAACGAGGTTGACCGCCCTGCCTTCCAACAAGCGACCAGCGCAATTGCCGAACAATGGAAGAAAAAACCATTCGGCGATCTCGTCACGCAATTGATGGACCAAGCGGCGCAATAAGTGCCGCGATGTGACCAAAGGAATGCCATGACCTTACCCACTGCGCGCGCACCGCGCCTGCTTGCGGCAACACACTGGCTGGACCGTCAGATCTACCGTGTGTGTTCAGTCTTGCTGCTCGTCACGATGCTGGTCCTGCTGGTCGGATTGAGCCTGAATGTCGTGCTGCGTTATCTGTTGCAAGGCGGCGGTCTGGGATGGGTGTCCGAGATGCCGTCCTATCTCTTTCCCTGGATGATCGCTGCCGGAATCGTCATGGCAGCCCAGCAAGGGGCCCACATTGCCATTGATATCCTGAGCCAGTACCTGGGCCACCGTGCCCGCTGCGCTCTGGCCTTAAGTGTCAACGCGCTCATTGTGGTCGCGTATCTGGTGCTGTTCGACGTCATCGTGGACATGATGGAAATTGTGGCCTTTGAACGCAGCCCACTGCTTGATCTGCCCTTGAGCTGGGCGTATGCCGCGCTGGCATTCGCCGCCTTGGGAACCGCTATTTGCAGTTTGCTGATCGGCGTACGAATCGTCCTCCAGGGCGAGGCCGGCCTGCCAACCCCGAATAAGGAGTACTGACATGATTGCGGTCATGATCATTACATTTTTTGCTCTGCTGATTTTGTCAGTGCCTGTCGGGCACGTCCTGGTCATTGCATCCGGAGCCGCCGTTAGCTCCAGCGACTTTTTGCCCTTGAACCTGATTGCCCAGCAGATGTTTGCCCCCACGCAGTCATTTCCTATGCTGGCTTTGCCTTTCTTCATTCTGGCGGGCAGCCTTATGATGAGCGGGGAACTAGGACGCTACCTGATCGAATTTGCCACGCTTTTAGTACAACGCTATCGGGGTGGCTTGGCCTCCGTAACTGTGTTGGGTTCAGCAACGGTTGGGGGAGTAGCTGGCTCCGCTGTGGCTGATGCAACCGCTATGGGCTCGGTATTAATCCCTTGGCAAAAACGCGAAGGCTATCCTGCCGCGTTTGTCGCCGCCAATAATGCCGCCACATCCATGATTGCCGTGCTGATCCCACCCTCCATACCCATGATTCTGTATTCACTGGTGTCTGGGGTGTCCATTGGTGAGCTATTTCTGGCAGGTGTCTTGCCGGGCCTGCTGATCACAGTGGCCTTTATTATGGTGTGCAACATTTCCGCACGCCTGCGCAACTTTCCTTATCAGCGCACTGCTTTTGATTGGCAACGGTTCTGGCCCTTGCTGTGGAAAGCACTGCCAGCCTTGGCGCTACCCATACTTATTTTGGTACTGCTGCGTTTCGGCATTGCTACTCCCACCGAAGTCTCCGTGCTAGCAACCCTGTACTCCCTATTCATGGGGACAGTGGTTTATCGGGACCTGAACATGAGCAAAATTGTTCAGGCGACACTCTCAGCAGGTGTTTCGACCGGCATTGTCATGCTGGTCATCATGGGCTCGGCAGTTGTTGCCTGGTTGGTCACGTATGCACAAATTCCCCAGCTATTCACTGCTTGGGCTTTGGAAACGCTGCAAAACCCCTTGCTCATTATTCTGCTGCTCAACGTAATTATGTTGGTGGTGGGAATGTTCATCGACTTGCCTGCTGCCATTTTGCTGCTTAGCCCTATCTTTGTGCCTTTGGCCATGGAAATTGGCCTGGACCCTTTGCAGCTGGGCATCATGATGGTCTTGAACCTGAGCATTGGTTTATATACTCCACCAGCGGGCACCACGCTTTTCATCTCCAGCACGATTGCCAACGTGCCGGTGCTTAAAGTGGTACGTGAACTGGCACCGTTTTACCTGGCTGCGCTGATCATTCTGGCCTTGTTCAGCTACGTTCCCGCGCTAACACTGCGTTTTACCTGATGCTGAATCCGCGTTGAGGGCAAGGGGCGATATCTAAGCGCCCCACAACACGGTAAAACCATAAAACACACACCCATACCCCATGCAGGGACAAAACCAGCTACCCAATAAAAAACCCGCCGAAGCGGGTTTTTTATTGGCCTGATCGTATCAGTCCTGACGTGCAGTCACTTCTACCAGGTGGTAGCCGAACTGAGTCTTGACGGGGCCTTGTACAACGCCAACGGGGGCGCTG
>SMEN01000151.1_pt1 | contig 22820 bp, 18 predicted proteins | sample 2456271 | NCBI WGS metagenome assembly SMEN01 (sample SAMN10132593, study PRJNA489261) | soil metagenome | isolation source: day1 control-loamy sand soil ammended with raw manure from dairy cow... | place: USA | collected 2015-04-01 | reverse complement strand
TGGAAATGCTGCCTATGTGGAAGAGCTATATGAACTCTACCTGCACGATCCGAACTCCGTATCGGAAGAGTGGCGTACTTATTTTCAAAAACTGCCTGCCGATGGCGGTATAAGTACTGACGTTTCACACTCGACTGTTCGTGATCAATTTGTCTTATTGGCGAAAAACCAAAGACGTGCTCAGCCAGTGTCTGCTGGCAGTATCAGTACTGAGCATGAGAAAAAACAAGTTGAAGTGCTTCGTCTAATTCAAGCCTACCGTATGCGTGGCCATCAAGCGTCGCAGCTTGATCCGCTCGGTTTGTGGGTGCGCCCAATGCAGGCTGACTTGACCGTACATCATTACGGTTTGACTGATTCCGATCTTGATAGCGTCTTCCGCACTGGCGATTTAAATATCGGTAAAGAAGAAGCTACGCTACGCGAGATTCAACAATCTTTACAAGATACTTATTGCCGCACGATCGGTGCTGAGTTTACTCACATTGTAGATTCAGAGCAGCGTCGCTGGTTCCAGCAACGACTGGAAAGTGTGCGCAGCCGTCCAGGCTTTTCCGCTGAAGTGCGAACGCATATTCTTGAGCGTTTAACTGCTGGTGAAGGTCTCGAGAAATATTTAGGCACCAAGTACCCAGGTACTAAGCGCTTTGGTCTTGAAGGTGGCGAAAGTCTTATTCCGTTAATGGATGAGATTATTCAGCGTGCTGGTGCCTACGGCGCGAAAGAAATTGTTGTAGGTATGGCGCACCGTGGACGTCTTAACGTTCTAGTCAATACCTATGGTAAAAACCCTCGCGATTTGTTTGATGAGTTTGATGGTAAGCGCGTTGAAGGCTTAGCTTCAGGTGACGTGAAATATCACCAAGGTTTCTCATCTAACGTGATGACCCCAGGCGGCGAAGTCCACTTGGCTCTGAGCTTTAACCCATCGCATCTTGAGATTGTTTCTCCAGTGGTAGAGGGTTCTGTGCGCGCGCGTCAAGACCGTCGCAATGATCCAGACGGCGATAAAGTTATTCCTGTGACCATTCACGGTGACTCTGCATTTGCAGGGCAGGGTGTGGTTCTAGAAACTTTCCAAATGTCGCAAACCCGTGGTTTTAAAACCGGCGGTACAATTCGTGTTGTGATCAATAACCAAGTTGGTTTTACTACCAGCAAGCCTGAAGATACGCGCTCAACTGAATATGCAACGGATGTTGCAAAAATGATTCAAGCGCCTATTTTGCACGTCAATGGTGATGATCCAGAAGCGGTGTTGTTTGTGACTCAGCTTGCGGTTGACTACCGTATGCAGTTTAAACGTGACGTGGTGATTGACTTGGTGTGCTACCGCCGTCGCGGTCACAACGAAGCTGATGAGCCAAGCGGCACGCAGCCACTGATGTACCAACTGATTAGCAAGCAGCGCACGACGCGTGAGCTCTATGCTGACTCATTGGTGAAAGACGGCGTACAAACTGTTGAGCAAGTGCAAGCGTTAAGCGATGAATACCGCACCGCGTTAGATAATGGCCTACACGTTGTACAAAGTTTGGTTAAAGAGCCTAACAAAGAGCTATTTGTCGACTGGCGTCCATACCTAGGTCATAAGTGGACTCCGCATTACGACACTCGCTTTGATTTGAAAACGCTGCAAGAACTAGCGCTCAAGTTGCAAGATACGCCTGATGGCTTTGTGGTCCAGCGTCAAGTATCGAAGATTCTTGAAGATCGTCAAAAAATGGCTGCTGGTGCTTTACCAATTAACTGGGGCTTTGCCGAAACAACGGCGTATGCCACGTTGTTATTTGAAGGCTATCCGATTCGTTTCACTGGTCAAGATGTCGGCCGTGGTACGTTCTCGCATCGCCATGCGGTTCTGCATAACCAAAAAGATGGCGAAACCTATCTTGGTTTGCAAAACCTCTACAAAGATCAGCCACGTTTCGATATGTATGACTCATTCCTTTCCGAGGAGGCAGTTTTAGCATTCGAGTACGGTTATGCCAGCACCATGCCAAATGCTCTGGTGATTTGGGAAGCCCAGTTTGGTGACTTCGCCAACGGTGCACAGGTGGTGATTGACCAATTTATTACCAGTGGTGAAACCAAGTGGGGCCGCTTATCCGGTCTGACGATGTTGTTGCCGCACGGCTATGAAGGTCAAGGTCCTGAGCACTCATCAGCGCGTCTAGAACGCTACTTGCAATTGTGTGCTGAGCACAACATTCAAGTCTGTGTGCCGACTACGCCAGCGCAGGTTTACCACATGCTGCGTCGTCAAGCGATTCGTCCACTGCGTAAACCGTTGATCGCGTTAACACCGAAGTCTTTGCTGCGTCATAAGTTGGCTATTTCATCTTTAGAAGACTTAGCAGAAGGCACATTCCAGAACGTCATCGGCGAGATCGACACACTGGATGCGGATAAAGTTGATCGCGTGATCATGTGCAGCGGCAAGGTCTACTACGACTTATTAGAAAAACGTCGTAGTGAAGGCCAAGACAACATTGCCATTGTGCGTATTGAACAGCTGTACCCATTCCCTGAGGATGACTTGACTGAGGAGCTTGCCAAGTACAAGAACCTTGAGCGTGTCGTTTGGTGTCAAGAAGAGCCAATGAACCAAGGAGCGTGGTATTGCAGTCAGCACCACATGCGCCGCGTTGCAAGTGCTTACAAGCCAACTTTAGAGTTGCAGTATGCAGGTCGTGTGGCATCAGCGTCTCCAGCTTGTGGTTATGCATCAATGCATGCCGAGCAGCAAGAGCAACTGTTGCAAGATGCTTTTAGCGTTTAAATCAGCGAGAAAGCCGCATTGATACGCAGTGCGGCTTTTAAGTAACAACCGAATTTATAGGAACACATTATTATGGCTATCGAAATTAAAGCCCCAGCATTTCCCGAGTCGGTCGCTGATGGCACCGTTGCAACCTGGCACAAACAAGTTGGTGATGCAGTTAAGCGTGATGAACTGATCGTTGATATCGAAACTGACAAAGTTGTGATGGAAGTTTTAGCAGAAGCTGATGGCGTGCTGACTGAAATCGTTGCTAACGAAGGCGACACAGTATTAAGCGCCGAGCTATTAGGCCGCTTGGATACAGACGCTGTCGCTGTTGCACCAGCACCAGCAGCTGCTCCATCTGCACCTGCGTCTGCTGCAAGCGCTGCTGCTCCAGCCGCTACTGCAACTGGCGATGCTATTTTGTCACCAGCAGCACGTAAAATTGCTGAAGAGAATGCACTTAATCCAGCATCGATTCAGGGTACAGGTAAAGACGGTCGCGTCACTAAAGAAGACGCTGTTGCTGCTGCCGCCAATAAGCCAGCTGCAGCACCAAAAGCTGCAGCACCAGCGGCTGAAGCGCCATTGTTCGCAGCCGGCGATCGCGTTGAGAAGCGTGTGCCAATGACCCGTTTGCGCACAAAAGTTGCCGAGCGTTTGGTTGAAGCGCAAACTTCAATGGCGATGTTGACCACGTTCAACGAAGTTAACATGAAACCCATTATGGATCTGCGCAGCAAGTATAAAGACTTGTTTGAAAAGACCCACAATGGTGTTCGCTTAGGCTTTATGTCGTTCTTTGTTAAGGCAGCGGTTGAAGCGCTGAAGCGCCAGCCTGGTGTGAACGCTTCTATTGATGGTAAAGATATCGTTTACCACGGCTACCAAGACATCGGCGTTGCAGTATCGAGCGACCGCGGTCTAGTTGTGCCTGTATTGCGTAACGCTGAATTTATGAGCCTTGCCGAAATTGAAGGCGGCATTGCTAACTACGGCCGTAAAGCTAAAGACGGAAAACTGACTTTAGAAGAAATGACCGGCGGTACTTTCACTATTTCTAACGGTGGTGTGTTCGGTTCTTTACTCTCTACGCCAATCGTTAACCCGCCACAAACAGCAATCTTGGGTATGCACAAAATCCAAGACCGCCCAATGGCTGTTGATGGTCAAGTAGTAATTTTACCGATGATGTATTTAGCATTATCCTATGACCACCGTTTAATTGATGGCAAAGAAGCAGTGACTTTCCTTGTCACCATGAAAAACTTATTAGAAGACCCAGCACGCTTATTGCTGGACATCTGATTATTCTACAGCCGCTTATTTTGTTGTAGGCGGCTGTAGTGTGGCGACATGCCACTTAACGAGGAAATCTCATGAGTCAGAAATTTGATGTAATTGTCATTGGTGCAGGTCCTGGTGGCTATGTTGCCGCGATTAAAGCAGCGCAACTGGGCATGAAAACAGCCTGTATTGAAAAGTATCAAGACAAAGACGGCAAAATGGCATTAGGCGGTACCTGCTTGAACGTAGGTTGCATCCCATCTAAAGCTCTGCTGGACAGTGCTTGGAAATACCACGAAGCCAAAGAAGGCTTTGCCGTACACGGTATTGGCGTTAAAGACGTCACCATGGATGTTCCAGCAATGATTGCGCGTAAAAGCACCATTGTTAAAAACTTGACTGGTGGTATTGCTGGCTTGTTTAAAGCCAATGGCGTTACCAGCATTGAAGGCCACGGTAAGTTACTGGCTAATAAGCAAGTTGAAGTGACCGCAGCAGACGGCACTGTCACTGTCTACGAAGCTGAAAACGTCATTATCGCTGCCGGTTCGCAGCCGATTGATATTCCACCAGCACCTGTTGATCAAGATGTTATCGTCGATTCAACTGGCGCGTTGGAATTCCAAGCGGTACCAAAGCGCCTCGGCGTGATTGGCGCAGGTGTGATTGGTCTCGAGTTGGGTTCTGTTTGGGGCCGTTTAGGCGCTGAAGTGACAGTGATCGAAGCACAAGAAAAATTCTTACCAGCGATGGATGATCAAGTGGCTAAAGAAGCCCTGAAAATCTTCGGCAAGCAAGGTCTGGATATCCGTTTAGGTGCGCGCTTAACAGGTTCTGAAGTGAAAAACGGTGAAGTGACCGTGAACTTCACCGACGCCAAAGGCGAGCAACAAATGACTTTTGATAAGCTAATTGTGTCTGTTGGCCGTCGCCCTGTAACGACTAATTTATTAGCCGTAGACAGTGGTGTCACCTTGGATGAGCGCGGTTTTATCTACGTTGATGACATCTGTGCGACGAGCGTACCAGGCGTTTACGCAATTGGTGACGTGGTACGTGGCCCGATGCTGGCGCACAAAGCTTCAGAAGAAGGCATCATGGTTGCAGAGCGTATTGCAGGTAAGAAAAACCAGCTTAACTACGATCTAATTCCAGGTGTTATCTACACCCACCCAGAAATTGCTAGCGTTGGTAAAACTGAGCAGCAATTGAAAGGTGACGGTGTTGCTGTCAATGTTGGTGTATTCCCATTCGCAGCCAGTGGCCGCGCGATGGCTGCCAATGACACCGCAGGTTTTGTAAAAATCATTGCCGATGCAACCACGGATCGCGTTTTAGGCGTTCACGTGATTGGCCCAAGCGCTGCAGAGTTAGTGCAACAGGGCGCAATTGCGATGGAGTTCGGCTCCAGTGCGGAAGATTTAGGTTTGATGGTGTTCTCACACCCAACCCTATCGGAAGCGCTCCATGAAGCAGCGCTCGCCGTCAGTGGGCAAGCTATTCATATCGCTAACCGCAAAAAACGTTGATCGACTTACCGCCCCTTTTTAGGGGCGGTATTCGTTTCAGGTCAAGCAGGGGAACCAGCTTCGGTTGGTGCTTGGCAGGCTGGTATACAAACAGCCAAAACAGCCGTTACATTCTGTAAACGGCGTATTACGCATAATCTGAACTCAATGGTAGGACAGTATGAATCTTCATGAATATCAAGCGAAACAGTTGTTTGCTGATTACGGTTTACCGGTTTCTTTAGGGTTTGCCGTTGAAACACCTGAAGCTGCAGCACAAGCTTGCCACGACATTGGTGGTGAGCGCTGGGTTGTGAAAACTCAAGTGCATGCGGGCGGACGTGGTAAAGCCGGTGGCGTTAAATTAGTAACAACTGCTGAAGATGCACAAGACTTTGCCGCGCAGTGGTTAGGTAAGCGTTTAGTGACGTATCAAACCGATGCTAACGGCCAACCGGTCAGTCGCATTTTGGTTGAATCCTGTACTGATTTTTCTAAAGAATTGTATTTAGGCGCTGTGGTTGATCGTGCCTCGCGCCGCATGGTGTTCATGGCCTCGATAGAAGGCGGTGTTGATATTGAAAAAGTCGCCCATGAGACGCCAGAAAAAATCCTGCAAGTTACTATTGATCCCGCCATTGGTGCGCAGCCATTTCAAGGCCGTTTTTTAGCCTATGGCTTAGGCTTAGCAGAAGATCAAGTTAAGCAGTTTACTAAAATCTTTTTAGGTTTAGCCAAGCTGTTTGTAGAGCATGATGTGGCTTTACTTGAAGTGAACCCATTAGTGATCAAAAACGATGGCAACCTGCATTGCCTCGATGCAAAAATCACTATTGATAGTAATGCTCTGTACCGTCAGCCGAAGCTGCGTGCGATGCAAGATCCAGGTCAAGATGATCCACGTGAAGCGCATGCTGCACAGTTTGAATTGAACTATGTTGCCCTTGATGGTGATATTGGTTGCATGGTCAACGGTGCTGGTCTAGCCATGGGTACTATGGATATTGTGAATCACCATGGTGGCAAGCCAGCTAACTTCCTTGATGTGGGCGGCGGCGCAACCAAAGAGCGCGTTTCTGAAGCCTTTAAAATCATTCTTTCTGACAGCAATGTAAAAGCTGTTTTGATCAATATTTTTGGTGGCATTGTCCGTTGTGACATGATCGCTGAAGGCGTGATTGGTGCGGTTAAAGAAGTGGGCGTTAAAGTTCCTGTGGTGGTGCGTTTAGAAGGTAACAACGCGGCGCTAGGTAGCAAGGTATTGGCAGACAGTGGCCTTAATATTATTGCTGCGACCAGCTTAAGTGACGCTGCTATCCGTGTTGTTGAAGCCGCTCGGGGGGAGCAAGCATGAGTATTTTAATTAATAAAGACACTAAAGTGATTTGCCAAGGCTTCACTGGCGCACAAGGCACCTTTCACTCCGAACAAGCGATTGCCTATGGCACGCAGATGGTCGGCGGTGTGACGCCAGGCAAGGGCGGTACCACGCACCTTGGTTTGCCAGTGTTCAATACAGTACTGGAAGCTGTGCAGGCTACCGGTGCTGATGCTTCTGTGATCTATGTGCCAGCGCCATTCTGTAAAGATTCGATCTTGGAAGCGGCTTTTGCTGGAATCAAACTAATTGTTTGTATTACCGAAGGCATTCCGACTTTAGACATGCTCGACGTGAAAATTAAATGCGATGAGCTTGGCGTGCGTTTGATCGGTCCGAACTGCCCTGGCGTGATTACTCCAGGCGAGTGCAAAATTGGTATTCAGCCAGGTTTTATCCACATGCCGGGCAAAGTGGGTATTGTTTCACGCTCAGGTACTTTGACCTATGAAGCGGTCAAGCAGACCACTGATGCAGGTTTTGGTCAGTCAACCTGCGTGGGCATTGGTGGTGACCCCATTCCTGGTTCAAGCTTTATTGATATCTTAAAGCTGTTCCAAGCGGATCCGAAAACTGAAGCGATTGTGATGATCGGTGAAATTGGCGGTAGTGCTGAAGAGGAAGCTGCTTCCTTTATTAAAGCGCACGTGACCAAGCCTGTTGTTTCCTATATTGCTGGTGTTACTGCACCTCCAGGTAAGCGCATGGGCCATGCTGGTGCGATTATCTCTGGTGGTAAAGGTACAGCGGATGAGAAATTCGCAGCCCTTGAAGACGCTGGTGTTAAAACCGTGCGTTCACTCGCTGACATTGGTACTGCGTTAGCTGAGATCACTGGCTGGAAGCATAAATAACTTCTAAGCCGTTTTAAAAGCCACCCTTTACGGTGGCTTTTTTTATGCCTCTGGAAAAACTAATAGAGCATGGATGCCCCGATTCGTTACCGCTGGTTTTTTAGTTGCTCATTAGGGATATTAAACAGTTGAATTGTCTGTACAGTATGGATTTAAATCGTTCGCTTCGCTCAATAGAACGTGTTAAAAAGCGGCTTAGTGTATTTGTTAAGCCTTATTAAAAAGAAAGGAAAGTCATGATGTTTGCCTCGTACTCTGTCGCTTTTTGGGGAATATTGACGCTTATTTTAACTGTGCTGGTGCAAAGCATGGTTGCCGCAGCGTCAAAGGCTGCACAGCCAGGTGCTATCCCAGGAAAAATGGATTCAGCGTTAAGTCACTCTTCCTTTGTTTTTCGCTCCAATCGTACCTTTGCCAATTCATTGGAAAACATCACGGTAATGCTAGGCGCTGCAATTTTAGCGGTCATGGTCGGCGCTGATGCATATTGGACTGGAGTGGTGATTTGGATCATGGCTTTAGCCAGAGTGCTGCACATGGTTCTTTACTATGCGATTGCTACAGAAAAGAATCCGAGCCCACGCAGCTATTTTTATCTCATTGCGGTGCTGGCTAATATTGCTTTACTGGGCTTATGTGCGTTTGCGCTTATCTGAAAATGATATTTTTAGCCTAGAGTGAACGGGTGAGACTCAGGACCAAAATAACTGTCAACGGAGGTGCTGTTTGGAATTGCTGCAAGGTTTAATACTGATTTCATCGATTCATTTATTGGCTGCTGCATCGCCAGGTCCTGACTTTGTTTTGGTCTCTCAGCAAACCCTCAATAACGGTAAAAAAGCAGGGCTTATGTGCAGTATTGGTATTGCACTAGGCTTGTCTGTACACATCATTTATTCGGCGTTTGGCTTGGCGGCAGTGATTGCGAATTCGGCAAACATGCTGTGGTTTATCAAAATCGCCGCTGCTGCTTACTTGATTTATCTTGGAGTCAAAGGACTGAAAGCAAAGCCTAAGAGTCAGGTTGAAACCGCCAATATTGCCAAGAGCTATTCGGCGAAGAAAAGCATTGCTGTTGGTTTCTTGTGCAATGTATTAAACCCTAAAGCGCCCATTTACTTTGTCTCATTGTTCACGGTCGTGCTTTCTCCAAATATGCCTTTGTATGAAATTGCTATTTACGGTATTTGGATGATGGTTATTCAGTTTTTTTGGTTTGTATTGGTGGTTGTTGTTTTATCGCGGCCAGCAATCAACAATCGTTTTAAGCTGTCTGGGCACTGGATTGATCGTGTTTTAGGTGGCGCAATGATTGCTCTTGGGATAAAGGTCTTGACTACTCGTCTTAACTAACACTCTTGCCTGTTAGTTACTGTTAAATCGGTATAACTGTCTTGCTCATGCGTTAGAGAAAAGACTAAAAAAGCATCGGTGGTATCAACATCACAGCCGTACGTGAGGATCAGTGATCTCCCGAGAAAATTAACACTGTTGCTGTATAGTTCAGAGCATAACTATTGTGCAGTATTGAATATAAGCCTGAGCTGGGATGTCAATTGACCATGTTTAAACGATTAACTCACTGGCTAGAAAATAGACGGATTAATAAGCTCGGCTTTACTGCAGCGCAATGGGAGTCGGCTATTGCAGACTGGCCGGTGATGCTGCGCTATCAAGGTGCAGAGCGTGACAAATTACGTGATATGACGTTTCGTTTTCTCGCGCAAAAAAGCTTCACATCAGGTGCTAGATTTCAGTTTACTGATGCTATGGGTCTGAAAATAGCCACCATGGCGTGTGTGCCTATTCTTCATCTTGGGCTTGATTGGTATAAGCGTTGGCGCACAGTGATTATTTACGAAGGTGGATTTGTGCCGAACCGCGCTTACCGCAGTCATGACGGTGTCATCCACTCTAAAGGTCCCGCGTTAAGTGGTGAGGCTTGGTTTCGAGGACCGCTGATTTTGTCGTGGGATGCGGTCAATGAATCTGGCGCACAGACTGCTAATGGCAAAGCCAGTAATGTCGTGATTCATGAAGTGGCGCATAAGCTGGATATGCTGCGTGATGGTGCTAACGGTGCGCCGCCGATGCATCCCAATATGCGCTCTGGTGAATGGCATCGTATTTTTACCGCTGCATGGGATCGGCTGCAAGCTGATTATCAACAGCAGCGTCCTTTGCCGCTCAATGAGTATGGATTGACCAGTCCTGCTGAATTTTTTGCGGTGTGCAGTGAGACCTTTTTTGAAGCGCCGACAACAATGCAAGAACACATGCCGGAAGTCTATCGGTTGCTGTGCCAGTTTTATCGCCAGCAGCCGGTGCCGATTGCGACTCCTAGCATGTGAACTATCACTGTCAGTGTGGCAATGCTAAAAGTGCTATCGAGTCGTGTAGAAAAATAAGTAACAGGACATTTTATGTTAATAATAGCTGCTCTAGTTACATTGCTTATTGTGATTGCTACTGTGCTGCCGCTGTTTAAAAATCCACACTGGATTATTCGCAGTATGGACTTTCCACGGCTGCAAATTACTTGCCTAGCTGGGCTTTTGCTCTGCGTTCATTTTATTTTTCTCGATCTGCAAGAAAGTGTGACATGGTTTTTGCTTGTGGCAAGCGCGCTATGTTTTTTCTGGCAGTTGTGGTGGGTTTTGCCTTATACGCCGATTTGGCCGTATGAAGTAAAAGCCTCTGCGCTAACTGATCCGAATCAGCAACTCAGTATCATTACAGCCAACGTGCTGCAAACAAATCAAAATAGCGCTGCACTGATTGCTCTGGTTAACCAATATCAGCCAGATATTTTGGTCACTCTAGAATCAGATCAGTGCTGGCAGGACAAGCTGCAGGTGCTCGAAACCCAGATGCCCTATAGCGTCAAATGTCCTCTTGATAATTTATATGGGATGCATGTGTATTCTCGGCTGCCTTTTAGCCAAGAGGTTATTTCTTACTTGGTTGAGGATGATATTCCATCGATTCATTTTCATTTAAGGTTACGCAACGGTGTGCAAGTGCAGATGCATTTTGTTCACCCAGCGCCGCCCAGTCCCACTGAAAACGCTGAGTCGGCAGAGCGCGATGCTGAGTTGATTACCATTGCGAGAAGTGTCTCTGAAACAGAAGGCCCGGTAATCGTTACCGGTGACCTGAATGATGTAGCGTGGTCAGCGACTACTCGGCTGTTTCGCAAGATTAGTGGCTTACTTGATCCGCGTGTGGGTCGAGGAATGTTTAATACGTTTCACGTTGATTTTCCATTTTTGCGTTGGCCGCTGGACCATCTGTTTCATAGTGCGCACTTTACCGTGCAACACATTAAACGTTTACCAACGATTGGTTCGGATCATTTCCCACTCTACAGCATGCTCACCTATACGCCGGCCATGAGTGAGCAGCAAGAAGGGCTGACAGCCTGTAAAGATGATCGCGAAGAAGCTATAGATATTTCTAACGATAAAAATATCAGTAAGGATGCTGTGCCTAGCTGATGCTTGAAGCAAAATTCGGCTCTAATAGGCTGCTGCTAAATGCTCCCTGTGAGTTTTTTAACAGCCAGGTTCACTGCGCAAGGAGGAAGGTATTCAATGTACGTGCCAAATCATTTCAAAGAAGATAGCGTTGAGACGCTGCAACAACATATCCGTGCTTACCCTTTTGGTTTGCTGGTGATTGCTGACGACGCAGGCATTGAGGCCAATCATGTGCCGTTTTATTTAGACATCGATGAAGAGGGAAGTCTGGGCACTTTGCAGTGCCATCTAGCACGCAGTAATTTGGTTTGGCAGCGCATTGAAAAAAGCCGTTTTGTTTTGGCTGTTTTTCAAGGTCCCAATGCCTATGTATCGCCCTCATGGTATCCGAGCAAAGCAGAGACTGGGCGTGTTGTGCCAACTTGGAACTATCTGGCTGTGCATGTCGCAGGCAGTGCTAAAGTAGTTCAGGACGCTGTCTGGCTTAAAGAGCATCTGCGTCAGTTAACCAATCAACATGAAACTGAGCGTGCACAGCCTTGGGCTGTGGAGGATGCTCCGGCGGACTACACCGAGGCTTTAATGCGAGGTATTGTTGGGATTGAAATTAAAATCGAGAAGCTGATAGGCAAGCTAAAAGCCAGTCAGAATCAACCTGAGCGTAACCAGCATGGGGTTAAAGTGGGGTTGCAAAGTGAGCCAGGATTTTGCGCGGCAGCTATGGCTGAACTGATGGGCTAAAGTGCTAATCAGTTCTACTGCGCGATAAATTTATAGTTTGTTTTTTTATCTATTTTATTCGTAGCTAGTTGAATACAAAGGTTTAATTGCTTTATTTTTTCTTAATTAATAAAGGCTAATAAATTAAAGCTGAACTAAAATAACAACCTGCTATCAAAAGTTCTGAAGTCGATGTTCAACAGAAGAAGGATGCATATTATGTTATATACAATCGCACTGGTACTTTTGGTTCTATGGGTTTTAGGCTTGGTTTCGTCTTATACCATTGGTGGATTCATTCATATTCTCCTGGTGATTGCGGTTATTATCATCTTGCTGCGTGTTATTAGTGGTCGAAAACCTTTATAGCTAATAGTGTTAAGTAGGTTTATTGCTAGCAATGTCTCGCCAGCAATCGATCGCTAAGCAAACAGCGCTTTGTCAATAAACTGATTAAAACCGCCAAACAATGCCGGGGCAGTCTACGAACTCATCAAAAGTTCAAAGACTGTCCCGGCATTGCTCGTTGTATAAGCGCGTGTTGTGATGAATGATGCTAATGATGCACAACCTGTGTATTAAAGAGTAAATATCAAATCGATTCAGATACTTATAATGAGTAAAAATATCGCTTGAGTCACATTATCTCATTTGATAGTTGGTCTTGCTTGAATCGCTGGTGATTTGGGTAGTAGTCTTTGCATCGCTTTATACAGACAAAACTGCTAATGCTGGTTAATTATTTAAGGAAGAATTTGATGCGTAGTGTTGCTTTACTCTCTGTATTGACCTTGCTGAGTGGCTGTTCCTTAGTTGAGCGGATCGGCAATAAACCTTATGTGTTTCCGCACGAGGGCGAGCCTGCGTCTAGCCTAATGGTGAATTACGCCCCGGGCTCAGGGATTGCTGTGTACAACATGGATGAGAATGGTTGCTTTGCAGGTACTTCTGCAATTGGTCCTTCTGGCACGACGGTTATGGTGCATGCAAATAAAGAGCTTTTTATGGCTGCAGAAACCCGCTCAGCAAACTCGTTCTGCAGTGTGATGTTCTCGTTTACTCCAGAAACTGATGCACGGTATGTCTTATATCAAGGGATACGGCTTGAAAAAGCAACGGGAGCTTTAGGCTTTTTGTCGCCTAGCGATGTGTACTGCACTGTGAGCGGCGAGAGAATTCTAAGCACGGGAGGAAAAGAATCGCTTGTTCTAAAAAAGATGAACCTCAGACCTTCAGGATTAGCCTGTCTGAAAATGAGAGAGGTTGCAGATAAGAAGTAAAAACTGCTGAGCTGGAATCAATAGTAGGTTCTTGCATCGGTTTTCCGTTTAGTTGCTTTGGCTAGGCCGAAATCATATTTTAGATTCTCCCGCTTACTGGCTTTTTAGGACTGGTTTTTTGCTGATGGCTCTCTTTTAGTAAGGCTTAAGCGGCAGGCTATGCCTCGTAAGCTGCGCTTGCTCGGACGAAAGTCTTTGTACATTGTCCCCAGTGCTTTAGACTTGTGCGCCTAATTTGAAGTTTAAGCTAAAGGACCCTCATGAATACCTCTCCAGCGACATCAGTCCACTTTAGTCGGCGTGATGTATTTGCACTGGGCTTTATGACGTTTGCGCTGTTTTTAGGTGCTGGCAATATTATCTTTCCTGCAGAATCCGGTTTACAGGCGGGTGCTTCAGTGTGGCGGGCAGCCATCGGTTTTTTGCTGACCGGCGTGGGTTTGCCGTTATTGACTGTTGTCGCTTTGGCGCGTGTTGGCGGTGGTTTAACGGCATTGACCCAGCCCTTGGGTAAGGTCGCAGGTACTGTGTTGGCAGTGGCTGTGTATTTGGCGATTGGACCCTTTTTTGCCACGCCGCGAACCGCTGTGGTGTCCTACGAGATTGGTGTTGTGCCTTTCTTCGGCAGCAGTGATTCGGGGTTGTTAATCTACTCAACGGTCTATTTTGCCTTGGTGCTGTATTTGTCGATCACGCCGAATAAGATTATTGATCGTATTGGTACCTTGATTACGCCGGTGCTATTGCTGGCTTTAGCAATTCTTGGCGGCGCTGCCTTTTTAAAGCCCGCAGGTTCGGTCGGTGAGGCGCTGGCCTTGTATCAGCAGGAAGCTTTTTTACAGGGTTTTCTACATGGTTATCTGACTATGGATGCGCTGGGTGCTTTAGCCTTTGGCGTCGTGATTGCCAGTGCGCTGCGCAGTAAAGGCGTGCAAACTGAGCGCTTGATTACGCGCTACTCGATCTATGCGGGTTTGATCGCAGCAGTAGGGCTGTCGGCGGTGTATTTGTCGCTGTTTTATTTGGGCGCAACCAGCCAAGGGATTGCCAGTGAGGCGCAAAATGGTGGGCAAGTTTTAGCCTTGTATGTGCAGCATGTGTTTGGCCCAGTGGGTAACCTGCTATTAGCTGTGGTAATCGGTTTGGCTTGTTTGACCACTGCAGTGGGTTTGTTAGTGGCTTGCGGTGAGTTTTTTAGTGAACGCCTAAATATTGCATACAAGTATGTGGTGATCTTTTTTGTTTTATTCAGTTGGGTGGTGTCGAATCAGGGTTTAGACCAGCTGATTAAAGTCTCAATACCGGTGCTGACGGGTTTGTATCCACTGGCGATTGTGTTGGTGGTGTTGAGTCTGCTAGATCGCTGCTGGCGCTCCACCCAGTTGGTTTTTCGCGGCACCATGTTGGTTACTTTAGTCTTTGGGGTGATGGATGGTTTGGCCGCGGCTGGTTTTTCAGCCTGGGTGCCTGAGTTGTTTAACCGATTGCCATTAGCCGAGCAGCAAATGGGTTGGTTGGTGCCGGCTATTGTGGTTATGTTGAGTTTGGCGGTTCTCGATCGCTACCGCTCCAATCATCAGGCTTTGCCTGAACAGCACTAAACTAGTGTGCAATGAAAATGGCCTGCAGCAACTACAGTTGATGCAGGCCAACTGGCTTAGTTAGCTGATGGCTGGCAAATCTTTAAATGCACTTAAAGCACGCTGACGACTGGCAGATAAATCAACAATAGGTTTGGGATAATCTGCTGTACCAAACAAACCTGTAAGCAGTTTTGGCTGGTGAATTTCTTTATCGCTCAGATGCTTGAGTTCAGGAACCCAGTGCCGAATAAAAGTGCCTTTAGGGTCAAATCTCTGCGACTGGCTGATGGGGTTAAAGATACGGAAATAAGGCACCGCGTCAGTGCCGGTCGAAGCGCTCCATTGCCAGCCGCCGTTATTCGCGGCTAAGTCGCCATCGATTAAATGCTGCATAAAAAAGCGCTCGCCTTCGCGCCAATCAATCAATAAGTTCTTAGTTAAAAACATTGCCACAACCATGCGCAAGCGATTGTGCATCCAGCCTGTGGCCAGCAATTGGCGCATGGCGGCATCTATAATTGGAAAGCCAGTGCGACCTTGCTGCCAGGCCAGTAAATCTTTAGGCGAATGACGCCAAGCTAAAAACTCAGTCTCAGGCTTAAAAGCACGGCTGCGCGATACTTTTGGATAGCCGACTAAAATATGTTTATAAAACTCGCGCCAGAGCAGTTCGTTAATCCAGGTCACCACGCCGGGTTTGCCGGAATCAAATTCACCTTGGTTGGCTGCAAGTGCGGCATGCAAGCATTGGCGAACCGAAATAACTCCAGCGGCTAAGTAAGCAGATAACTGACTGGTACCGGGCAGGGCGGGGATGTCACGATGGTCTAAATAGTCATCAATAGCCTGTTCAGCGAATGTCTGTAAGCGTTGCTGCGCTGCCTGTTCACCGGCTGGCCAGAGTGCTTGCACACTCGGATCAGTTGCAGCAAAACCAGCGACAGCGTTAGGGATAGCATCGCTGGCAATATCCAGTGCTGCTTGTGATTTAGGTGTGGCAATTGTCTCTGGTAAATAATCATATAAACGCTGGTAGCAGATTTTTTTAAATTGACTAAATACTTTGAAATAGGTGCCTGTTTGCGTCAGCACGCTGCCGGGCTTAAACAGCAGTTGGTCAAAGTGGTTATGAAATAAAATACCTTGGTCAACCAGAAGAGCGCCGACTGCGAGGTCGCGCTGGCTTTCATGAATACCGTATTCAGTATTGACCTGTACGGCGCTGATATTCAATTGCTGACAAAGCTCGGCAAGCACCTCGGGAGCCTGCTGCCATTCAGCGGCATAGCGGATCAATAGCGGCACATTCAGTGTGGCTAGTCTTTCTTGTAGTTCAACAAGATTACGCAGCCAAAAATCCACTTTGCAGGCTGCATCATCGTGAGCGAGCCATTGCTCTGAACTGAGCAGAAAAACTGCCACAGTTGGACCCGCCTGTAATGCAGCAGCTAAGGCGGTATTATCCTGTATGCGTAAGTCATTACGCAGCCACAGGAGCTGTCGTGGTGCGGACTTTTCTACAGCGTCAGAAGTGCTCATATAGCGTTCCGTAAGCTGAGATTCTCGGGGTGCGGCTGCAGATACACTTGCCCGGCAATATAACGGTCAGGATGCCTTTTAAAGTGATGCTTGAGTAGGGTCAAGGGCACGATTAATGGCACAATGCCGCTGCGGTATTGGCTGATCAGTGTTTGTAATTCTTGACGTTCATCTGCAGCCAATGAGCGTTTAATGTAACCACTGATATGCTGCAGTACATTGGTATGAGAGCCACGATTAGCAATTTTTTTTAGTGCCGACATAAATTTACTAAAGTACTGGGTTGCTAAAATACCTAGGCGTAGCTGATGGTTGCTGGCCAGTAAGCGGCCTAGTGCCGAGCAGTCAGCGGGACTGTTGGCCATCAGTTGATATTTATAGCGGGCATGGAAATCGTAGAGTTTCTTGCGCGTTAAACCGCTACTTAATAGTTGTTGCCACTGTGCATAAGCAAACACTCGGGTAATAAAGTTTTCCCGTAAGATCGGATCATTTAAACGACCATCTTCTTCGACAGGTAGATTGGGCTGTGCGAGCATCAAAGCTGCGGCAAACAAACCAACGCCACCGTGCTCAGCGGTATGCCCGCTGTATTGATAAACCTTGACGCGCTCCATGCCACAGGAGGGCGATTTTTGCATCAGGATAAAACCACACAGATCGGTCAGTTCAGCAGCGGTACGTTGCCCGTAAGCGGTTAATGCATCGGTTACATCAAGCTCTGCGTTGACTGTACCCACTGCACGAGGATTACTCGTCTCGCCAACTAGGCGAATCGGCTCACGTGGCGTGCCAAGGCCTATGGCTTGCTCTGGGCACACAGGCACATAGCTAAAGTACTGGCTCAAGACATCTTTGCACAGATGGGATTGCTTATGACCGCCATTAAAGCGTACCGGTGCGCCTAGCAAACATGCGCTAATGCCAACTTTAATCAGGTTATCTGGACTGCTCATAATAGGACTTTATAGGCTGTAGAATATGCCTATAAGAATATAGCTATAGTTGTACAAGTCAACTATTTTGTATAAGTTTTGTCTAGGATTGTTGCGGGAATGCAGAGGGAAAAACTGCAGTTGCCAGAGGTCTTTAGTTGTCTATCTGTTTGTCAGTTGAGCGAGCAGCAGACGATAGAAGGAATCGCTTATATCAGCAAACCCCCGCTTGGGCCGCTACTGACGACCTAAGCGGGGGCTGCTTTACCCAGTGCAGTGCCTATTACTCAGGCTTAGTTGCTTCGTGCACTTTAGCTTTGGCAGCATCGATGGTGTCTTTGCTGTCTTGCTTAATGTTTTCGATTTTTTCTTTGCTTGCATCGGTTGCGTCATCAAGTTTGGCTTTAGCGTCTACTTTAGCTTGCTCGCTTTCTTCAAGAATTTCGTCTAATTGCTCTTGTGCTTCTGCAGCGTGCTCTTTGCTAATCTCAACTTCTTCTTCGATTTTCTCTTTGACTTCTTCCGTCGCTTCTTTGCTAGCTTCTGTCAGTTGCTCAGACTTGTGCTCAATGGCTTCTTTAGTCTCTTTTGCAGCTTCTTTAACTGATTGTGCTGCGTCAGATAAAGATTCTTTTGCAGAGTCCGTTTTATCCTGAGGTTCGCTATCGCAAGCGGCTAAGCCAAGAGTGGTAGCCAGCAGAACAGCAGTAAGGAAAGGCTTTTGCATAATAAATCTCCATGTGGGTTTTGAAATAACGTATTTAAGCAAATACGTTATCATTATTGCACAGCATTACAACGAATGGATAAAGGCATTGGAACTGCTTCACGTTCTTTAGCCTGCAGTGTTTGATTGTGTAAAGAACAAACAAAATAGTCGGTATGATTACTGCGCGCAAGTTACGCTGTGGGTAACAGGTTTTAGAAGCCTGTGCGTTGCGCAGAATAAGAAGTGTATTGATTTAAAAGTACACGCAATGGCATTAACTGATGTTAAGGGTAGATGAATGGCAGCCTTATTGATTCTTGGCGGCATGTTACTAATTGTTTTGGGTTTGCTCTGGCTAATAGTCTTGGCTTTTGGAGTGAGCTTGCTGTGGGGCGTAGGCAGTCTGTTGCCGCCAATTTTGCTACTGTTTATTATTAGCTGTTGGAAAGTTGCGCGAAAAGCGGTGATCTTCATCGCCTTAGGATTTGTACCTTTAATTGTTGGTATTACCCAACTCGCCAGTATCGATGCGACGCGCGTTGAAGCGTTACTTAATTTGAGCTGGCTGCAGGGTGCTGAAGCGACGCACAGCAGTACGCAAATTGAATTAAATGGTGAACTTTATGGTCAGCCGTTTCGTCCGCAATATGGCGAACTGATTGATGGTGTTTTGTTATTGCGTGAAGGTAAAGATTTTTTTGCCCAGCGCGAGTTGCGCATTGCTTTGCCAGCAGGAACGACAGTATCGCCAGAAGGCTTGCGTTTAGATGTATTGCCACAAGATGTAGGTGAGCTGCCGGATGTTGAAATTATGTGGCTGTTGCCTGAGCAAACCTTGCCTGAAGCACGACGAATTGGCCGTGGTTATACTTTGCATTTGGATTTGCAGCATCAGGCTCCGAACTTGTTAACAGGTAACTTTCATTTGGTGTTGCCGCCACAATTTAAAACCTCGATGAGTGGTGAAATTCAGCTGTTAAGTGACCGCTTACATTATCGTCATGGCCAAGTTGATCGCAGTTATGACGATGTCAGCACGCTTGAGTATGTGGTGCATGACTACCTAGAGCGACGCTTTAACCAAGATGTGATTGTCGAACCCTTTGCCACCCCAGAAGCTTTTACCGCGCCACTTGATATGGAAATCAAGACGTATGTCGCCGGTCAATTGCGCAGTGTGCCAGTACGCTTTATTAAAAATGCCAACACTGAGTGGGCGATAGAAAACGATTCATACTCGGCCCGTTCGGCTCCAGTGTTACCTGCAGAGTTGGTTGCTACAGTTGCTGAGCAGATTGCTCAAGCACCGAAAACAGTACGCAGTGTTGACCGTCGTTTACGCTTTACTTTACAGCGCTTATTAGTCAACCCAGCGCAGTATCAATATTTGCAAGTACATGCTGTAACAGTGCAAGGCAATCAGGTGAAGGGGCGTTTCATGGGCTTAGACACTGAGGGTGCGTTGATCATTAGTCGTGAGTTAAAAGCGCCTGGTACAGTGAGCTTTACTTTGTCGCCAGCAGAGATTGCGCAGATCACCTTGCTTGAACCTTAGCTTGTACTAGCTGCTTAGATCGCAGCTACTCGCTATTGAATTTTTAACATCCAGCCCCATATCCATTGCATCGCCCGCACTGCGTGGCATGTTTAGTGGATATGGAGTTAATGAAGATGGCTGTTGAAGCACAAAAAGAAACGCTAGGTTTTCAAACCGAAGTCAAACAACTGCTGCATTTAATGATTCACTCGCTGTACTCGAATAAAGAGATTTTTCTACGCGAGCTGATTTCTAACGCATCCGACGCGGCCGATAAACTGCGTTTTGAAGCCTTGTCTGCGCCCGAGTTATTGGAAGGTGATGCCGAGTTAAAAATTCGCATCAGTTTTGATAAAGATGCCAATACTTTAACCATCGAAGACAACGCTATCGGTATGAGCCGTGATGATGTGATCAATCATCTGGGCACCATTGCCAAGTCGGGTACTGCTGAGTTTTTCAAGAATTTATCCGGCGATGCCAAAAAAGACTCACAGCTGATCGGCCAGTTTGGTGTGGGCTTTTACTCAGCCTTTATTGTTGCCGATAAAGTTGAAGTCTTTACCCGTCGTGCTGGCGCACCCGCTTCTGAAGGCGTGCTGTGGAGCTCGCAAGGCGAGGGCGAGTTTGATCTGTCTAAGATTGAAAAAGCCGAGCGTGGCAGCCGTATTGTTCTGCATCTGAAAAAAGAAGAAAGTGAGTTTGCTGATGGTTGGCGTTTGCGCAACATCATCAAGAAATACTCTGACCATGTTGCCTTACCGATTGAACTGCCTAAAGAAGCATCTGGCGAAGAGAAAGAGGCTGACGCAGCAGTTGAGTGGGAAGTGGTCAATCGTGCTAGCGCGCTGTGGACGCGTCCGCGTACTGAAGTTAAAGACGAAGAGTATCAAGAGTTTTATAAGCATGTTTCTCATGACTTTGAGAACCCGCTGGCCTGGAGTCATAACAAGGTTGAAGGGAAGCTTGAGTACACCTCGCTCCTCTATGTACCTACCCGTGCGCCCTTTGATTTATACCAACGTGAAGCGCCGCGTGGCTTAAAACTCTATGTCCAGCGCGTGTTCATCATGGATCAAGCGGATGAGTTTTTACCCTTATACCTGCGCTTTACTAAGGGTATCGTCGACTCCAATGATTTATCGCTGAACGTTTCCCGTGAAATCCTGCAAAAAGATCCGGTCATCGACAGCATGAAATCTGCGCTGACCAAGCGTGTTCTGGATATGTTGGAGAAAATGGCCAAGAACAGCCCAGATGATTATAAAAAGTTCTGGGAAGCTTTTGGTCAAGTGCTTAAAGAAGGTCCAGCGGAAGATTTTTCTAACAAAGAGAAAATTGCCGGTCTATTGCGCTTTGCTTCAACTCAGAGCGGCAATGATGAGCAGGTCGTGGCGCTGAGTGATTACATTGCACGCATGAAAGAAGGCCAGGACAAGATTTACTACCTGACCGGCGAAAGCTACGCGCAGGTTAAAAACAGTCCGCACCTTGAAGTGTTCCGTAAGAAAGGCATTGAAGTGCTGCTGCTGACGGATCGCATTGATGAGTGGCTGATGAGCTACTTAACTGACTTTGATGGCAAAAGTTTTGTCGATGTAGCGCGTGGTGATCTTGATCTTGGTGCGTTGGATAGTGATGAAGACAAACAAGCGCAAGATGAAGTGGCCAAGAGCAAAGAAGCGTTAGTCACTCGTTTGAAAGCTGTTTTGGGTGATCAGGTGGCAGATGTGCGTGTTTCACACCGTCTGACTGACTCGCCAGCGATCTTGGCAATCGGTGAGCAGGACCTTGGTTTGCAAATGCGCCAAATTCTAGAAGCCAGTGGTCAGAAAGTGCCTGAGTCGAAACCTGTGTTTGAAATTAACCCGGCGCACAGCTTGGTTGAGAAGCTGGATGCTGAGAGCAATGAGCAGCGCTTTGAAGACCTGTCGAGGATCTTGTTTGATCAGGCTGCCTTGGCTGCCGGTGATAGCTTGAAAGACCCAGCCGCTTACGTACAGCGTTTGAATAAGCTGTTAGTTGAATTGAGCAGCTAAACTTACGCTTAGACCATAAAAAAACCGCGATTGATTCGCGGTTTTTTTATGTCTTGCTATTACTGCAGTTGCTATGGGTTTATTTATCCAATACGGCAATCAGTTTGGTTGGGTTAATCAAGTTATCGGCAATCGGGCAGCGTTGTTCGATTTTTTCTAGAAACGCAAGCTTGGCTTGATCATCAAGGTCAGCGTCAATCTTTACATGCAAACGCACTTCTTGAAAGCCAGCGCGGGCGCTGGTTTCACGGCCCAATAAACAGTCCGGATCGTAATCCGCTTCAACAGCAAAGGTCATGCCGCGCAGGGTGATTTTTTCTTGGAAAGCGATAATGCGACCAATGCTGCCAACACATCCTGCATAAGCAGCGAGAATCAGCTCTGGTGGCGCTGGACCTAAATCTGCACCGCCTGCATTTTTAGGTTGATCCATATAAACCTTGTGCTCACCGCACATAATTTCAATGGTCATACCCGCGCCCATGTGACCTGTGGCGCGTAAGGTTTTCATAGCCATGCTCAATAGTCCTCAAAATATAGCAACCTGGAGTAGCTTGCCGATATTAGGGATTATATTATATTTAAATATAAAGTGTTTTGATGTTGATCAAGTTGAAAGCAGCACGCACCATGAGGAAGGTGCGCGCGATAGAGGGGGTTAGTTACGGCCTTTAACGTCTTTATTGTTGACGCTGCCGCTTTCTAGGATGATCTGGTATTCCTTGCCGTCTTTTTCTACTTGTTGCAGACGCACCAATAAGTAATCCCAGTCTTTAGCAAACCATAGGATAGTTTTACGCTTGCTTTGTGTTGGGTCGCGTACGCGTTCTACTTTTACCGCATCCACTGTACCCACTTTCGTCTCGACACTTTCTTCGCCAAGGACACGGAAATCATAGGTATCCAGTTCGTCACCATCAAGCACTTGATATGACATGCTAGTTTTGCCTTTAGCAATGTCACGCTGTAAAGCCAGTTGATAGGACGATTTGTCTTGTACACCTTGGATCAGCGTCAGTTTAACTGGCGTGCCGCGATCACTGCCGGTGACCACTTGTGTGCTCCAGTCAAAATCATGCTTGATCTTTTTTGATTTGCCCATGCCGTTGCGCGAATAACGGTATTTTTGTGGTTGAACGTCACCATTGTGGATTGTTAACCAACTGGTTTCACTAAGTCCTGCCACTAGCATTGAAGCAGAGAAA
>SMEN01000395.1_pt1 | contig 22902 bp, 21 predicted proteins | sample 2456271 | NCBI WGS metagenome assembly SMEN01 (sample SAMN10132593, study PRJNA489261) | soil metagenome | isolation source: day1 control-loamy sand soil ammended with raw manure from dairy cow... | place: USA | collected 2015-04-01 | reverse complement strand
AAGATACTCATTGACCAACAGTGTTGTTTGCGAATTTTGCGCATGACTCTTTTAAAGCCGTCATTCTGTGCAGGTCTATTCAGCTCTATTGGCCTGTAGAAAAGGGTAGGCAAGTTAATTCGAAAACTTGCTGTCGCTCTAATGACTGGAACTGCAATAGCGCCAATCTTACAAATGGTTAACGAGTGCTTCGGGGTATGTGTGGTAAGCGAGCCAAGGATGGCGAGCGCCGGAGTTGAGCCCTGGATGGGCTCATCGACGGATAAACACCTGCCCCGAAGTACGGTATGCACAGATTTATCATTTTTAGCACAGCAAAGTAGCAAGGAGCCAACATTTACTCGGACAAGGACTAGAGTACGTCTAACAATCAGAGTTTAGTTCTATTCTGGCCGTGGCGCGTAAGCAAACACATCAGCGTGCATTTGCCCGGGCTGCATGCCCGCTGCTACTAGAGCATCAAAAGTGCCGTAAACCATCGCTGGCGAACCACTGACAATCACACGGTAATCGCTTAGATGTTCAATATCCAGACACACCGCCTCATACAACATCCCCATCCGACCGCTCCAGCCAGCACCCTCACTGACAATCTGATGAAAATGCAGATTAGGCATTTGCTGCCAAACGGGTAAATTCTTCAGCGCGTAGAAATCCTCTGCCAATCGCGCCCCCCAATAGACATGTATCGGCTGGCTGAACCCAGTCGCACGACAATGCTCAATTAAACTATGGATCTGCGCCATACCCGTGCCAGCAGCAATCAGCAATAACGGGCGCTGATCAGCAGCAGCCAAATGCACATCACCAAAGGGCATTTGAATACGCGCAATACGCTCTTTTTGCAGTTGTTTGAGCAACTCAACGGCTGGATTATCGCGAGCCAGAATATGCAATTCCAATTCGCGGCCTTGCTGTGGCGCAGACGCTATAGAGAAAGCACTGGATTCACCATTTTCACGCTCAATCAATAGATACTGACCGGCATGATAACGCACCACTTTTCCAGCAGGCAGACGCAAATGCACCGAAAAAACATCAGCACCTAAAGGCGTCACACTGACCAACTGACAAGCCGCTTTACATAAAGGCAACTCATTTTCGGCAAGCACGCCATCCCAATGCAATTCACAATCGCTTAAGGGCTCAGCAAGACAAGTAAACAACTCACCTGTCTCAAAAATATCGTCGCCTTGGCGAACTTTACCGCTGATTAAATTGGCCGCGCAAATATGGCAATTACCATTGCGACAGCTTTGCGGCGCATCAAAACCTAGGCGGCGCGCCGCATCAATAATCTTTTCGCCCGGCAACAGTTCAATGACATGGCCTGACGGCTGTAACATGACTTTCATGCGTATTTTGTTTCCTGTGTGTGCACGACACAATCATCACTCAAGCACATCAATCAATGCCAAGCTCAGACCAGAGTGCATCAACGCGCTCTTTTACCGCAGGGTCTTGCTCAATCACACGACCCCACTCTCGAGTGGTTTCGCCTGGCCATTTATGTGTCGCATCCAAACCCATCTTGCTACCTAAGCCAGAAACAGGGGAGGCAAAGTCTAAATAGTCGATTGGCGTATTATCGATTAATACCGTGTCGCGGCTTGGATCCATGCGCGTGGTAATCGCCCAAATCACATCATTCCAATCACGTGCATTGATATCATCATCGGTGACGATAACGAATTTGGTGTACATAAACTGTCGTAAGAAACTCCATACACCCAGCATCACGCGCTTAGCATGTCCTGGGTATTGTTTCTTAATCGTTACCACCGCCATACGGTAAGAACAGCCTTCTGGAGGTAGATAGAAATCGACAATTTCTGGAAATTGCTTTTGCAAAATAGGCACAAACACTTCATTGAGTGCCACGCCTAAAATAGCCGGCTCATCCGGCGGACGGCCAGTATAGGTGCTGTGGTAAATCGGGTCTTTACGATGGGTAATACGCTCCACAGTAAAGACTGGGAAGCTGTCCACCTCGTTGTAATAGCCAGTGTGATCGCCGTAAGGACCTTCATCAGCCATTTCACCAGGGTAAATATGCCCTTCTAAAATCATTTCAGCTTGTGCTGGCACCTGCAAATCACTGCCAATGGCCTTGACCAACTCAGTGCGCGAACCGCGCAGCAAACCGGCAAAGGCATACTCCGACAAAGTATCAGGTACTGGGGTCACCGCACCAAGGATCGTCGCAGGATCAGCACCTAAAGCAACCGCCACAGGGTAGGGACGGCCTGGATATTTAAGGCACCACTCACGAAAATCCAGCGCACCACCGCGGTGACTTAACCAGCGCATAATGACTTTGTTGCGCCCCAATACTTGCTGACGATAAATGCCGAGGTTCTGCCGCTCTTTATTGGGACCTTTGGTGATGGTTAAACCCCATGTAATCAAGGGTGCCGCATCACCTGGCCAACAGGTTTGAATTGGCAAGGCGGTCAAATCGACATCCTCACCTTCAATAATTACTTCTTGGCAGGCTCCGTCTTTGCGCACTTTTGGTGCCATCGACAAAACCTTTTTAAACATTGGCAGCTTATTCCAAGCATCCTTAAAGCCTTTTGGTGGCTCAGGTTCTTTCAGGGCTGCAAGCAATTTACCAATCTCACGCAACTCACTGGTGCTCTCCGCGCCCATGCCTAAAGCGACACGTTCGGGCGTACCAAACAGGTTACCCAACACCGGCATGGTAAAACCCGTAGGGTTTTCAAATAACAGCGCAGGACCGGCTTTACGCAAGGTACGGTCACAGATTTCTGTCATTTCTAAAACAGGGGAGACGGGGATTTGAATGCGCTTGAGTTCACCACGCGACTCAAGGCCACGGATGAAATCTCTAATATTGCATGAGGGTGTCCCTAGCAGATCAAGCGCTGCGCATGGCTTTAGATACTAAAACGAGGGTTACTTGCTGCGCTTCATCGACATGAAAAACTCTTCATTGGTTTTTGTGTCTTTAAGCTTATCAAGCAAAAATTCGATGGCTGCGGTTTCATCCATAGGATGCAACAGCTTGCGTAAAATCCACATACGCTGCAGCTCATCTTCGCTGGTTAACAGTTCTTCACGACGAGTACCCGAGCGGTTGATATTGATCGCTGGGAACACACGTTTTTCAGCAATACGGCGCTCAAGTTGCAGCTCCATATTACCGGTACCTTTAAATTCTTCGTAAATCACTTCATCCATTTTCGAGCCGGTCTCAACCAGAGCCGTCGCGATAATGGTCAATGATCCACCTTCTTCGATGTTACGCGCCGCACCAAAGAAACGCTTTGGCTTCTCTAACGCATGCGCATCCACACCACCAGTGAGTACTTTGCCGGAGCTTGGAATCACAGTGTTGTAAGCACGGGCTAAACGCGTGATGGAGTCGAGCAAAATCACCACGTCTTTTTTGTGCTCAACCAAGCGCTTGGCTTTTTCGATGACCATCTCTGCCACTTGCACGTGACGGGTTGGCGGCTCATCAAAGGTTGAAGCAACCACTTCACCGCGGACGGTACGCTGCATTTCCGTTACTTCTTCAGGACGCTCATCAATCAGCAAAACAATTAGATGGCACTCTGGGTTGTTACGGGTAATGTTCGAAGCAATGTTTTGCAGCATGATGGTTTTACCGGCTTTCGGCGGTGCCACAATCAAACCACGTTGGCCTTTACCAATTGGCGCAGCCAAATCAATCACACGGCCGATCAAATCTTCAGTCGAGCCGTTACCGATCTCCATCGTCAAACGCTTAGTTGGAAACAGCGGAGTCAGGTTTTCGAAAAGAATTTTATTGCGTGCGTTTTCTGGACGATCAAAGTTAATCGAGTCCACTTTCAGCAGCGCAAAATAACGTTCGCCTTCTTTTGGAGGACGAATTTTACCAATAATGGTGTCGCCCGTTCTTAAGTTAAAACGGCGAATTTGACTCGGCGACACATAAATATCGTCCGGGCCAGCAAGGTATGACGAGTCTGCTGAGCGCAGAAAGCCAAAACCATCTTGTAGTATTTCTAGAACGCCATCACCAGAAATTTCTTCACCACCACGCGCATGACGCTTAAGGAGTGAAAAAATAATATCCTGCTTACGCGAACGAGCCATGTTATCCAGGCCCATTTGTTCAGCCATTTCTAGCAGTTCAGCGACGGGTTTTTGCTTTAGTTCGGTCAGATTCATAGGGAATGACGATGATATAATTTAGAAGGAATGAGCAAGCTCTTAGCTTGGGAGGCGTACCGCGAGGAGAACAGTCGATTGTTTGTTCAGAGCCGTAAAGATATCGGCGACGGCATGCAGACTTGTAGTTGTAATGGCTTATGCACTACAGAAATGGAATCTACCACTTGCAAAGGGATGCGTCTAGTGCACAAATCGATAAAATGCACACTAAACGTCAATACAGCTGAGCGATTCTCGCAGCAATTAGATATGGCTTTCTAAAAAAGCAACCAACTGGCTTTTTGAAAGGGCACCCACTTTGGTCGCTTCAACGTTACCGTTTTTAAACAACATCAGAGTTGGAATACCACGCACGCCATACTTTGGCGGGGTCGCTTGGTTGTCATCAATGTTCAATTTGCAAATTTTTACTTTGCCAGCAAATTCAACTGCAACATCTTCTAAAACTGGAGCAATCATTTTGCAAGGACCGCACCACTCAGCCCAGTAATCAACCAGCACAGGGCCGTCGGCTTGCAGTACATCTTGATCAAAGCTTGAATCGCTAATATTGGTAATGTGATCGCTCATGAAACCTCTCCGAAACAGCGGATGCAAATTAAAGTATCGGTAATCATAACGTGACTTGCCCTTTAACGAAAGTAACCGAGCAGAACACTGCGATGATTTTTTATCACCACGCTGGCAAAAAACTTTTTTACATTGGCGAATCTGCCGCGGCATGGCACGATACACCCATTATTTCTTTGGAATAGCGGCATGCCCAATTCTGCTCCCAAACACTTTCCGTTGATCGCAGCCATTGATCTCGGATCCAATAGCTTTCATATGGTTCTGGCTAAAACTGACCAGCGCGAGATACGGATTCTTGAACGCATTGGCGAAAAAGTGCAATTGGCTGCCGGTATCAATGCAGAGCTGGAGTTGCAAGATGACGCGATTGAGCGTGGTCTTGACTGTTTGCGACGCTTTGCTCAACTGATCAGTGACTTACCCCAGGGCGCAGTGCGGATTGTTGGTACCAGCTCATTGCGGGTTGCGCATAACCGCCAAGACTTTATCCAGCGCGCTGAAGAAATCTTAGGCCACGATGTCGATGTCATTTCTGGCCGCGAAGAAGCACGTCTGATTTACCTGGGTGTTTCCCACTCTCTAGCCGATACCCCAGGCAAGCGTTTGGTGGTGGATATTGGCGGTGGTAGTACGGAATTTATCATTGGCCAACAGTTTGAATCTCAACTGCGCGGCAGTTTGCAGATGGGCTGTGTCAGCTTTACCCAGCGCTTTTTTAAAGACGGCATGGTCACCCCAGCCCGCTACGCTCAAGCCTACACCGCGGCACGTCTCGAGTTGATGGAACTTGAGCAAAGCCTGCGCCGAATGGGCTGGCAAGATACTGTTGGCGCTTCTGGAACGATTCGCTCAGTCGGCCAAGCCCTTGCTGCTGCAGGCCTGACGAATGGCGAAATCACCAATCCTGGACTGACTTGGCTCAAGCGTCAGGTGCTAACAATCGGCGACATTAGCAAGATTGATATTGCCGGCGTAAAACCTGAACGCAGCGCTATTTTGCCAGCAGGTTTGGCGATTATCGAAGCTATTTTCGATGCTTTAAACCTTGAGCAAATGGCCCCTTGTGATGGTGCATTACGTGAAGGCGTACTCTACGACTTACTGGGTCGCCATCAGCATGAAGACGTCCGAGAGCGCTCGATCCAAGGTTTAATGGAGCGCAGCCATGTTGATATTGAGCATGCACAAAAAGTTGAAGGCAAAGCCCTTGAGGCCTTAGAGCAAGTGGCTGAAGCGTGGCAACTCAATGAAGAATGGCACAGCGATATGCTCAGTTGGGCAGCCCGCGTGCATGAAGTCGGCTTAGATATTGCTCACTATCATTACCACAAGCACGGTGCTTATCTAGTCGAGCATTCCGACTTAGCTGGTTTCTCACGTCAAGATCAACAAATGCTGGCGCTGTTAGTGCGTGGTCTTTGCGGAGTTTAGCGGTGAAAGCCAACAGCTGTTGCACCTGTGTATTTTGCTGCGTTTTGCCATACTTCTGCACCACATTCGTGGTTCTCAAGAAGTTCCTAAGCTAGAACTGACAGCAAAAACTAACAGCTTGCACATCCGCTTTCCCGAGCAGTGGTTAGATAATAATCCTCTGACCTTAGCTGATTTCCAAAAAGAAGCGGGCTGGTTAGAACGTATCGACTTTACTCTGACCGCTGAGTAATTCTGATTTTTTACGAGTTTAAAACGGCTATTTAACAACATAGCCGACTGAGTTTTAATGCTTAGGTCGCCACTCATCCAGCTGCACGACGGTATTTTGCCGTGCGTTTGTCTGTGGTTCAGCAGCATTATTTTGTGTATGCACGACATTACCACCGTCCACCGCCTGCATTGCTTCATAAATAGGGTAGGCCTGCAGTTCAATCTTCGCTAAATGACGGCCATACATAGCCACCGTGCCGTTTAAACGCTCTTGGCTGGTGACCGTAAACTCGAAGCTATAGATGCGCGCCAAGCGCTTCCGTTGACTGCCATCGGCAATGATTTTCCAGCCTTTAAACGCCACATTACCGTCTAACAACTGCACAGATTCACGCTGACAATGAGCTCGCGCATGATCTAGAGCACGCTCACGTACCCCGTGCCCGCGCCAGATCCAAGCAATACTCAAAGCCACCAATAACCAAGCGGTTAACTCACCCAACGTTATCATTTCTTTTACCTTGGTTATGTCCAATTTATCGCGACACAGCAGCGCTGCTTGATCAATTTATAGCATGTAAAAGTCTGTGCTATTTTTACCATGCCTGTGGATAACTTTGCCTCTGACGGCTACAATAGCCAGTCGTAATTACTATGTTTTATTGAGGGATCTCTGTGTCTGTCGAACTTTGGCTACAGTCTATCGATTTTTTACGCGATGAACTGCCTGCTCAGCATTTCAACACCTGGATCCGTCCATTACAAGTTGAAGCCGTCGGTGATGAGCTGCATATTTTTGCACCGAATCGGTTTGTATTAGATTGGGTCAACGATAAATATATCAACCGCATTTTAGAGTTGATGGCCGAGCGTAATAATGGCGAAGTTCCGCCTATTGCTCTGCAAATTGGTAGCAAGGGCAACGCCCGCACCAGCTTTAGCAGCGTACCTAACACGCCAACTCGCAGCCAATCTAGCAATCAAGTTTCTGCCGCGGCAACCGCAGCCCCTATCGTAGAAAGCCTGGCTGCACAGGCAGAACCGGCTCAGCAGCAGCCGACTGCCAATCCAGCACCTGTACCTATCCACAACGTTGCTCCTGCGCCCAGCACGCCGGCTAGCGAGCGTGGCGTACCGGCAAAAGGTGCAATCAAGCATGTCAGCGCACTTAACCGCTCATTTACCTTTGATAGTTTTGTCGAAGGTAAATCTAACCAACTAGCGCGTGCAGCAGCTTGGCAGGTTGCCGACAATCCTAAGCATGGCTATAACCCGCTATTTTTATATGGCGGTGTTGGTTTAGGTAAAACCCACTTAATGCATGCGGTTGGTAATCATTTACTGCAGAAAAATCCAAACGCAAAAGTCATTTATTTACACTCTGAGCGTTTTGTTGCCGACATGGTCCGTGCCTTACAAAACAACGCGATCAATGAGTTTAAAAACTATTACCGCTCGGTCGATGCGCTGCTGATTGATGACATTCAATTCTTTGCAAAAAAAGAGCGTTCACAAGAAGAGTTTTTCCACACCTTTAACGCGTTGCTCGAAGGTAATCAGCAGGTCATTCTTACCAGTGACCGTTACCCGAAAGAAATTGACGGTCTTGAAGAGCGCTTAAAATCACGTTTTGGTTGGGGTCTAACTGTTGCCGTAGAGCCGCCAGAACTGGAAACCCGTGTCGCCATTTTAATGAAGAAAGCTGAGCAGAGCAGGGTACAGCTCTCGCATGATTGCGCATTCTTTATTGCTCAGCGTATTCGTTCTAACGTGCGTGAACTGGAAGGGGCGTTGAAGCGGGTGATTGCTCACTCGCATTTCACCAATGAGCCCATCACAGTGGAACTGATCCGCGAATCGCTGAAAGACCTATTGGCACTGCAAGACAAACTTGTCAGTATTGATAATATTCAGCGCACCGTGGCTGAATACTACAAAATTAAAATTTCCGATATTTTATCAAAACGTCGTTCACGCTCAGTGGCCCGTCCCCGTCAGGTGGCGATGGCCCTCGCCAAAGAAATCACCAATCACAGCTTGCCTGAAATTGGTGATGCCTTTGGCGGACGCGATCACACCACTGTTTTGCATGCTTGTCGGAAAATTGCTGAACTTAGCGAAACCGATGCGGACATCCGCGAAGATTATAAAAACCTACTGCGCACGTTAACTACATAACAGCAGTGCCAGCACTCTAACGCAAGGGAATAACCATGCACTTCACCATCCAACGCGAAGCTTTGTTAAAACCGCTGCAACTGGTGGCCGGTGTTGTTGAACGCAAGCAGACCATGCCTGTGTTATCCAACGTCCTCCTGGTCATCGAAGGGCAGAACCTATCTATGACAGGTACCGATACCGAAGTTGAACTGGTCGGCCGCATTACTCTCGAAGAGCCTGCGCAAGCCGGCGAGATTACTGTACCAGCTCGCAAACTCATGGATATTTGCAAAAACTTACCTGCTGACGCGATGATTGACTTCAAAGTTGATGATCAAAAAGTCTTGATCAAAGCCGGTCGCAGCCGTTTTACTCTGACCACATTACCCGCGTCAGATTTCCCTTCGTCAGAAGAAACACCTGGCTCACTGAGCTTTACTCTCGAGCAAAGCAGTGTTCGCCGCTTAATTGAGCGCACTAGCTTTGCCATGGCGCAGCAAGATGTCCGTTACTACTTAAACGGCTTGATGCTTGAAGCTAAGCAAGGTCAACTGCGTGCAGTCGCCACTGACGGCCACCGCTTGGCGATGTGTTCAGTGCCTGCAGGTATTGCCGAAAGCATTCAGCACCAAGTCATCGTGCCGCGTAAAGGCGTTTTAGAATTAGCGCGTTTAATGACTGAAGACAGTGCCGAAGTCAGTATTGTTTTCGGCAGTAACTACATTCGTGCCACCACCGATGAGTTCACCTTCATTTCAAAATTGGTTGATGGTAAGTTTCCTGACTATGAGCGTGTACTACCACGCGGCGGCGACAAAACCGTATTGGCTGATCGTCAAAGCCTTCGCGAAGCATTAAATCGTGCCTCTATTCTATCCAACGAAAAGTACCGCGGTATTCGTTGGCAGTTAGAGTCAGGCTTGCTGAAAATTCAAGCCAATAACCCTGAGCAAGAAGTGGCGGAAGATGAAGTCACCGTAGACTACAGCGGCAGCGCTTTAGAAATCGGCTTCAACGTCACCTATCTGCTCGACGTGCTCAGCGCCACTTCATCGGAGCAAATCAGCATTGTGCTGTCAGACTCCAACAGCAGCGCATTGATTCAAGAGGCCGATAACGACAGCGCTTCTTATGTTGTTATGCCAATGCGCCTGTAACAGTTATTTAATATGGCAATTAGCCAATTGCAAATCACCGGCATACGCAACTTGCGGCCGGTGACTTTGCTGACATCTCCACGCATCAATATCCTCTATGGCGATAATGGCAGCGGCAAAACCAGCGTGCTGGAGGCCATCTACTTATTGGCCATGGCCCGCTCTTTTCGCAGTGCGCGTCTGCAGCCAATGATTCAGTACGAACAAAGCAGTTGCACGGTATTCGCTCAGATTCAACGTAACGATGGCAGTCAGAGCAATTTAGGCATCAGCCGTGACCGTCAATCGGAACTGCGCATTCGTATTGATGGTCAAAACGCTCGTAGCACCGCTCAGCTCGCACAACTCTTGCCGTTACAGCTGATTAACCCTGACAGTTTCCGTTTACTCGAAGGCGCACCAAAGATGCGTCGGCAGTTTCTAGATTGGGGTGTGTTCCACGTGGAACAAACTTTTATTTCTGCATGGCAACGCTTACAGACCAGCTTAAGACAAAGAAACTCATGCCTGCGCCATGGTATAATGGATAAAAGTGTAGTGGCTGCGTGGGATCGAGAGCTGTTACATTGCAAAGTTAAAACCAGTTTTTGAAGACACTCTAGCCAAGTTGCTGGAACTACCAGGCCTAACTCTTAGCTACTCTAGAGGCTGGGACAAAGACAGCAGCTTAGAAGAAGTACTGAATAAAAATCTTGAGCGCGACAGGGTGTTAGGTTATACCCAAGCAGGACCACAGCGCGCAGATTTACGAGTACGTATCGGCAGCAACAATGCTGTAGATATTCTTTCAAGAGGGCAGCAGAAGCTGGTTATTTGTGCCCTAAGAATTGCTCAAGGCTATTTGCTGTCCCAAGCTAGACGCAATGAATGCATCTATCTGGTCGATGACTTGCCTTCCGAGCTGGATGAACAACATCGTTTAGCACTGTGTCAGTTGCTAGATGATTTAGAATGTCAGGTGTTTATCACATGCGTTGATAAACAATTAATGAGTTCAGGCTGGCGCAAGGATACGCCAGTCTCTTTGTTCCACGTGGAACAAGGTCAAATTACACCATTGGGAGTGACCGCATGAGCGAAGATAAATCGTACGATTCCAGTAGTATTAAAGTTCTTAAAGGCCTGGATGCTGTACGCAAACGCCCTGGTATGTATATCGGTGATACTGATGACGGCACCGGGCTACATCACATGGTTTTTGAAGCCGTGGATAACTCCATCGACGAAGCCTTAGCTGGCCATTGCGATGAAATCACCATTACTATCCACACCGACGAATCAATCACCGTACAAGACAACGGTCGTGGCATTCCTGTTGATATCCACGAGGAAGAGGGGATATCAGCTGCAGAAGTGATCATGACAGTACTGCATGCGGGCGGTAAGTTTGACGATAACAGTTATAAAGTCTCCGGCGGTTTGCACGGCGTTGGTATTTCAGTGGTTAACGCATTATCACGCGTACTGATTATGACCATCCGCCGCCAAGGCAAGGTATGGGAACAAACCTATCACCACGGCGTACCACAAGCACCTATGGCGCCGATTGGCGAGACTACCTCGACAGGTACTCGGATTCACTTTAAACCGTCGCCAGACACCTTTGGCAACATCCAGTTTAGCTGGGAAATCTTAGCTAAACGCTTACGCGAACTGTCCTTCCTCAACTCAGGTGTGGGCATTCATTTAAAAGATGAGCGCACGGGCAAAGAAGAGTTATTCAAATACGAAGGCGGTCTTAAAGCCTTTGTCGAATACCTCAATACCAACAAAACCACAGTCAACCAAATTTTCCACTTCTCCGTTCAACGCGAAGAAGATGGTGTCGGCGTTGAAGTGGCAATGCAATGGAACGATGGTTTTAATGAAAACCTGTTGTGCTTCACTAACAATATTCCACAGCGTGATGGTGGTGCACACTTAGTCGGTTTCCGTACTGCACTGACCCGCCACCTGAACAACTATATTGAAGCTGAAGGTTTAGGTAAAAAAGACAAAGTCAGCACCACGGGTGACGATGCCCGTGAAGGTCTAACTGCGATCGTTTCGGTGAAAGTACCTGATCCAAAATTCAGTTCACAAACCAAAGACAAGCTGGTTTCTTCAGAAGTGAAGACCGCGGTTGAGCAGGAAATGGGCAAATATTTAGCCGATTACTTACTAGAAAACCCAGCCGAAGCAAAAGCCATTGTTGGTAAGATGATTGACGCCGCACGCGCCCGTGAAGCAGCACGTAAAGCTCGCGAAATGACGCGTCGTAAAGGTGCATTGGATATTGCTGGTTTACCGGGCAAGTTAGCCGACTGCCAAGAGAAAGATCCTGCGTTATCTGAACTCTACATTGTGGAAGGGGACTCTGCTGGCGGCTCAGCCAAGCAGGGACGTAACCGTAAAACCCAAGCCATTCTGCCGCTCAAAGGTAAGATTCTTAACGTCGAGAAAGCACGCTTCGACAAGATGATTTCATCGCAAGAAGTCGGCACCTTAATCACGGCTTTAGGCTGTGGTATTGGCCGTGATGAATACAACATCGAAAAACTACGCTACCACAACATCATCATCATGACCGATGCTGATGTCGATGGTTCGCATATTCGTACCTTGCTGCTGACCTTTTTCTTCCGTCAGTTACCTGAACTGGTTGAGCGTGGCTATATCTATATTGCCCAGCCACCACTGTATAAAGTAAAACGCGGCAAGCAAGAGCAGTACATCAAAGACGATGAAGCGATGGATGAGTACTTAACCAACGCCGCACTGGAAGATGCCAGCTTGCATGTGAATGCCAGCGCACCGGGCTTATCAGGCACTGCTTTGGAAGAATTGGTTAACGAATACCGCTCCGTGCTAAAAACTTTGGATCGACTCTCGCGTCTTTATCCTAAAGAAATTACCGAGCACTTCCTCTACTTACCACGCGTAGAACCAGAGCAACTGAGCGACAAAGCAGCGATGCAGGCATGGCTCGATACGCTACAAGCACGCATGAATTCAGTCGAGAAGTCAGGCGAGGTTTACACTGTCGGCTTACGCCATGACAGTGAGCGCAATTATTGGCTGCCAGAAATTCAGATTAAAGCCCATGGTTTAACCAACCATATTCTGTTTAATCATGATTTCTACTCAAGTAATGATTACCGTACTGTGACCGAGCTGGGTAATAAGCTAGACAACCTACTTGAAGATGACGCGTACGTGATGCGCGGTGAGCGCAAGCAAGAAGTGCAAACCTTCAAAGCAGCGTTAGATTGGTTACTTGCCGAAGGCAGCCGCCGTTTAAGCGTACAGCGCTATAAGGGGCTAGGAGAGATGAACCCAGAGCAACTGTGGGAAACCACAATGGACCCAAGCCAGCGTCGTATGCTGCAAGTGACCATTGATGACGCCATTGCTGCAGATCAAATCTTCAACACCTTGATGGGTGACCACGTCGAACCTCGCCGTGCATTCATTGAAGACAACGCATTAGCGGTCTCTAACTTAGACTTCTAAGCAATTTGCCCGCCGCTGTATCACGCAATGGATACAGCGGCGGCATTCTTAATCAAACGATCCTTTCGTACCGCAATCTCAGTAAGAATCTCTACGCATAGTTAGAGCGCGCACCATCCTCTTCCCCCAGCATAAAGTGCAAACGCATATTTTGTAATAATAAAAACTTACCGCCGCATAGGGACAGTATGCTTTTTATGTCATCATGCGCAGAGTTACAAATCAAAAAGCAAGGAATGCAACACGCCCCTAGGCATGTTATTGCCTTTAATTGAGTACTTTTTGTGAAGATGACCCCGTTTCTTAAAGCAGGCCTGCTGGCAATCAGCCTGATAACTGCAAGCCATTACGCAGTTGCGGCACCACTAAACAACAACCTTAAACATCAAGAATTGGCTGCAGGCAGTGCTTTGCTCGTCGATTTAAAAACCAATCAAGTGCTTTACTCAAGCAATCCAGACTTTGTCGCACCGATTGCTTCAGTGACCAAGCTCATGACCGCGATGGTGACCCTCGACGCCAAACAGTCTCTGGATGAACAGTTACCGATCGTAATTAAAGACACTGCAGAAATGCAGGGCGTGTTTTCAAGGGTAAGGGTCGGTAGTCAACTCAGCCGCCACGATACGCTGTTGATCACCCTGATGTCCTCAGAGAACCGCGCCGCAGCCAGTTTAGCCCATCATTACCCAGGCGGGCATCAGGCGTTTATTCAAGCGATGAATGCCAAAGCGCAAGCATTGGGCATGCACAGCAGCCGCTTTGTTGAGCCGACGGGGCTTTCAGAAGAGAATGTTTCCAGCGCCCACGATTTAGTCTTGATGATTAAAGCGGCGCAGCAATACCCGCTGATTAAACAGTTCAGCACCACAGATGAGCGAACCGTAGCCTTCACTAAACCCAATTACACCCTTGGCTTTCGCAATACCAACGCGCTGGTGCGTAAAGACAACTGGAACATTCAGCTGAGCAAAACGGGCTTCACCAACAGTGCAGGGCATTGCTTAGTGATGAGTACCGAGATGAATAAACGTCCAGTGGCTTTTGTCGTGTTAGATGCCTTTGGTAAATACACACATATGGCTGACGCTAACCGCCTAAAAAAATGGCTCGAAACCGGCGCCATCACACCGGTACCGGCAGCAGCGTTAAGCTATAAACTGGCCAAGCAACAAGAGCGCCAGCAAATCATTGCCGTGCAATAACTGTTATTCGCTCAGCGGCAAATACACAATGGCATCTAAGCCAGCATTGGGGGCAGTTTGTAATAGCAACTGCCCACCATAGCGCTGACACACTGCTTGGACAATTGCCAAGCCTAAACCACTGCCACGCTCGGCACTGGCAGTGCTCCAAAAGCGTTGCTTGGCTTGCTCAAACTGCTCTGTGGATAAACCTAATCCAGCGTCTCTAACGCGCAGACATAAACGCTGACCCTCCACAGTAAGCAGCAACTCAACGGGGCTGTCAGCAGGGCTATAGCGCAAAGCGTTATCCAGTAAGTTACGCAGCACAGCAACTGCTAACGACTCAGGTAGAGCGATATGCACGTCTTCGCTGAGCTCACTATGCACTTCAATACGCTCATTACCAGGCACACCAATTAAGTCAGCTAAGGCATGCCGTGCAATGGTTTGCGCACTGCTGCAGGCCGCTTGATCAAAGTCCTGAGCACCTTCTACGCGCGCTAATAGCAACAGCTGTTCAAGCGTACGCTGCATGCGCTCAACCGCAGTCTCAGCTTGCTGTAAAGCGTAAGCAGCCCCTTGCGCGGGACTCATCTGCGCCACCTGAATATGGGTTTTGATCGCAGTTAACGGTGTGCGCAATTCATGCGCCGCATCATTGGTAAAACGTCGTTCACGCTCTAAGGCGGCAGCAATACGAGTAAACAGCTGATTAATCGTCGCCACCAGCGGCTGTAAATCTTTCGGCAAACGCTCGACATGCACCGGCTGTAAGTCCTGTGCATCACGCTCGGCCAAGACTGAGCGTAAAGTTTGTAAGGGTGACAAACCACGACCAATGCCAAACCAAATCAGCAATAAGCTACCCAATAAGGCTAAAGCCACCGGCAAGGCCGCGGCAAAAATAATCGAGGACTGCAGTATTTGTCGCTCATCCACCCGGTCTGCGGTGGTGACCCAAAGATTTTCACGCTTCAAAGTAAAAGTGCGCCAGCGTTCATCAGCAAAACTGATCTCATGGAAACCCGTAGCGTATTCCAACATGTTCTGGTTTGGCATATTGGGTGTACGCACCAAGACTTCGCCACGCAGAGAGCGCACCTGACAGACCAAGCCACTTTCCAGACCCAGCTCCATCGCCGTCAAAGGGTTCGGCGATGACAGCAGCGGCTGCGGTAATTGCTCCAGCAGTCCAGCCACCATCCGCGCAGATGAAGCCAGGCGCTCATCTAAGGCTACATTCACTTCACGACGCAAGTCGCCGAGTAACCACAGCGCCGCCAAACTCCACAGCACAATAAAAGTGCCACCCAAGATCAATAGCAAGCGATTACGTAGGCTCATGCGGTACTCCCATGCGATAACCTAAACCGCGTACTGTTTTCACTACATCACTGCCTAACTTGCGCCGTAAATTATAAATGTGCACATTTATCGCATTGCTCTCAACACCATCACCAAGCCCATACAGGCTATCTTGCAATTGCTCAGCACTTAAAATGTGCCCTGGCTTTTGTAATAGCGCAGCCAACAGCGCCTGTTCGCGGCGGGACAAATTGACCGCTTCACCATGCAGTTGCACGGCCTGACTGGAGGGGTCAAAGGTTAAGCCATGATGCTCAATCAAATTGCTGCTGCGGCCACTGCTGCGTCTTAATAAACTGTGTAAGCGCGCTGCCAGTTCACGCAAATCAAACGGCTTGAGTAAGTAGTCATCTGCGCCAGCTTGTAAGCCTGCGACGCGCTGCAGCACGGTATCGCGCGCACTTAAGATCAGTACGGGCAAATCTTTACCCTGACTACGGATACGCGTTAATAACTGCAATCCATCCTCATCGGGCAAGCCAAGGTCAAGAATCATCGCATCAAAATGCCCTAATTGCAGAGCCTGCTCAGCCGCTCGTGCATGCGCCATGTGATCCAAGGTAAAACCTTGCAACTCTAATCCGGCGACTAAGCCTTGGGCGATTAACTGATCATCTTCGACCAACAATACGTGCATAACGGTAATGAACTCTCAGCATAAGAAACGAATGGAATGACTGTAATAAGAATAAGCCTACAACACTTTAAGCATAACGTAACTGTTAATGCTGTCTTAATTAAGCCCCTGCATAGTGTGGTTAAATCCAATAGGAAACTCTCGTATGCGGTATTTTTTGATTGTCGTATTACTTTCATTCAGTAGTTTAAGTCAGGCGTTTATCAGTAATCAGCACGATTTTTTACCGGTTGAAGAGGCCTTTCGCTTTGAGTTGATGGACGATGTTGAGCCTGCTGTTTTAGTTTGGCAGATTGCTCCTGAGCATTATTTGTATCGCGACAAGCTCGGCATTACCGATGCTAAAGGCAATCCTGTGCCGATTGACTACCCTGAAGGCATTGAGCACTCCGATGAGTTTTTTGGTGATACGCAGATTTATCGCCAATTACTACAACTGCCTCTAGATGCCTCTATAGCACAGCCTTTACAGGTCACTTGGCAAGGTTGTGCCGATGCCGGCTTGTGCTATCCACCACAGACCGCCAGTGTCGGCAGTGGCGCAGCAACAGACGAGATCACTGCAGCAACCTCAACAGGCCAAGTTTTAGCCGAAGACCAATCGATTGCTGAGCGCTTAGCCGACTCAGGTCTGTTATTGAACATTCTGGCCTTTTTTAGCATGGGCCTATTGCTTGCCTTCACGCCCTGCATGCTGCCGATGCTGCCGATTTTAACCAGCGTTATCAGTGGTTCTAAAAGTGGAGGCTGGCAGGGCGCTAGACTGGGTTTAGCCTTTATTCTACCTATGGCCTTAGTCTATGCAGCGCTCGGCGTGATAGCGGCCAACCTCGGCAGCAATCTCTCGGCAACACTGCAGCAACCTTGGTTGCTTATCCCCTTTGCCGGCATTTTTATCCTCTTAGCCTTAGCTCAGCTGGGCGTCTTTACCTTACAGTTACCGGCGTTTATCCGTGAGCGACTGCAGGGCGCTGACCAAAACATCAAAGGCGGCAGTTTAGTCGGCGCTGCGGGGCTCGGAGCATTATCAGCTTTATTGGTGGGTCCATGCATGACAGCGCCTTTGGCTGGAGCGCTGCTATATATTGCCCAAAGCGGTGATGCGGTTAGCGGTGGTTTGGCATTGTTCTCGCTAGGCTTAGGTAGTGGCTTACCTTTGTTACTGGCGATTACCATTGGTATGCGCTGGCTGCCTAAACCGGGTCACTGGATGCAAAGTGTTAACCGTGTGTTTGCTTACGCGTTATTCGCCACAGCAATTATTGTGCTGCGACCGATTTTAACTGGACCGGTCTTTTTAGCCCTCTGGGGCGCGTGGCTACTGGCGATTGCCTTAAGTGTCGGTAGCATTGAACGCGCTAACTGGCGCTTTTCCAGCCGTTACATTGCCTTACTCTTAGGGATTTGGAGTGGTGCGATGTTACTCGGTGCAGCAGCAGGCGGCGATGACCCATGGCAGCCGCTGAGCAATTTCGGCTTACAAGCCAGTGAATTACCCAGTCAGCACAGCATGCAACGCTTTGCCAATGTGCAGCAGTTGCAGGAACAACTCAAACAAGCAGAGCAGGACAATACATGGGTGCTCTTGGATTTTTACGCAGACTGGTGTGTCTCATGCAAAGTGATGGAAAAAACCGTCTTTGCACAAACACAGGTACAAGCCGCGTTGGCCGATTTCCGTTTACTGCAAGCTGATGTAACCTTGAATACGGCAGAGCAACAACAACTGATGCGCGATTTACAGATTATGGGGCCGCCGACTATTTTGTTTATCAACCCTCAGGGCTCAGAACAACGCACGCAACGCATCACCGGTGAAGTATCCGCAAGTGAGTTTTTACAACAGCTCAGCAGCGCACAAAAGGACAGTTGATGTTAAGTTTTAATTTAGGCCCTTTAGCCATTCCCATGGATTTAGCACTGCTCTACGCTGCATTTTTCATTGCTTGGCTAAGCGGTTGGTTGATCGGTAGAAAACGCGGCAACAACCCTGAAGCAGCCTTATTTAACATGCTGTTGATCGGAGCCTTGGTGGCCCGCGCAGCATTTGTCTTGCAGTACTTCGAGCAGTACAGCAGCAACCTCTGGCAGATTATTGATATTCGTGACGGTGGTTTTTTATTGTTACCCGGCGTGATCGCTGCTGTTTTGGCAGGGATTTATAAAGCGTGGCGACAAGCGCCTTTACGTGTACCACTGGCCATTGGTGTCTGTATTGGTCTGATCGCTTGGGGCATTAGTTTTTCAGTGCTCAACGCTTTACAAAGCAGTCAAAAACTACCTGATTTAGCCGTTCGTGATATTGCTGGCGAGCCGGTCTTGCTGCAAGATCTGATTGGCAAACCTTTAGTCATCAATCTATGGGCAACTTGGTGTCCGCCGTGTCGCCGAGAAATGCCCGTGCTTGCCGCCGCGCAAGCAGCCAATCCAGATATTCGCTTTGTCTTTGTTAACCAAGGTGAAGGCCAGCTCTTAGTAGAAAAGTTTTTAGCTCAACAACAACTCAGCTTAGACAATAACCTGCTCGACAGCGGAGGACGTCTCGGGCAAGCGGTAGGTTCATTATCATTACCCACCACATTGTTTTACAGTGCTGACGGAATGTTAAAAAACAATCATTTAGGTGAGTTATCGCAGGCCAGCTTAAAGCATGCATTAGGCCACATCCGTACAGAAACCCCGAACATTAATTTAGAGGAACAACCATGACATTCACAAAAATCTTACCGGCGCTGGCTCTGCTGACGCTACCCATCATGGCGCAAGCAGAAAACTATCCAGCACCTGTAGAGGCGATGCGTGAGCGTGGCGTGGAAGTACTAGAACGCTTTGATGCGCCGAGCGGTTTGACCGGTTACACCGCTTTATTTAACGGCCGTCCTTTGGCGTTGTATGTAACTGAAGATGGTAAGCATGCGCTGATCGGCAGCTTGCTTAATGCCAAAGGTGAAGATTTAACCGGTGTGGTGTTAGAAGAAAAAGTCAGTCGTCCACAAAGTAAAGTGATGTGGGAAAAACTGAAAGACAGCAGCTGGATTGCTGATGGTTCGGATAAAGCAGAAACCATAGTGTATGTTTTTACCGATCCTAATTGCCCGTACTGCAAACGCTTCTGGAAAGATGCGCGCCCATGGATTGATGCAGGAAAAGTACAGTTGCGTCACGTGATGGTCGGCACACTGGGTGAAAGCAGCCAAAAGAAAGCAGCTTACTTGCTCAGCGCGAAAGATCCAAAGGCGGCTTTACTCGGCAACGAAAGCGGTAAAAAACCTGCGCAAGAAGCTAAAACCATTGCCGCTAAACAACGTCAACAATTGGATGATAACCAGCAGCTGATGGGCCTACTGGGCGCGACTGGTACACCTGCAATTTTATACCTTGATCCAACCGGTATGATGCAAATGCATCCAGGCGCTCCGCAGGGCGAACAGCTACTTGAGCTCTTCGGTCCGCGTCCTTAAGAAGCAACTAAAAATTCACTGTGCGCTAGTCACGCGCATGGTGAACACCATTGCCTAAAGCACGACACAGCGTTAATACCGCATCAACAGCATTATCTGGCGTGCTCGCGCTTTCAATCAAATCAACAAACGCAGAACCCACCACCGCGCCATCAGCTAAGCGAGCAATATTGGCCGCATGCTCAGGTGTACGAATACCGAAACCGATACACACTGGCAAATCAGTATGGCGACGCAAACGCGCTACCGCTTCTTCAATATGCTCCATCGTCGCCGAATTACCACCGGTCACACCAGCAACTGAAACGTAATAGACAAAACCTGAGCTATTCTTGAGTACCGTCGGCAAACGCACATCATCAGTGGTTGGCGTAGTTAAACGAATAAAATCCAGACCTGCCGCTTGTGCAGGGTCACAGAACACTGAGTTATGCTCCGGCGGCAAATCAACAATGATCAAACCATCGACGCCAGCAGCCTTAGCATCTTCAATAAAACGCGGTACACCATAATGGTGAATCGGATTAAAGTAGCCCATCAGTACCACTGGCGTGTGCTGATTGTCTTCACGGAACTCGCGCACCATTTGCAAAGTTTTGGCTAAGGTTTGTCCGTTTTTTAACGAGCGAATATTGGCTAACTGAATCGCTGGGCCATCGGCCATTGGATCGGTAAAGGGCATACCCAATTCAATCACATCAGCGCCAGCCGCTGGTAAGCCTTTAAAAATGCGCATGGCCGTGGCGTAATCTGGATCTCCGGCAGTCACGAAGGTAACTAAGGCCGCGCGATTTTGTTTCTTCAGTTCGGCAAAGCAAGCTTGAATGCGGCTCATACTGACTGCTCCTGTTTCTCAAAGTGATGCATAACCGTTTGCATATCCTTGTCACCACGACCGGATAAGTTCACTACCATTAAATGATCTTTGGGTAGTTTCGGCGCACGTTTAAATACTTCAGCTAACGCATGGGCTGATTCAAGCGCAGGAATAATACCTTCCAACTTGCAGCACAAATGGAAAGCGGCCAGTGCTTCGTCATCTTTGGCAGAGGTGTACTCAACGCGGCCAACATCATGCAACCATGAATGCTCAGGACCAATACCTGGGTAATCCAAGCCTGCAGAAATCGAATGGGCATCAACAATTTGCCCATCATCGTCTTGCAACAAGTAGGTACGGTTGCCGTGTAACACACCAGGAGTGCCGCCTTGTAAACTGGCCGCATGTTCACCGGTCTCAATCCCATGTCCAGCGGCTTCTACACCAATAATTTTAACGCTGGCATCATCCAAGAATGGATGGAACAAACCTAAAGCGTTAGACCCACCACCAATACAAGCCACCAGGCTATCCGGTAGGCGACCTTCTTGAGCTTGCAACTGATCACGGGTTTCTTTACCAATCACGGCTTGGAAATCACGCACCATCGCTGGGTAAGGATGCGGGCCGGCCACGGTACCAATCAAATAGTAGGTATCAGCAACGTTAGTGACCCAATCACGCAATGCTTCATTCATTGCGTCTTTCAAGGTGCCAGTACCGGCCACCACAGGACGCACTTCCGCGCCGAGCAACTTCATCCGAAAGACGTTGGCTTGCTGACGATCAATATCAGTGGTGCCCATATAAATCACGCACTGCAAACCAAAACGTGCCGCTACCGTGGCAGTGGCTACACCGTGCATGCCGGCACCAGTTTCGGCAATAATGCGTTTTTTACCCATGCGTCGCGCCAGTAAAATCTGACCGATGCAATTATTAATTTTGTGCGCGCCAGTGTGATTCAGCTCTTCGCGCTTCAGATAAATTTTAGCGCCACCGCAATACTCGGTTAAGCGTTCAGCAAAGTAGAGCGGGCTAGGGCGGCCGACATAATCACGCTGAAAATAAGCCAACTCTTCAATAAAAGCCGGATCATCTTTAGCTTTTTCATATTCGCGGCCTAATTCAAGAATCAAGGGCATCAAGGTTTCAGCAACATACTGACCACCAAAGTCACCAAATAAACCATGCTCATCAGGGCTATTAAAAAAAGAACTCATGACCCACTCCCGAACTTAATAAGATATTTTTCTATGCAGGCTAAACTACCTGATAGCCTTCACCACGAAAAGCGATATGATTGCAGCAATAGGTTAGGAAAACTCACATGTCTGATTCTTTTAACTTGCCACCTTTAAATGCTTTAAAAGCTTTTGAGGCCAGCGCACGCTTGCAAAGCATTACCTTGGCCGCAAAAGAACTGCACGTCACCCATGGCGCGGTCAGCCGTCAAGTTAAGCAACTCGAAGAACACTTGGGTATTACTTTACTCAGTAAACATGGGCGTGGCATTAAACTCACCGATGCCGGTATGCGTCTCTATCAGTCGAGTCACGAAGCCTTTAGCCAAATTCATCAGTCTTGCGTGGATATTAAGCGGCAAACCCAACAAGCGCCCTTTGTTTTAGCCTGCCCAGGCAGCCTGTTGGCGCGCTGGTTGATCCCGCGCCTTGAACAATTGCAGCATGATTTACCTGACTTGCGCTTACAGGTGATTACTAATGCCGGCGATGACAACACTTTGCAACAATCCGACGCAGATGCCAGCTTAGTGTTTTTAGATCAAGCCTGCCCAGAGTCGATGCACGCCTACATATTAGACAGTGAGCGCATCGGTCCGGTATTGAGCCCGCTTTATCAGCGTGCAGACGCACTGCGTAGCGCCTCTGCAGCACAGCTCTTAGATGAACCCTTACTCTTTACCCACTCACGCCAGCAAGCTTGGCCACAATGGGCTCTGGCGCAGCAGCTAGAAGCGTCTGCCTTAATTTATGCGCAAGGTTTTGAACACCTCTACTACTTATTAGAGGCAGCCGTCTCTGGATTGGGCGTAGCCATTGCTCCAGAGCATCTTGTGCGCAGTGACATTGCCAACGGACGCTTGATTGCACCTTGGGGCTTTGTTGAAACCTCCGCCAAGTTGGTCCTATTAACGCGCAAAAACCAGCATACCCAGCGCGCACAACAACTGGCGCAGTGGTTGATTGATAGTCTTTAA
>SMEN01000204.1_pt1 | contig 23004 bp, 23 predicted proteins | sample 2456271 | NCBI WGS metagenome assembly SMEN01 (sample SAMN10132593, study PRJNA489261) | soil metagenome | isolation source: day1 control-loamy sand soil ammended with raw manure from dairy cow... | place: USA | collected 2015-04-01 | reverse complement strand
CATCAACATCGACCGCAAATCTCGCGTTATTAACTTGTCTATCAAGTCTAAAGACGTAGAAGATGACAAAGATGCAATCAAAGAATTGCGTAAGCAAGAAACAGAAGCAGCAGGCCCAACCACTTTAGGTGACTTGATCCGCGCTGCACAAGAGAACAAGAACTAAGTTCTTTGTGATCTAAAAAAAGGGGTGACTTCGGTCACCCCTTTTTTGTGTCTAAAATTAGCAACGATTGTAAATCAACAAACGACCCTTGTACTTCTCATCAGTGATCTCGACTTCGCTTAACGACGCTTCAGAGCTCAACTGAAAACCTAACAGCCCCATTTTTTTATTAAAGGCTGTGCGGTAGCCGCGGTTAGGGTCGACAATCCAGACTTCAGCATTCGGGTTGGCACACTCATCGACAAAGTTAGCCAAAGCCTTAGGCATATCCGGTTCGTAGAGCAAGTCACTGCCAATCACTAAGTCATACTTTTTTGTCAGCAGTGCGGCGCCGGTGTCTTTAGTTGAAGGAACGGGGTGCTCACCCCACTGACCATGACGAAAAGGCAGTTTGGATAAGTTATTTAAACGCAGATTTTCTTCAAGAAACAGTTTGGCTTTAGGGTGGCGATCACAGGCGGTAATGTTAGCGCCCAAGCGGTGTCCGACTAAGCTGGCTAAGGCCAGTCCACAGCCAATCTCTAAGATTTTCTCATTAGGGTTAATCGGGCGTTTTGCTAAAGCGCTGGCTAGATGGATGCTAGATGGCCAGAGCATGCCGAACAATGACCATGACGCGGAACAGATACCAAGCCGTGCTGCGGCACCGGTTGGATCATAATATTGCTGACGATCTAGCAGTGATCGAATAAATAGGTTTTTGACACCGTCAATTTTGATGCTGTTGGTTTGTGTTTGGTAGGTTAGGGCGTTCATGAACTGCGCATATGTAAAGGCCTCGAAAAACTAAGATGCCCTCAGTGTCGCATATTTAAATAATTATTGTTGGAGGCCGCGAAGCAATTTTTTATCCATAATTTGCTTGCGAGAAACTGACTTTTCGCTGATTTTAGCTGTATTCTTGCCTATAATAAGGACTTATTAGATTAAGCAAACAGAGTCTGTATGTTAGTAAATTGCGAGTTGTTTGGCACCTTGGGTTGCCATCTCTGTGAAGAGGCAGAGCAGGTCTTGCAGCCTTTTGTTGCGCAAGGCTTAGTGGTTGAGTTGCTGGATATTATTGATTCGCCTGAGTGGCTTGAGCGTTATTCTTTGAGCATTCCGGTTTTGCGTCGAGTTGATAATGGCCAAGAATTGCACTGGCCATTTGATCAGCAAGCGGTGCTGCAGTTACTTACATAATGATCTTATCGCGTAAGCGTTCGGCAGCTTCTTTAAGTGCGCCAATCACGCGTTCTTTATCGTAGTTTTGGATATTACTGGTATCCAAGTACATTGAAAAACCAGGCAGTTCATGCTCAACATAGCTACTGGTTGCGCCAAGATCACGGCGGAAATCTACCACTTGGAATATCTGCACAGGGCGGGAAAAACCTTTCACGCTAATCTGGCCTTTATCACGCGCCATGATCACATCTTTAGTCAGTGAGTAGGTTTCATTCGACATCAAAATCTCACCTGACTCAGCAGCGCTTTCTAAGCGGCTGGCTAAGTTTACTTCGCGCCCGATGATGGTGTAATCCATCCGTGTATCTGCACCGAAGTTACCTACGGTGCAGTAACCAGTATTGATACCCATACGGATCTCTAGGGGCTTATCAATGCCCTGAGCGCGCCAGTGCTGGCGTAATACCTTCATGTGCTTGCGCATGGCAATCGCCATTGATACTGCCGCAACAGCGTCTTTCTTAGCGCCTTGGGTATTAGGGTCACCAAAGAACACCATTACGCTATCACCAATAAATTTATCAATCGTGCCGCCATACTTTAAGGCGATTTTGGACATTTCATTGAGATAGTTATTGAGTAAATCGGTTAGCGCTTCCGCTTCGAGTTCTTCAGACAGTTCAGTGAAGCCCTTAATGTCAGAAAAGAATACGGTTAGCTTCTTGCGCTGCGTTTCAAGCTTAACTGTGCGCTTTCCGCTAAAAATCATCTGCCAGACTTGTGGTGACAAGTATTTGGCAAGGTTATGCGCTAAGCGCGCTGCTTTTTCTTGTTCACGTTTAATGTCGAGTTGAACTTTAGCGAGGTGAATACTTTGCAAGTGGACAAAATAGGCAGTAATGCAAATATATAAAGCAGCAAAGAGTACGCTGACGACTGAAACTAACAGTGGTGCTTCAAATTGAATAGTGGGCTGCAATATTAAGCCTGCTATGCCAGCCACACTGACTGAGCCAATCAGCATCGGCAGCATCAAACGCAATCCACCAACGATTAAGGTGCTCAGGGTAATAATCAGCAGTCCCATCAATGATGGAATGATAGCGAAGCCTATCAGCGCAAGGACAGTACCGGTATGTAACGAGTCGAGAAAGAGTTGGGTCGTGTAAGTGAACTTTGGATAGTGAGTCTTAAAGCGCGAAGTGAAGAAATAGGCTAAATGTGGATATAGCAAAGCATAAGGAACAACCCATAAAAGGCTATATGAGAAAAAGCCAGTATAAGTGCCGGCGGCGATCAGCGCAGCAATAAACATATAGGCTAAAACGCGAGAGTAGAACTCTTGCAGTGGCGCGTTTGGTGTGATGCCTGCTGGCTTTTTTGAAGTAATGGCCTTCATTTACCCAATATATCCCTAATGATCTACTTGTTATATTAATTAGCCGACAACAGTTATTAGCTGTCGCAATAATACGGGCGACTTGCGTGCGGGTAAAGCGGCAGACTGACACGGCCCTTCATCCTAATGAATTGCTTGTGTAGAACGTGCGCCTGCGCAAAAAAAATATGTATTTGATAGTACCTTGTTTTTTTAACAAGCGCTAAAATATTGCTGCACCGGCCTTGGCCGGTATCATTTGGTTTTTACCTATCATGTCCGACAGCAATCCTTGCTTAACCTGTGGCGCCTGTTGCGCTTTTTTTCGAGTTTCTTTTTTTTGGGGTGAATGTGAATCAGCCGGTGGCTCCGTGCCCGACAGCGTGGTTATTCCGATAAATTCAACCTATGTCGCGATGATTGGTACCGATCGCCAGCCAGCACGCTGTAACGCGCTGATGGGTGATGTAGGCCAAAGTGTGCGCTGCACCATGTACGAGAAGCGTTCATCCAGTTGCCAAGAGTTTCAGGCTTCCTGGGAAAATGGCGAGCATAACCCGCATTGTGATGCTGCCCGTGCTGCTCACGGTTTACCGCCGATAGATCCACCAATAGAGCCTAGCATCAGCCCTGACCGTGTTGCTTGAACTAGCGCACTAGACGGGCGAATGAATAATTGTTGGTTTTAGCTTGCACTGCGAGAAAGAACATAAAACCTAGTGTTTTGGTTGGTTATTCTCGCAGATTTGATTAATATCATTAGCAAGCAAAACAAATACATATCCATGCAGTTCTCAATCATTTTATTAGGAGGGATATCATGGACGCGCTAGAGCTTTTATTAAAGCGTGTATCAGTACCGCGCTTACAAGATCCAGCGCCCACTGCCGAGCAAATCGATATTATGCTGCGCGCGGCTTTGCGTGCACCGGATCACGGTCAAATTCGTCCGTGGCGCTTTGTTACTGTGCAAGGGGATGACCGCAACGCTTTAGGCGAGTTATTCGTAGAGGGGTTACTGAGTACTGCACCTGATGCAACTGCTGAGCAGATTGAGAAAACGCGAAGCTTGCCGATGCGAGCACCGCTGATTTTAATTGTCGTCGGCGTACTGCACGAGCATTTGACTGTCCCTAAGCATGAGCAACTGCTCGCAGCAGGTTGCGCTGCACATGGCATTTTATTAGCAGCGCATGCACAAGGGGTCGGCGCGGTATGGCGTACGGGGGCGATGGCTGAAATTACGCATATTAAGCAAGGACTAGGCTTGCAAGAAAACGAGACAATTGTTGCGTACATGTACCTCGGCACGCCAATCAACAGCTTACGTAATCCACCTGCGGTTGATCCAGCGCCTTTGTTACGAACTTGGCCTGAGCAGTAACTGCTGAATTAGTCAGTGATAGGCAATTGCACAGTGGCGATAAAGCCGCCTTGCGGATGATTACTCAAGTGCAATTGTCCACCATGTTGTTGCACCGCTCTTTTTGCAATCGCCAAGCCCAAGCCATAGCCAGGTTGTGCTTGGCCCGGTACACGGAAAAAAGTCTCGCCTAATTTATCCAGCCATTGCTCGCTCACGCCAGGACCATGGTCACGAATGCTAATGATCAACACATCCGATTGCTCTTGCACTTCTATTTCAATCGGCTGATCGATAGGGTTAAAGCGCAAGGCATTGCGTAATAGGTTATCTAATGCGCGCTGTAGACTGTCTGGCCAGCCATTATAGCGACAGTGTTGCGCGCCATTGATGGTTATAGCCTGCTCAGGCTGTAACAGCAGCGCGTCCTCACGTAGTTTGTTGAGTAACTGAGAGATATCAACGGACTGTTTCGCAGTTTGTTGTTGATCAAAGCGCGCCAAGGCCAGTATTTCATTGATTAATCCGTCTAGGCGCTGACATTCGAGTTGTAAGCGTGGCCATAGCGCTTTCTGCTCCTCAGGCTCTGCTCGTTCGGCCAATGCTAAAGCAATTTGTAAGCGCGCTAGCGGTGAGCGCAGTTCATGGGAAACATCGCGCAGCAATTGCCGTTGACTACTGATCAAACCTTGCAGGCGCTGGCCCATTTGGTTGAAATCAAGCGCCAAAGTGCCCAGCTCATCACGCCGAGTCGCCAGTTTCGCCAGTTGATGGTCCTGATAGCTGGTGCGACCCAGATCATGCACTGCATCGCGTAAGCGATTAAGCGGCCGTGTAATTGAAATAGTCAGCAGTAGGCTCATCAAAGTTAATACGCTCAGTGCGATGACTAACGCACTAATCGGTCGTAAACCATCACTGCGTTGCCATGCGCCGAGTTCGCTACGAGGAATGCGGTAAACAAACAAATAGATTGCGCCTTGCTTGCCTGTTACTTCTTGGGTGATGCGTCGCCACGGTAAGCGGTGCATACCGCGCTTGGCCTCCAAAGCTGCCGAGCGGGGCGAGATATCGCGACTCAATGACAGACCATTTTCATCCAGAATTTGTGTTTCAATTCGGTAATGGTGCTTTTGCTGCTGCAATAAACGTTGCGCTTGTTGCAGTTGCCCCGATTCATGCAATTGCAACCAGGTGCTAGCGAAGCTGTTTAAACTGGGGTGATGATTAAGAATCCAATCATCTTGATTGAACATACGCACTAATAAGTAGGTTAAAGCGCCAGTTACTATCAGTGCCAGCCAAAATGCGCCAAGAATTCGCCAAAACAATGAGCGCATAGTGTTGATCCTAATAAAAGCAGCGGTTCAGCTTAGGCATGAACCGCTGCGGGATACTTCTGAGTTATTGAGTCGCACATTTACCAGATGGTTGATTCTGGCAATCTGCGCGAGAAGTTTTGCCAGAGCGATGCATTTTCTGCTTCTTGTGCATATTGTTTTGCATGGTACTGATTTTTTTGTCGAACTTTATTTGTTGCTCTGCATTTAACACGCCACGCAGTTTGTCGTGATGGGCTTTACGCGCAGCTTGTTGTTGCGCTCGGTGCTGCTGCATTTCCTCTTGAAAGCTTGCGCGTTGTTCAGTGGTGAGTTCAAGTTCATCAAACCAAGCACTCTGGCGCTGCTGCATCATTTGTTGACGCTCTTGCATACGCTGTTCTTGTTGCGCTGTTTTGCCAACTTGTGCCGGCGCTTCAGTTGCAGCAAAAACGCTAAAAGGAAGTAGGGCACTGAATAATAGGGCAGTTAATTTGATTCGCATGGTGTTTCTCCTTAATAAGAGTCCCGATGTCTTCGGGATGGAACAAGTATGCCAAGATCAACGTCAACTGCGGTCAAGCTCATGTAAAGAATAGGTAAACTTTATGCGCTGTAGAAATAACCGCGTCCGCGCATAGCAATGATTCGAGGGCGTGAGTCAGCGTGCGCTCCGAGTTTACGTCGTAAATTACTGACATGCATATCTAAGCTGCGGTCATACAGGGTGAGCTTACGATCAAGCGCCAGTTGCGCCAGTTGTTGTTTGTCGATGGGCTCACCTGGTGTTGCCAGTAGCGCTTCAAGAATACGGCCTTCAGAGACGGTTAAGACAATGTCCGCTTGATCATTGATATTCACCACGCCGCGCGCGGGACTGTACTGCAAGTCGCCGAAGACGATATTGCTGGGCACACAGGGTAAACTAACGCTACGGCGCAATACCGCACGCAGACGAGCGGTTAACTCGCGTGGATCACAAGGCTTAGCCAGATAATCATCAGCGCCCAGTTCTAAACCAATAATACGGTCAGTGGGCTCACCGCGCGCAGAGAGCATCAGCACAGGTAGCTCTGCATGCTCTTGACGTAATTTGCGCAACAATTCTAAACCATTGCCGTCCGGCAGCATGACATCCAGAATCACTGCATCAACCTGATGTCCGTCAGCCAAGTAGGCTTGTGCGCCTGCAGTATCAAAGCAAGCATGCACGACAAAGCCTTCTTGACTGAGCCAATGACTTAATAGCTCGCATAACTCTTGGTCGTCATCAATGAGTAAAATATTGCTCATAGCGCTTTAACAACTCCAACAGCTCTAGTGAGCATCTTACTGCGGGAATACTTGCTTAAAAGGTTTCACCTGTACATCCGCATAAACACCCGCAGCGCAATACGGGTCAGCAGCGGCCCACTCTTGCGCCGCTTGTAAAGATGCAAACTCGGCAACAACCAAACTACCACTAAAACCAGCGGCACCTGGGTCGCTGCTATCTATCGCTGGATGAGGACCAGCAAGGATTAAACGCGCGCTATCTTGCAGTGCTTGTAAGCGTTCTAGGTGAGCAGGGCGTGCAGCCAAGCGTAGCTCTAAGCTATTGGTATTATCAGTCGCAATAATTGCATAAAGCATGGTTATTCCTTATTCGGGTTAACTGGAGTGTCTTGCATGTAACGTGACAAGAATATCCCTTGGCCAATCAAAAACAGCACCGTCATTCCTAAGCTGCCAAACACTTTAAAGTCGACCCAAATCGACGGAAAGTTAAAGGCTACAAACAGATTCGAGGTGCCTAAAAAGAGGAAGAAAACGATCCAAGCGATATTGAGTCTGGTCCAAATCCGATCAGGCAGGCTGACGGCATGGCCCATAACACGCTTGATTAAAGGCTGCTCACCAATAAAATGACTACCAGCAAAGCCCAAAGCAAATAGCCAGTTCACCACCGGTGCTTTCCACTTTAAAAAAGTTTCGCTATGAAAAGCTAACGTCAGTCCACCAAAAAACAAACAACCCACTAAGGTAATCCATTGGCTTTTTTCTAAGCGGCGATGGGCTAAAAACAAGCTGCCGTAGACCAGCACCGAGCTGATCACCAAGATTGCCGTGGCGCTAAAGATACCGCCGAACGAAATAACATGGCCTGCCAGCTCAATATCACGCGGTTCTAGCTTAAAGACGATAAAAAACAGCAGAAGAGGGATAAAATCGATGAATTGTTTCACAGTGCGCGCCATAACAGTAAGGAAACGGCATAATAGCAAACACAGCGGCCAGCGTAAGCATTGAAAATGGATATAGATCTACATTGTCACAGTACAGCATCCGATGGGGCTCTTGCGCCACGTGAAGTTGTGTTGCGCGCACATCAGCTAGGTGTCGAAGTTTTATCTCTCACCGACCACGATACAACGGAAGGACTGATCGAGGCGCAGCAAGCAGCGCAAGAAGTGGGCATCAAACTCATCACCGGTATTGAAATGTCGTGTTTATGGGGTGGCGCCACCATTCATATCTTAGGTTACGACTTTGCTTTAGATGATCCGAGCTTATTAGCAGCAATCAAAGATTTACATGAAGGGCGCTGGTTGCGCGCGCAAGAAATTGCAAAACGTCTTGCAGCAAAAGGCATGCCCGATGCTTTAGCAGGTGCGCAAGCCATTCAGGCTGCATTAGGCGACAGTTTAAATGCCCCGGCACGTCCACACTTTGCTCAGTTCTTAGTGAATGCAGGTCATGTGCGCGATCATGCAGAAGCCTTTCGTAAATGGCTCGGTGCAGGCAAGATTGGTGATGTGAAGCAGCATTGGCCATCTTTTGACGACACCATGGCCGTGTTGACTCAAGCTAAGGCATCGATCAGCTTGGCACATTTGTATCATTATAATTTCACCCGCACGAAGCGCCGTCGTTTAGTGCAGGACTTTGTCAACGCTGGCGGCCATGCTATCGAAGTGGTCAATGGCATGCAGCCAGCCGAACAAGTCGGCACACTATCGATTTTAGCCCGTGAATTTAATTTAAAAGTGACTGCAGGCAGTGATTTTCACCTGCCACGGCAATGGTCAGAATTAGGTAAGTATCGAGCTATACCAGACGATCTCACCCCCTTATTCGTCCATCATTCCAATAACTCACTATAAGGACATCATTATGAAGTTTTTCCAGATTCATGCGGAAAACCCGCAAGAACGTTTAGTTAAACAAGCGGTGGAAGTGATTCGCAAAGGTGGCGTTATCATTTATCCCACTGACTCATCGTACGCATTGGGTTGCCGTTTAGGTGACAAAAGCGCATTGGAACGTATTCGCCGAATTCGTCGTTTAGATGACAAGCATAACTTCACTTTAATGTGCCGCGATCTGTCAGAGTTAGGTGTGTTTGCTAAAGTAAATACCACCGCCTTTCGCCTATTAAAAGCTTATACACCAGGACCTTATACCTACATTCTTAATGCAACACGTGAAGTTCCACGTATGCTGATGCATCCTAAGCGCCGTACCATCGGTTTGCGCGTCCCAGGCCATCCGATTGCGCAGGCGTTATTAGCAGAGTTGGGTGAACCGTTGATGAGTGTGACGCTGATTCTGCCTGATGCGACTGAGCCGCTGAGTGATCCTTACGAGATTCGTGACCTGCTAGAAAGCCAAGTTGATTTGATTATTGATGGCGGTTATGGCGGCATTGAAGCCTCTACTGTTGTTAGTTTTGTTGATGAAGAACCAGAAGTGCTGCGTATTGGCTGCGGCGATCCCGAACCTTTCCAGTCGCTTTGATGGCCGCACATGTCTAATCCGCCAGAACAGAGTGTTTCGACAGCAGAGCAGGGCGTCGATGTAATGCCTGCGGAAGCTCTGCAATTGCCTTTAGCGCTGGTGTATGGCGAAGCGATGACCGCTTTGCCTATGGATTTGTACATTCCACCTGATGCTTTAGAAGTGATTTTGGAAGCTTTTGAAGGGCCGCTGGATCTACTGCTGTATCTGATCCGCAAAGAAAACATCGATATTCTTGATATTCAAGTCGCGCAAATCACCCATCAATACATGGGTTATGTCGAGCTAATGAAAGCGGTGCGCCTTGAGTTGGCCGCTGAATACCTAGTGATGGCCGCCATGCTGGCTGAAATTAAGTCGCGCATGCTGTTACCACGCAGCCGTCACAGTGCCGCCGATGAAGAAGATGATCCGCGCGCTGAGTTGATTCGTCGCCTGCAAGAATACGAGCGGATTAAAACGGCAGCAGAAGACTTAGATGAAATCCCACGCTTAGGTCGCGATATGTTTATTGCAAAGGCTGTGGCACCGGATGCGCGCAGCCGTCGCTTAGTACCTGATGTGGCTTTTGAAGAGGTGTTATTGGCCATGGCTGAAGTGTTACGCCGCGCCAATATGTTTGAAAGCCATCAAATTAGCCGTGAAACCTTATCCACCCGTGAGCGCATGAGCATGGTGCTAGAAGCCTTGCGAGATGGCAGCTTTGTGCCCTTTGCGCGCTTATTTAGCATAAAAGAAGGGCGCTTAGGGGTGGTGGTGACCTTTATGGCGATTTTGGAACTGGTAAAAGAGTCGTTAATTGAACTGGTTCAGAATGAGCCTTATAGCGAAATCCATGTACGGACTAAACAGCATGAATGAGCTGGATTTTGATGATGTAGAGCAATTTGCTTTAGTGTTGGAAGCCTTGTTGTTGGCCGCCGCCAAACCCTTAAGCCTAGAGCGTTTAACCGAGTTATTTGATGAAGAGGAGCGTCCGAGCAGCAGTCAATTAAAAGCCGCATTGGCCAAACTGGCTGAAGATGTGGCGACACGCAGTTATCAACTGACTGAAGTCGCTTCTGGATACCGCTTACAAGTGCGCTCTGCATACAGCGCTTGGGTTGGACGTTTATGGGAAGAGCGCCCGCAGCGTTATTCTCGCGCCATGCTCGAAACCTTGGCGCTGATCGCTTACCGTCAGCCAATCACACGCGGTGAAATTGAAGATGTGCGCGGCGTGGCAGTCAACACGCAAATTATCAAAACGCTCTTAGAGCGTGAATGGATACGCGTGGTTGGTTATAAAGATGTGCCGGGTAAGCCAGCCATGTTAGCCACCACCAAAGTGTTCCTCGATTATTTCAATCTGCGCGGACTCGATGAACTGCCAAATCTCGCTGAGTTAAAAGGCTTACAACCAGAACCAGAAGATGATCTGCAGCAGAGCGTACAAGCACAGGTTGCGACTACAGCCGAAACCGCAAAAAACGCAGAGCCTGAAGATAACAACATCACTTTTAGTTCGTTACTCGCTGAGTTGGACGACATGGAGCAAGGTTTGAAAACAGAGTTTACCGATCAGCCGTTAGAGCTGAGCATCGATAAACCTGAAGCTGACTCACAGAGCACTGATCAGATTACAGCTAAAGAGTGATCTCAGTTGCTACGTTTATATATGCCATAATCAATATTATGTTAAATCGACTATATTGAAGACCATACGACTAAACCCCTTTGCATCGACAGACACCTCCTTCCTGCTGGGTTACAGCCTCAGCTAAGACATGAATCTGCTTCAGTCAATACGTACCTGCATCAACAACAGCTACTCGGCTTTACTAACTGATGATAAAAGCAGCGCCATGCGCACAGATGTTAATTTAGCTGCCGCATGTCACTTATCGGTTTTTACTGAGGATAAGATCTACTGTTCATCATCCTTCGCAGTTGTTTTCAGTTGCCGGATGATGATTATCAGCATGGCAGCCAACACTACAACGCCAGCCGCTAAGATTGCCCACAATAAATATGGTGGACGCTCAGATTGTGATTGTAGCGCCGCAGGCGTAACCGGCTCATCTAGGCTAAAGCTGGCTTCAGGTAATTTGTCTTCGTGACCTTGCTGATAGCCAGGAATCAATTGTGCTAGCTGCAACCATGTGTTTTCTTGGTTTGTACAGGTTAACCGATACGGCGCATGGCCCTGTGCTAAAAATGCAAGCTGCTGCAACGGCACTAAAGCTACGGCAGTCATATCGCTTGGCCAAACAGCATTATGCCCCGTGGTTAAAACCTGTAGTGCTTGCCAACGTTCTTTACTCACCCTAAGCGGTTGGTTGTTATGGGTTTTGCCATCGTATTGCACGTGCATCACTGAGCCGTGACTAAGTGTGCGCCAAGGTGATTCTGAGCTTACCCTGCCCTGTAATTGCACAGCTACATTTGTACCTAAAGTCTGTGTGCTTAATTGCAAAGCATCAATGGCCAAAGGCGGGTTGAATTGCCAGATCAAAGCCTGTTTACCCTGCATAGTTTTACTCTGGGGTGCGCCTAACTCAATACGTTCCTGCGGGGGCGCAGCGTTTTGCTGTTGCTCACTGATAATTTCTGCACGGTGAATGACTATTTCGCCGGCCAAAGCCTCGTCCCAGCGCAAGCGAATAAAGTGCTCATTTAACGCTATGTATGGCAGGTCAATGCTCATTTTATTAATGACATTACCGTCTTCGCTGTGCCAGCGGCCAAGAAACGCATCGGTGTGCAGTGGCTGCCAGCGCTTGAGATCCTTGCTGATATCGATTTGCACAGGAATCATTTCGCTTTCTGGAATATCAGCGCTTAGAATCAATTGCACAGCCTGGTGATCTTTATCAAATAAGCGGCTGTCGAGTAGTACCCCGCGTTGCTTGCGCTGAGAGGTTTCGCTGCTGGTGACAGTGTTCCACTCAAGACTGCGCAGCCCTTGCTGCTCAATCACGCGCAAGGCGGACCGATCAGGCAAGGCCTGCCTGTCCCATAATGGATATACAGCGTTAATTGCGGTTGTTGTATTCAAAACTGTGCGCGCTTTTTTAGCTGAAATACGCGCCATACTCATGTTTTTACCAGCCCCATCGATGACATGAATATTTGCAAAACCAGCTGTTTGACACTCAACCAACAGCTGACTAGGCACACTCACACGATGAATACTGTCTTGGCTGTGTAGCTGTAAATCAACTAAAGGTGCCGCAGCAAGATGACTGGCGCACACGAACAAAAATAGCCCTGCGCTGGATTTTTTATGCTTCATGCTGATCTCCAGTCGAGGGTGGAATCGGGGCAAAGTATCCAATAATCAAAAGCATCACACCCACTACTATAAAGGCGATCACTCGTTCCATACCGCCATGATTGGCAAGGTCAATTAACACCAGTTTGACCACTGTCAGCGCCAATAAAGCCGCCCCTACCATCCAAATCCAGCGAGATAAACGACGGTGTGCGACGAGCATCAGCACTAGGGCTAACGTTGACCATAAAATGGCATAGCCTGTCTGCACTGCAAAGCTTTTAAATAAAGCCTCAGCCTGCCAAGTAACATCAAAGTAATGATGCGCTGTGCGCAACCAAGCAGTATTGAGCCAAACAAACAATGCAACAGCCATGCATACATAAAAGTTTCGCAAGGAGATTGCACTAGAAAACATCTGCATCTGTGGATGATTGCGTAGCGATGAGAACCAAACAGCAAGACTGCCGATGCCAAGCAATACGGTTAAATCTGTCGGGTTAATAATAGGAATAAATGGCAGCGGTTTAGCTAAACCTGAGGACGTCAGCATCAGTAAGGTTGCTAGCCAGGCGATTAATGCCACCAAGGGTATAGCGCCCGCTTGCAGATACACCGAACTGTAATCACGTAATGGCCAGGAGTTGCGTACTTTTCCAGCCCATGTAGTCAGCAGTATTAAGCAAACCGTTGCACAGAATAAAAATGTGACACTTTGCCAAGCGCTGGTTACCAAGCTGCTTTGATGTACCACCTGATAGAGGCTTTGTCCGAATACCGCCAAAAGAATGTAGACACTGCTTGCATGCGCAAATCTACGCACAGATTTTGTGAACAGTTCGCTGTGATGATCGGCCCAATATAAACTGTAGTAGTGCAAAACAAAGGCCAAAAGCCAAAATGCCCAACCATAATCAGCTAAAACAGTTTGACTGCTATGACTCACGGTTACGACAAGAAAGGTACATAGAGCCACCGGTAAAATGCAATACGCGGCGGCATCGGCTTGCGCGTAAATGCTGCGCCCCCAGCGCATTGATGCAAATACGAGTAACAGTGCTGTCGCTGCAACTAAATAGAGCCGTAGCGCGTTGTCTCCCGTGCTATCAGCGAAGCGGCTGAGCAGCCCTGCTTGATCAAGCGTTGCAATTTGAGTTGCGCAGGCGAGCCATATTAAGAGCAAACCTAAGACATAGAAAATCGGGTGCAAGACCGGCTCAACAGAACTGTATGTCTGAGCCAGACTGCTATTGCTATGGGCTAGAGGCTTTTTCAACCAAACCGCTAGAATCAGCGCAAGAACAGCCATTATTAACGTGCTGAGTACTGGGCTACTTAATTCTGCCCAAGTCATTGGCTCTAATAAAATAGCCAAAGAAGTCGCATATAAAACCAGTCCGAGTAAACGAGACATCCAGCGTGCTTGTCTGGCACCGACCCAAAAAGCCGCCGTCCCTTGTAAGGCCCATGTAATTGCTAAGAATTCACCATCCAAAGCTAAGGGAATTGTTACCGTGATAAAGCCGACGCTTAAAGCAATAAAGCTCTCCGCCAGTAAGCGATAATGTTGCTTACCTTGTTTTATTTTGTTCAATAGCAACATGCTTAATAGTGCATACAAAAACGCTAAAATCAGAGCAGAAAAAGCAGCGCCCAATGGTAAATGTTTAATCAAACCGTATTGCAAAGCAAAACCGATGATTGGCGCACCAAAAACTAAAGTTTGATCAACAAATTCTAAGTGTGTCTTGGCAGCTTGACGTGCCGCATTTTTGGCATAGAACAGAGCTGTAATCAGGTAAATCAGGAAAAACCCAATTAAAAAAAGTTGGGTTGGCAGGTAGTTTTCTGTTGTGAATGAAAGCAGTCCCCAGCTTGTACCTACACCAAATGTGGCTAAAAAACCAAGTAAGTTGAGTGCGCGCCAGTACTTAAAGTAAGCAATCAGCAAAATCGCAAGGTTTAGCACCATGTAATAGCTAAATAAGCCAATGTAATCACCGCTGCCAGTCGACAGCAGCACAGGAGCTGCGAATCCGCCCGCCAAGGACATCACTGCTAGGGCTTGGCTGTTTTGCAGCAAGGCCAGCAGGCAGCCGGCGGCACAGACTAAAATAATAAGCGAAAAAGTAATGGGCATGCCTAGTAAGCCATAACCTTTCATCGTTGCCAGCAAGGTTAAATAGAGCACTGCCACGCCCCCACCTTGTAAGGCTAAGGCATAATTGGGCATCATTTTGCGCTTGATAAAGCCAAATGAGAGCAGCGCTAAGCCACATAATGCGATAAAACTTAAGCGCAGTTCAATGGGCAATAAGCCCTGTTGTGTGGTGTATTTAGCTAAAAAAGCCAAGCCAATAAATACTACAACCACACCGACTCGCACCATGGTGTTGCCGCCAAGCAACCAGTCAATACCGCGCTGTATCAACGCGGAAACACCGCCTACTGGAGAGGCTTGCGGCTCTTGGTGAGCCTTAGGCGTTGCTATGTAGTCATTCTGTACACGCGGTTTGCTCGCGCTCGGTATAGGCTCAGAGCGCAGCTGAATCGGCGGCGCAAGCACACCTTCATCAAGAGTGAGCTCGAGCTCAACAGTAACGGGCTCGATAGCTTGAGCTATGGGGGGATTGATCGGCTGAGATGCTGCTTTAATCAATGGCTGCGCTTTTAGCTGAGCAAGTTGTTGGGCATTCTTGCGATTGTTTGCAGCAATGGATGCTGCTACTTCTTTACGGATCTCATGTCTTAAATGCAGAGCCGCACCTAAGCCAAGCAGTGGCCATAAAAACCAAGAATCCATACCGAATGGTCCAAGTTGCACAGCAAGGAAAGCCACACTTGCCCAAATAACGCCCCACAAACCCATCAGATCATTCCTTGTTCAGTATAAGTATTTATTGTTATCAACATCCACCGAGCAAGCGGGTGCTCGATGCCCTTGCTGTGTTGGATTAGTATGATGGCGCATTATAGTATTATTTTTGTTTTACCCTGTGACGAGCAGCGCTGTTAAGAAATTCATTTCATTGAGCGCATAAAAATAACGCGCATCCACATGCTCCAGTGACACAACATTCTAGGCAGACGATACAAGGGAGCTTGGCATGGACTCATAGCTATCTTTCTTGTTAAGCAAAACTGCTGCGCAATGCCGCATCCCTCTATCAGCAGCAACATGCTAAATTAGCCGATCTAGACAAATGTCAAGATTCACCTATTACTCGGAGGCTTCATGCGCTTAACTGTCCTTACCGCAAGCGTGCTCGCACTAACGCTTGGCGTTGTTGCTGCAATTTCTGCAGAACAGCAAGAAATGAATCATCAGCACTCAGCTCATGTAACCGAGCAAACGACTCTTGTGGTTAAGTCGGCTTGGTCGCGTGAGTTACCACCTAGCGCAACAGTTGGCGCAGCCTTCTTAAGCTTATCGAATCATACCGACCAAGCTGATCGATTGCTGAGTGCTGAAAGCGCAATTGCCGAAGTAACAGAGTTGCATGCGCACGAACATGAAGGCGACGTGATGCGCATGGTAAAAGTCGATGGCATTGATATTCCTGCCCATAGTGACCTGACTCTTGAACCAGGTGGTTATCACATTATGTTGATTAATTTGCATAAGCCTCTAGTTGCAGGCCAGAGTCTGCCACTGACTCTGCACTTTGAGCATGCCGGCCAAGTGGATGTCACTGTGCAGATTAAAAGTAGCGATGCTGGCACTTCTGCCGCAGCGCCAGAGATGGATCACTCTCAGCATAACCGGCACTGATACAGTGTGGCTTAAAAGGTGAAATGCAAAACGGCGCAAAGTTATGCGCCGTTTTGGTGAGTCGCGTGGCTGAGTTAAGCGCTCGGTGTGCGCATGGTGACAAACTCTTCTGCAGCCGTTGGATGAATGCCGATGGTGTCATCAAACACTTGCTTGGTTGCCCCTGCTTTGAGTGCGACGGCAATCCCTTGCATCAACTCCCCCGCATCTGGCCCGACCATATGGCAGCCTAGAACCCGGTCAGTCTTTTCATCAACAATCAGTTTCATAAAGATACGTTCTTGCTGCTCTGACAAGCTGAGCTTCATCGGTCTAAAACTGCTTTTGAATATCTGCACCGCAAAGCCGTCTGCCCTTGCCTGCTCTTCGCTGAGGCCGACAGTGGCAATGTTAGGCAGACTAAAGACAGCGGTAGGAATTAAATTGTAATCGACAGGACGATATTCTTCTTTGCGAAATAAACGTCGTGCTACAGCCATACCTTCAGCTAAGGCGACTGGCGTCAGCTGCATGCCTCCGGTGACGTCGCCAATGGCTAAAATGCTACTTTCTGAGGTTTGGTATAGCTCATTAACGGCAATATGGCCTTGCTCATCTAGCTTAATATTGACGTTTTCTAAGCCTAAATTATCCAGCATCGGGCGGCGACCGGTGGCATAAAAAATGCAGTCAACTTCAGTGGTTTGACCGTCTTTAAAAGTGATCAATAAGCTCTTGTCTGCTTGCTTGTTAATGCTTTGTACATCGCAGTTAAAGCGCAAGGTCATATCTTTTTTCAACAATTCTTGGTGCAAATGTTCGCGAACATCTTGATCAAAGCCACGTAAGAACATATCACCACGATAGGCTAATTGTGTCTCTGAACCGAGGCCATGAAACACTGAAGCAAACTCCACGGCAATATAGCCACCACCCACCACTAAGACTCGCTTAGGCTGCTCTGGCAAAAAGAATACTTGATTGGAATCTGTCACGTGTTCACGGCCTGGAATATCAGGCACCTGCGGCCAGCCGCCGACGGCAATAAGAATGTGCTCAGCGCTGTACTGTTGCCCGTTAACCTCAACCGTATGAGCATCGATGAGTTTGGCATGACCGTTGAGTAGGTTTACGCCACTGTTAACTAGTAGTTTTTCGTAAATACCATTTAAACGCTCAATCTCAGTGTTTTTATTGCTAATCAGTGTCGACCAGTCAAAGCTCTTAGCTTCTACGTCCCAGCCAAAACTGCGGCTCAGCTGAAAGTCATCATGAAAATGTGCCGCGTAAACCATCAGTTTTTTCGGCACACAACCTACGTTGACACAAGTGCCGCCTAAATAGCGGCTTTCCGCTACGGCTACACGTGCACCAAATGAAGCGGCAAAACGAGCAGCTCGTACACCACCTGAACCGGCACCGATGACAAACAAATCAAAATCATAGGACATACAACACTCTCCAATTCAGGTGGTTAATACGTTTTGTTAGTGGGATTTATTGACCTTCTTTGTAAAGGTTCTCATAACAATAGTTCGTAGCATCAATGTAGCCTTCTACGCTACCACAATCAAAACGCTGGCCTTTAAACTTATACGCCATCACGCAGCCTTGCTGCGCTTGTTTCATGAGCGCATCAGTGATCTGGATTTCGCCGCCTTTGCCGGGTTCGGTTTCGGCAATCAGATCAAAAATATCAGGGGTTAAAATATAACGACCAATAATCGCAAGATTAGACGGCGCATCTTCAGGCTTGGGCTTTTCAACCATCGAGTGTACGCGGTAAATATCTTCACGGATCATTTCACCAGCAATCACACCATATTTTGCTGTGTCTGCCATAGGTACTTCTTGGATGGCGACGATGGAGCAACGAAACTGATTGTACAGTTTGATCATTTGTAGCAAAACACCATCGCCTTCGGGATTGATACACAAGTCATCAGCGAGCACGACTGCAAAGGCTTCATCACCAATTAAGGTGCGGCCAGTGAGGATCGCATGCCCTAACCCTTTCATTTCAATTTGGCGGGTATAAGAAAAGCTGCATTGTGTAATAAGGTTTCTAACCCCGGTCAGGTATTGTTCTTTATCAGTGCCTTGAATCTGCTGCTCCATTTCATAACTGATATCAAAATGGTCTTCAATTGCCCGCTTGTTGCGACCCGTCACTACAGCGATTTCGTGCAAACCGGCCTCAAGCGCTTCTTCGACGCCATATTGAATTAAAGGCTTATTGACGATGGGCAGCATTTCTTTCGGCATGGCTTTCGTTGCCGGTAAAAAGCGTGTGCCGTAGCCTGCTGCTGGGAATAAACACTTCTTAATCATGACAGATCCTTTTGCTATGTGGATGCGTGAACAGGCTATAGATGTTTGCTGGCCAGCATATTAATAAAGTCGGAGTTGTAAAAAAGGCCCTATTGTAAACCAATAGAGCCTTCATTTGCTGTGTATCTGATCCGTATCTTAGTCGTTACTGGTCACACCAAGGATGTGCAGCAGGCTTAAAAACAGATTGTAGATGGATACGTACAAAGTGATGGTCGCCATAATGTAATTGCGTTCGCCGCCATTAATGATGGCGCTGGTTTGAAACAAAATCATCGCCGATGAGAACAGTACAAAACCTGCGCTAATAGCGAGCTGCAGACCAGAGATGTCAAAAATGAAGCCAGCAATCATCGCCGCGATTAAAACAAAGCAACCTACGGTGATAAAGCCACTTAAGAAGCTCATGTCTTTACGGGTAATCAATACATAGGCGGATAGACCGGTAAACACGAAAGCTGTCATCGCAAAAGCTGAGCTGATGACGCTGCCACCATTGGGCATGCTCATGTACATATTTAAAATTGGACCCAGGGTATAGCCCATAAATCCGGTTAACGCGAAGGTGGTCAGTAAGCCCCAGCCTGAGTTACGCAGTTTCATGGTTAGAAAGAACAAACCGTAAAAGCCAATCAAGGTCAACATAATTCCTGGATGCGGCATATTCATTTGTTGCGAAATATAGGCAACCAAGCCACTGAACGCTAAGGTCAGAGCGAGTAAACCATAGGTATTACGTAACACAGCACTGCTTTCTGTTCCTGTAGCAGTGGCTTGCTCTAACGAGTAATTCTGTTGTTCACGCATTTTAAACTCCTGAAATAAGTATGCTGCGAGTCATCATAGCAACAAATTCAATAAATTAGCAGAAATAGTTTGACAGTAAAAAATAATGCGCTATTATGAGCGCCGTTGAAAGGGAGGAGTGGCCGAGTGGTTGAAGGCAACGGTCTTGAAAACCGTCGATGGGCGACTATCCGTGAGTTCGAATCTCACCTCCTCCGCCAAATTTAAGAAAAACCTCTGAGAAATCAGGGGTTTTTTTTCGCCTGTCATTTATTGCAGATTCCGCGCTAGACAACAGTTCAGCGCTTATTTATCTTTACACATAGGTATATGGAAACCGCAGTACGCCAAAGACTCAGCTAAATTAATATAGGTAAAGGATGATGCGTAAGATTGTAGGGCTGTTGCGCTTTATCTCATTAGCTTCGCTGGGTTTGCTGTTTAATGGCATAGCGGCTTATTTGATTTTTAATCCCAACCCTGAATCTCTTGCTCTGAGTTGGCTCGCTGTCGCTGTCTGTGCGCCGCTAGGCTTAAATGCTTGGTATTGCTTATATACGGGCAAACAGGCGTGGCTGACACGTCTAGGGCCTTTGCCTTAGCTTCCCTGCTCTTGCGTTTTTAAAGATCCTGCAATTGAGTTCTATATAAAAACCACATTAGCATGAGCCTTATAGCTGCTACACAGACGTCTCAAGATTAGCGATGCCAAACGGGATATGCACCGATGGCAAACGCGCGGATGCCGGTTCGAGATGCAGTTTTTGATCATCGAAAAAGATGTGCGGACGCATAATATCGAGTACTTTAGCCTTTTCTACGCCACCCATAAAAAAGGCTTCATTCACGTCAATGCCCCAGTGCCGCATGGTATTGATCACACGCTTGTGTGCAGGTGCATTGCGCGCGGTCACGATGGAAACACGCAGGATGGGCTCGTAGCTTGGATCTTGCAGTTTTTTCTGCGCTTCCATGGCTTGAATATCAGCAATACGCTTTAAGAAGGGTTTTAACGGCCCAGGCGTGTGCGGAATATCTTCACGAGAGGTTTCGTGCTCGTGGAAGTCGCCAAGGCTCTGTGTGGTTTTGTAGACGGTTTCTGCTTCATCGTCAGCTACGACACCGTCAAAGTCGAAAGCAATCCGCAGTTGCGCGTCATTGCTGTCATCTTCAATTTCACCTTTGAGGATCTGTCCTGCTGGGTAGCCTTCAGCCACTGCGCGCTTTACGTCATTCGCATTGGCTGATAAAAACAACTCAATGTCAAACGCTGGAATATACAAATGTGGGGATTTGCCCTGCATAAAAACGGCACGCGTAATGGGTAAATCATAATACTGAATAGAGTTCATCACCCGTAAGCCAGTATCTGGGTCATTACGTGATAATAAAATAACTTCAACCGGTGGATTCTCAGGATTGAGTTGGTTGAGTGAGAGTAAGCGGCGGATAAATGGGAAAGCCACACCACGTGCCAGTGGCTGATCTTGGTTGTCACGTTGATAGTCGCGATAGACTTGCTCACCCGCTTGTCGGAAGACTTGATCAGAAGCGGTTAAATCAAATAAGGCGCTGGAAGCTAAGCCAATCACCAAGCGACTACTGAGGTCAAACGCCATGCTGAACTACCTATGCGAAGATTTTTTAATCGTAATGGAGCTCAGTATAGCGTTTAAACTCGGTAGCAGAACAATACTGCTACCGCCAGTACTACGGCCTTAGGCAGCCAAATTATTAGACTGCTGAAGCGTTCGCGCTGTTTAGACCTGCCTGTATATTCCAGGCATCGACTAGGAGTCTGCTTTCCAGCCCCATAGATGCATGGTTTGCTTGATCTAAGACGTCACGACTGTGACTGATTGCATTGATTTGCGCTGTAATGAAGCGCCCCATTGTTTTGAATACTTTTAGGTTATCCATACCCTTACCTCTTTTTTTATAATATGAGCACAGCTTGCGCTGTAAAGCCTCCCGAAAACGAGACTAAGCAAATAGACTTATTTTGTAAAAGTAGGTGGTTTGCAGAAATACAGCAGCACTGAAACTCAGTGATAGGTATTGACCGATAATTTTCTTTGGAAAACGGCGGTGTCGCACTTAGATGTTGTAAGAGCAAAAGCTCTTCAGTGAATCGATGGTGTTCTCTCTGTACCACGCCACTCAAATTGTCGATTGAGTCGGGATAGGGGTATAAATATACATGAGTTGATTCTGTTTAGCAAGTAGCATGCCATCATTAAGTTTTGATGGCATGCTCTAACGCTCTGCTAGTGCGCAACTACGCCTGTACTAGGCGCAGTTGTAGTCTTTATGTGGCTGCCTCGCAACTCACCATAAAGGTAGACTATAACCAACGATCAAACGGTTTTCATCTAAATCGCGGAAGAAGTTTGAACGCACCATGGAGTTTCTCCAGCGTACGCTAAAGTTTTTCAAGGGACCTTCTTGGAAAGCATAAGTGACATCAAAGTCTCTTTCCCACTCATTACCTGAGGATTTGTTATCGCCGCGATCAACGCCGCTACCACTGACGTAACGGGTGAAAAGACTCAAACCTGGAATACCTATACCAGCAAAGTTGTAGTCATAGCGCAACTGCCAGGACTTTTCATCTTTTGCCGCAAAATCACGGATTTGTGAATAGTTAACCAAGAAAGGATCGGTTCCAGCGACATAAGCGTAGCCAGTATCACCGGTCATTTTCTGATAGCTAGCACCGACCTTGCTGTAACCAAAGGCATAGGTCAGCATCCCTGAGAAGGCTTTGTTATCAACATTACTTTTGCCATCATTGGTTGAGCGTGAAAAGCGCAAATCAGTCTTTAATGAACGCTTATCGCCTAAGTTCCATACATGTACGCCGTTTAATACATGCTGCTTATACAGGTCATCTAAGTTACTGAAACTGTAGGTGGTTGATAAATCGCTGTTCCATTTGTAATTAAAGCTTGCAAAGTCAAAAGCCGTGCTCTCGCCTTCTTTACCTGCTTTAAACTTGCTGCCTTTAACTTTAATTTCACCATTGGCGACATTATTAATTCTAAGCACTTCATTATCAGAAGAGTTACGTTGATTGACGCGGTTAAGACGTCCGAGATCAACAGTGAGGCCATCAATTTCTTGCGTGGTCAAGATACCGCCTTGGAAAGTTTGCGGTAACAAACGTCCTTCAAGGTTGGTGCCTACAATCGGTAAACGTGGCATTAGTGTGCCAACTTTTAATACGCTCTTTGAAACTTTAGCTTTTGCAGCAACACCGAGGTCACCATAGTTGTCTTCGGCCTTTCCTGTGCTTTTACTCACTTGCAGCAGTTGTGTATCACTGCGACCACGACCTGAATCCAACTTTATCCCAACTGAACCGATTGCATCTAGACCAAGACCGACAGTGCCTTCGGTATAACCCGACTCAAAGCGCAAGATAAAGCCTTGTGCCCATTCTTCTGACTTGCTGCGGAACTCATCTTTACCAACCAGTTTTGGTGGCTTGGTATTGGTGCTTGTGGTTGAATCACGAAAATCGCGATTCATATAAAAGTTGCGTAGCTCTAAACTGGCTTTACTGTCATTGATAAAGTCAGCAACGGCCGCAGACGGCACTGCTAATAAGAGACTGCCAGCAGTTGCTAAAGTAATAGCGCGTGCCAAGGGTGAGAAAATCATGGTTTTTCCTTATTGATGAAATCATACGGAGCCTCAATGAGACTCCGTAG
>SMEN01000150.1_pt1 | contig 23166 bp, 22 predicted proteins | sample 2456271 | NCBI WGS metagenome assembly SMEN01 (sample SAMN10132593, study PRJNA489261) | soil metagenome | isolation source: day1 control-loamy sand soil ammended with raw manure from dairy cow... | place: USA | collected 2015-04-01 | reverse complement strand
CTACATCCCTACATCCCTACATCCCTACATCCCTACATCCCTACATCCCTACATCCCTACATCCCTACATCCCTACATCCCTACATCCCTACATCCAGCTTCAGTGTCGGGGCCAACCGCTGCCCAAAATATCCATCAACCTTTAAAACCACTCTTATTTATGAACGCATTCGTCCTTCTTTCCGGCTGCTCAGGCGGCGGCAAATCTACTTTGTTAGCGGAGCTGGAACAACGCGGGTATGCCGTAGTTCAAGAGCCTGGCCGTCGCATTGTTCAGGACCAGTTGGCTCAGGGCGGAAAGGCCCTGCCCTGGACGGACATAGAGGCTTTTTTACAGGCGGCAATCAGCATGGCTTGCGCAGACTATTCCAGCGCAGCACGCGATGACCAATGGGTGTTTTTTGATCGTGGCGTGATTGATGCGGCGTCTGCATTGCAGGAACTCACCGGCAAGCCTGTGCTAAAGCAGATGAATACGCTCTACCCTTATCACCAACACGTGTTTTTGACGCCCCCGTGGCCAGAGATATATCTTCCTGATCCGGAGCGTCGTCATGATATGAACGCTGCAATAAAAGAATACGAACGTCTGGCGCAGGTTTACCCCGCACTCGGTTATCAAGTTAAGGTCTTGCCCAAAATCAGCGTGTCAGAGCGGGCGGATTGGGTCTTAAAAACTCTGGCACAAAGATAGAGCCCAGCAAAGGCACATAAAAAAGCCGCCAGTCGGAAAACTGGCAGCCCTTTGCTGACTACTTTTTTGCCCGTTTTTTAAGCAGGCAGAAATCGAGCCAGTGTTCCTGCAATAGTACGTTCCAACACATCTACCAGTACAAGCGTCTGCTGATCCACTTCAATATTCAAGAGATCACCGGCCTTGTACTGGGGGAACGTAGTCTGCCTGAGCGTCTCTGGAATCAGGTTGATCGTAACCACACCGTCTGCCACATCAGCCACCGTCAAGCTGCAGCCGTTCACGCCCAGAAAGCCGCGTGGAAATACGTATTTAGCCCAAGCTTCTGGCATACGAAAACGCAGACGGTTAGCCGCTTCAGTAATGCTTAATTCCAGCACTTCGGCAGTCGTGGCAATATGTCCTGCCATCACGTGGCCACCCACTTCTTCATTAAGCTTGGCCGATCGTTCGATATTGACCAGGTCGCCTGTTTTAAGCTCACCCAGATTCGTGCGTTCCAATGTGACTGGAATAGCGTCAAAGGTGACTTTAGGACCGGAGATGCTGGTCACGCTCAGGCACGTGCCTTCAACACTGACGCTGGCGCCCAGTTGCAGATCCACCAGCAGCTCGTCCGTGAAGTCGATTTCAAATTCCGTACGGCCGATCTCGGCTTTAACAGCGGTCAAAGGTCGAACCGCTTTAACAATACCGGTATACATCAGTGCGCTCCTTGGCAGAGTTCATGCAAAAGGCACGCGGCTAATGCAGGGGAAATAGGGAGTTTTTTCATGTGAACGCATCCTTGATTACACAATGCGTCCTCCGGGCTGCAATAAAACACGTCGCTGCCTGTATCACCAGGCAGCGATGCTTCATCTTCTTTCATCCGGACTGTGACCGTCGGCCCAGGTTTTGCACCTGATCTGCTGACCTTTCCTTTGCAGAAAAGCGCTCGCGGGCTTGGGACTGAGCCCTTTACCGCCGGTGGGGAATTTCACCCCGCCCTGAAGACCACTGCAGTGTAAATCCTGAGCTTGGCTCAAAGCAAGCCAGGCTACAGCGCAGTCATCGCGCGAAACGGCCTTTAGGCTTTGCGGTGTACGCTCAAGCCCGCAAAGCTTTGGGCAACCGGCATCAGTTCGATGTAGTTGACGTTCATGTGCGCAGGCGCATTCATGATCCAGGCAATGGTGCCCGCAATATCGTCAGGCGTCAGCGCGTCCACGTTCTGGTACAGCGCAGCCGCTTTATCTTTGTCGCCCAGGCGAACCGTAGAGAAATCCGTACCTGAACACAGGCCAGGCGCGACAGTCGAAACACGTACGGCGGTACCGGCCAAGTCAGCGCGCAGATTACGGCCAAATTGATGCACAAAGGCCTTGGTCGCACCGTACACATTGCCACCTGCGTAAGCATATTCACCCGCCGTGGAACCCAGGTTGATGATGTGACCACAGTTGCGCTCCACCATGCCCGGCAACAAAGCCTGCGTGATGTGCAACAAGGCGCTGATATTGGTGGCAACCATGGTGTCCCACTGATCCAGCTGGGCATCTTGGGCTTTATCCACCCCTAATGCCAGACCGGCATTATTGATCAGCACATCGATATGGGGGAAGCGAGCCTTCAGGTCAGTCAACACGGCTTCGGAGCGAGCGCGATCAGTCAAATCCACGCTGACAGGCACAAATCGTTCACCCAATTCCGCAGCTAGTGCATCCAGCTTGTCCTGACGACGAGCCAGGCCCAGGACGGTATGTCCTTCAGCGACCAATTGACGGGCAAGCGCAGCCCCAAATCCTGAAGAAGCCCCAGTGACAACGGCGGTTTTCATAGTGCGATCCCTATACAGCTCGCTGCTAGTTCAGCGGGCGACAGTTAAAGCATTAAGGATAGCAAAATTCAGCAAGACCGTAGGCCAATCAAGCAGGGAAAAAGAGGATAAACGCGGCAATCAAAAACTCTGACCTGGCATTTTTACCCACCTTGTCCCCTGCTAACCCTGACTAGGCCGCAGGACGCTCCAGCCCCAGATGACCCCGCAAGGTCGTGTGCTCGTACTCGTGTCGGAACAAACCGCGCTTTTGCAGTACAGGGACAACTTGCTCAACAAAGTCTCGGATACCGCCCGGCAAGGACGGTGGCATCAAGTTAAAGCCATCCGCCCCTTCATTACGCCACCAGTGCTCAATCTGATCTGCAATAGATTCAGGTGTGCCCACCATGGTGCAATGACCACCGCCCGCCGCAATACGTCCCAGCAACTGACGCACTGTGGGCTGCTCGGTCTCGATAATGCGTAGCATCGTCGCGTAACGCCCTTTGGGTCCGCTAAAGCTTTCCAACGGAGGCAGCGGCGGCACGGGTGCATCCAGCTCCCAGTTCATGCAATCCTGACCGACAAACATGCCCAACTGACGCAAGGACGTTTCAGCCGGCAAGAGCTCATCCAGTTCCTGCTGTTTACGACGTGCCTCTTCCATGGTGGAGCCCACATAGGTCACCAGTCCCGGCATCACCGGCACATCAACCCCACGCCCGGTTTCTCGCACGCGTCGTTTGATATCGCGGTAATACGCTTGGGCCGAAGGCAGGTCATAGGCCACCGCATAAATCGCCTCTGCTTTGCGGGCAGCCAAGTCCCGGCCTTGCTCGGAAGCACCCGCCTGAAACAGCACGGGCTGACCTTGAGGGGAACGTGGCAGTGTCAAGGGCCCGTCCACCAGGAAATGATCGCCTTTATGCAAAATCTGGCGAACCTGATCAACCTTGGCGTAATCACCTTGCCTGTCCATGAGCAAAGCGCTGTCGCTCCAGGAGTCAAACAGCTGCAAAGACGTGTTCACAAACTCTTCCGCCCGTGCATAACGCCAGGCATGGTCAGGCATGGCCTCGTAACCGTGGTTGCGGGCTTCGGAGTCGAACATGGACGTCACCACGTTCCAGCCCATACGGCCATTGGAGAGGTGGTCCAAAGAACACAGCATCCGCGCTGCTACAAAAGGCGTGTAAAAAGTGCTGGACACCGTGCTGATCAAACCGATGCGCTCAGTGGCTCGGGCCAAGGCCGCCATCATGGTCAAGGGTTCCAGAAACCAGCGCGGACCATCCGAAACATTGTCGCTGGACTGACCATCAGCGAAGAAAATAGCGTCCAGCTTGCCGCGTTCGGCCAACTGAGTAAGCTCTTCGTAAAACCGTACATCGCCCAGGCGCTCGACTTGCGAGTCCGGATGACGCCACGCTGCCTTGTGATGACCGCAGCCCATAATGAATAAATTGAAATGCAGCTGCCTCATCCGTTTTTCACCAATCCGCCGTCAACAACCAGGTTTTGTCCTGTCACAGCCCGTGCCCACGGGCCTGCAAAAAACAACGCCGCATCGGCAAACTCTTCTGGTGTGGTGACACGGCGCAGCGGTGTGCTGGCAGCAATTAAATCAAAGACCGCTTCTGGCGTGGCGGCCGAGGCATCTGTCGTGCGCAGCAAGCCACCCGAAATCATATTGACCGTAATTTGATCCGGCCCCAGGTCGTGGGACAAGGTGCGAGTCATGGACAACAACGCGGCCTTGGCGGCGGTGTAGTCGTGATAAGGCACTACGGGGTTCTGAAACAGATTGGTGCCGATATTGATGATGCGACCAAAACCGGCTTGTTTCATACCGGGCAAGGCGGCTTGTGTCGTGTTCAAGGCACCGCCCACAATACCTTCCAACTGCTGATTCAGATGCGACCAGCGCAGCGTATCGGCATGGGGACGGGCATCACCATTAAAAGAGAACTGGGGCAGCGCATTGTTCACTACCGTGGTGATGGGCTTGCCAAAGTGAGCTTGAGCGGTGGCAAACAGAGCCTGTACAGCAGCCGCATCCACGACATCAGCCTGCACGGCCAGACACTGCTGGGGGAATTCGTCCGCCAGCGCCTTGGCCGCTGCTTCGCTTTTCAGATAATTGATGACGACATTGGCACCCTGGCGTGCAAAGGCACGTACCAGGCAAGCCCCCAGGCCGCGTGCGCCGCCGGTAATCAGAACTACTTGTTGGGAGAGTTCCGAGACGTGTTCCACTGACATGACATTCCTTGCAAAAGATCGGCGAGGATGTCGGCCCAGTTCGGACTTAGGGCTAGTGTTCGGACATCCCTTCGCCAGTATGAGCTGGATCAGGTTCGACGGGTTTTATCTCAGCCCTTGCAATGAAGGACACCCCGTGCCGCAGGCCAGACCTTAGCATAAATTGGACTCAGTCGTATTATTGACATTTGAAAGAAGCTCTCCTACTCTTCTAGCCTGTTCCTGGGGGAGTCCTTAACGGGCTGAGACTCCGCATATCCTGCGGTAACCCTTAGAACCTGATCCGGGTCATGCCGGCGAAGGGAAAGGAAACGCGGCCTGGCAGCCTGCCCGCACGTGTCTGTGCGGCGCATTCACAAGCTCACACGCCCCATTTCAATCCCTCCATTTTTCTGCGCCTGTTGTTGGCACCTCGCCAGCCTGGCCGGTTTGTGCCTGTTCCAACAGGCTTTTGGGGAGATCTCATGCTGGACCAACACGCCACCCTACTGTGGCTAATCGTTTTTTCTGCCGCTTTTGCCTTGGCCGGGGTGCTTTATGCCCGCCACTACAACAGCTCGCTGGAAGACTTCGTCGTTGCCCGTAATAGCCAAAGTTCTTTGGCCACCATTCTGACTTTATTGGCTTCTTCGCTCGGTGCGTGGATTCTGTTCTCGCCCGCCCAGGCGGCCAGTTGGGGGGGCTTAAGTGCAGTCATTGGTTATGCCATCGGCTCCATGTCTCCTCGGCTGGCCATGATTCCCCTTGGCAAGCGCATGCGTGAATTGCTGCCTCGTGGCCATAGCTTGAGCGAGTTTGTGATCGCCCGTTATGGTCGCCCCATGTATGCACTGACCTTGGTCATCATGCTGTTTTATATGTTCATCTCCATGACGGCGGAAATCACCGCCATGTCCAAGATGATCTCCCTGATCGCACCGATTCCCTTATGGGTTCCGGCCAGCATCGTCTTGTTGGCCACACTGATCTATACCTCCTACGGTGGCCTGCGCGCTTCCATCTTTACCGACAAGGTACAGATGTTTGTGATCTTGCCCATGCTGTTTTTGATCGTCATGTTTGGCTGGCAAGCCGTGGGCGGCCCGGTGCAGCTGTTTGAAAGCGTCAAGCTGGAAGCCCCGCGCCTGATTGAACTGAGCGACCCTGTAGGCGTAAAAGCCGGGCTGACCTTTTTTGTTGCCATCTTGTTGACCGGCCTGTTTCACCAAGGCAACTGGCAGCGCATCTATGCTGCCAAAGACACCCAATCCATGCGTCGCGGTTTTTTGCTGGGCGGTTTGTTGGTTGCCCCCTTCATCTTTTTGATGGGTTTGTTTGGTCTGGCATTTGTGGGCCTGGGTTCGCCCGGTGACAGCTCTGTCGCCTTGTTCAATGTGATCCTGCCGCACGTACCCGTCTGGTTTCTGGTCTTGCTGATCCCACTGGGCTTGTCTTTGGTCATGAGCAGTGCCGACACGGCTATCAGTGCGGTTTCCAGCTTGATTGCCGTTGACCTGAGCCGCATCATGCCGCATCGCAATACGGCTCAAATGATGAGTCTGTCGCGCTCTTTGATCTGGATTTGCTCCATCCCCGTTCTGTATGCCTCGTCCCAAGGCTTTAGCGTGCTGTACCTATTCCTGCTGGCCGACTTGCTGTGCTCAGCGGCGGCATTCCCCGTGTTCTTTGGCCTATACAGCCGACGCTACGATGGCTTTACCGCCACCATCAGCACGATCGGCGGTTTGGTGGCTGGATTGGCGGTTTTCCCGCGCCCTGACGGCCCTATGGATTACTTGCTGGAATCTTTCCTGCTAGCTGCCATCGTGCCTGTTGCGATCAGCGTCTTGATCATGCCTTTACGCCGCCACCTGCCCAAGTTTGACTTATCGACTCTGGCCTCCTCGACCCGCGTACTGGACTAAGCGCCCCAAGCCCAAAAACAAAAAGCCCGGTTTGTAGGTCACAAACCGGGCTTTTGTTTATCCGCTGAGACTTAGGGCGTTGCGCTGCTTTCGGTTGGTGGGATTTGCACAATAATCTCCACACGCCGATTACTGGCTCGTCCTTGCGCAGTTTCGTTATCACCCAAAGGCCGCGTGTCTGAGTACCCTACCGCACTCAGCCGCTGGCTGTTAATGCCATTGGCTTCCATATAGCGCACCACACTACCCGCACGCGCCCCCGACAACTCCCAATTGGACGGGTAACGGTAGCTGCGAATCGGCACGGAATCGGTGTGGCCTTCAATCACGATAGGATGCGCGGACTTTTGCAGGACGGTGGCCAACTGGCGCAAGACTGCCAGACCTTCCAGCCCCAAATCCGCTCCGCCCGAGTTGAACAACAGCTCGCTATTAATGCGGAAGCTGACGGACTGATCGTTCATGACTACGTCAATGCTATCGCCCAAACCATCCAGATCCAGACCGTGATTGCCTTTACCTTTACCCTCGCCCGCCCCAGACTCGGGAAACAAGCCGGCTCCGGCAGGCAGTAAACCAGCACCGTCCTTACCCGCTTGCGCCACGACCGTTGCCCCGCCCTGCCCTTGTCCTTGCGCCGCTGTTTGTGCCCGCTTGCCTGCAAACGAGAGCATCACAATCATCAAGACCAACAGCAAGGTCATCATGTCCAGATAGGTCGTCAACCACGCCTCTTCCTCTTCAGGAACCGCCAGCCCCGGATCATTCCAAGGCCGACTGCGCCGTCTGCTACCCAGATTGCTGGCCAACTGCTGTTCGATCTTGGCACCTCGGGCCTGCTCAAGCTCCTTTTGCAGAGACTTCTGGCGATCAGCCAGTTCTCCCAGGGTTAAGTCCTGCTCCTTGCTTGCCATGCGATCAACCCCGCTCGGGTGCCGGGTCAGCGTCGTCATCACGTCCGCCCCGATCGTTGATTTCGTCTTGATACTGCGCCATGAAGGAGTTCAGCGTTTCACGCATCAAGGCAGGACCACGGCGCTGGCTCATCATGGACACCCCTTGCATGATCATGTTCATCAAGACCACACGTTGCTCGGTGCGGCGCTCCAGTTTCACGGCCACCGGTTTGAACACCAGATTAGAGAGCAACACACCGTAAAACGTGGTCATCAAGGCCAGGGCCATTTGTTGACCAATGGAGGTGATATCCCCGTCACCCAGCAAGAACATCAGGTTCACCAGACCAATCAAGGTCCCCACCATGCCAAAGGCCGGCGCAAAACTGGCCATCAGGCGGAATAGCTGAGCTTCGGCATGTTCACGCGCACGCAAACGGCTGATACGCCATTGCAACAGGTCTTCGATGTCCTCTTGAGGCGCGCGGTCAATCACCAGTTGCACACCTGTTTTCAGAAACGGGTTGGCGACTTTATCCAGAGCCTCTTCAACGGCCCGAATATCTCCCATCATCCACAGGCGCGAAATATTGATCAGTTCGTCCATATCTTGCTGGGTGTACAGACGCTCGTTACGCAGCACAGTCCCGATCAAACCGAAAATACGGACGACTTCACTTAAGGGATAACTAATAAATGTGGCCGCCAAGGTGCCGACCAGCACAACCGCCAGACTGGGCAAATCCACGAACAGCGCGGGGTTTTCTGCGGTAAAAAACAAGATCACGGCAAACAGCAGCACGCTGGCTACGATGCCGATCAGAGTAGAGGGATTCATGCACAAGTCCTGGTTATGGCCCGAGGGGCATCAGGACTACATATCGGCAGGCTTTCCACTTTCTTTAGGCTTAGACCTTGAGGTGGATCAAGTACACAGACAATAAAGTCGTATATAGAGCGTAAGGCGCATTTTCAGGCTCGCAAACTGGATTGGCAGAACAAAATTCGCACTCTGCTTCACCCGTGGCCTCAGGGCTTTGTCAGCACTGCCTTGGATACTGGCTGTGGCCTGCATGGCGGAGCTTTCGTAGATTTAACGCTGATAATTCACTCGAATAGAGGTGTGCACCCGCACGGGTACCGTGCTACCCGCCCAGCTCCACACTTCATGATGCAGCACAAAGCCGCGTCTGGCGTCTTGTCCCTCGAAGGCCTTGGTACTTAATGCCGCACCATTCATGTCTACGCAGGGGCCGCCTTGCAGACACAGGCGGCTTTTCAGCACGGCTCGTCCTGCATGCCGATAACTGATCTGCACTTTGCCCAATGTGCTGGCCTGAGCACGTATTTCCTCGGGCAAAAAAAAGTGTTGTTCCGTGCGTGGGGAGCCTGTCGTGATGGCCTCACTGAACTGCTCACTATCCCAGGCCAAGGATGCGCCTTGCCCGATCACCGGCACACTAGTCAAAGCCGTAAAAAGCAAGATTCGATTTAAAAACCTGTTTAAAAAAACAGGGTTTTTATTATTTTTTGATTTAAGAAAAAACATAAGCTGTGTTTTTATACAGATAAAAATAAGTTTCTTAATGATACCGCGCGGACATCTTAAATTTTTTTTAACTTTGGGCCGTAAGATACTAATATAAAGAGGATTTTTTCTGGTAGCATAAGCGCATAAATTCCTTCCGCCCTTCTGTTTCTCGCCCTCCGGGAACTGAAAATGCCTCAGACCAGAACAAATAAATTGATTCGCCACGCGCTATGTGTTTTATTTTTAGCGCCTTTTTCGACTTCGGCATTAGCACAAACGCTAGCGCTGGCTGAACCGTCCTCGCTGGATGAAGCCACAGCCGCCGTTAGCTACAACGTGCCGCACCTGGTGTTCGAGAAGAACCTGCAGCCTATCAGCTATAGCGAAAACGATAGCCGCCGCGCCTTGAACGCCCTCAAACACGATGCCCTGATCCAGCATGCCGCCCTGCGTTCGGAAATTGCCTTTGTGCAAGATCTGGAATCCTCGACGGTGCTGTACCAGAAAAACAGTGACGCTGTGCGCCCGATTGCTTCCATCTCCAAGCTGATGACTGCGCTGGTCGTGGCGGAATCCGGCTTGCCCATGGACGAAATGCTGGAGATCATCGACGAAGATGTTGATCGCGTCAAACACTCCAGCTCGCGTCTTAGTGTGGGTTCCAAGCTCAGCCGCGCCGATATGATGCACCTGGCCCTGATGTCTTCGGAAAACCGGGCGGCTCATGCCTTGGGCCGCAGCTATCCCGGTGGCCTGCCCGCTTTTGTGCGTGCCATGAACGATAAGGCCCGCTCTTTGGGCATGCGCAACACGCGCTTTGTGGAACCCACCGGTCTGTCCAGCGATAACGTGGCCAGCCCGCGTGATCTGGTCAAGCTATTGACCGCTACCAGCCAGCACTCCCGCATTCAGCAATACACCACCAACGACCAGTATTCGGTGCAACCTATCCGTGGTCGACAACTGGTGTTCAACAACACCAATCGTCTGGTGAAAAACGCCAACTGGGATATTCAGGTTTCCAAAACCGGCTTTATCAACGAGGCCGGTGAGTGCCTGGTGATGCTGACCAAGATCGAAGACCGGGAAGTGGCTATTGTGCTGCTTAACTCGTCGGGCCGATACTCCCGTATTGGTGATGCCGTCCGCATTCGTGACCTGGTTGAAAAGTCCAACGGTCTGGCCATGCTCTAAGCGTCTTGTCGCAGTCGGCCGGCTCGGTCGACTCCGCCATTTAACGCCCCAAAATCTGGTTTTACCGCCAGCTTTTGGGGCGTTTTCATACGCGTCTTTGACGCAGTACGACGCTACTTGCCATAACAATAAGGAAAAGCTCCTCTGTGACACAGCTCAAACTGCTTGAAGACTTCGTAACCTTGGCCCGGGCTGGCAGCTTTGTACGGGCCGCAGAACAGCGCCATGTCACCCACCCGGCATTTGGCCGCCGTATCCGGGCGCTGGAAGCCTGGGTCGGAACACCTCTGATACAACGCGACAGCCTGCCCATTAGCCTGACACCAGAAGGCCAGGTGTTCTACAACACGGCCAATCAAGTGCTGGAACAGCTGAACCGCGTACGCCGGCAATTGCAGGCGTCGGATCAAACCGGGCAAGGCAGTTTGCGCATTGCCACCGGCCGCAGTCTGGCCCGTACTTTGGTCACCGACTGGGTGAGCCGCTTGCACAAAGGTGCGCACGCCCCCTTGTCGGCTCATGTGCAGATCGACATCAATACCGGCATGATGGCGGATATGGCCAAATTGCTCGCCCAAGGTAAAACAGACTTTTTATGCTGTTATGAGCACCCGGCCTTGTCGATTGAACTGCTGGCCGAACAAGTCACCTACATGACCATCGCCACCGACAAGCTGGTGCCCACCTGCCAGCGCCGCAAAAACGGCACGCCTCTTTTTGAGCTCAACGCAGACAGTGGACGCAGCATTCCTTTGATTTCCTATTCCGGCGGTCTGGCCATGGCTAGGATTTTGGGCGACAAGCTGCATCACTTCCCTTATCCCCTGGTGAGTACCGTACGCTGCGATTCCCTGGATACGGCGATGGGATCGGTCCTGAAAGGCATGGGAGTGGCCTGGCTGCCGCTATCCATGATTGCCAACGAGTGCCGCCGGGGCACCTTGGTACAACTGGGCGGTAAAGGCGATGAAATCGCCTTCGAAGTCCGTCTGTACCGGTCTCGTGCACAGCTGTCCGATCTGGCTGAGTCAGTCTGGGCCTTCACCCAACAAAGCCGTTAAACCCGGCTCCATTCAAAAAAGCACGATGATGTGCCGTAACGGCACGGCATGACCTATAACAGCAGACACAATACTCTTTCATAACTAAGGATAAACAGGCCCCGAGCATCCTGACTGGCCGCTCGCCGGAGACCTATCCATCGAACGGGGAGTACATCATGTCTTTTTCCATTTCCAAGCGCAGTCTGGTTCTGGCTATTCTGGGTACCTGTAGCCTGCTGCAAGCCTCGATCAGCCAGGCAGACACCTACCCATCACGCAGCCTGACGCTAGTCGTAGGCTACCCCGCAGGGGGCAGTGTTGATTTAACGGCCCGTCTAGTGGCCGAAGAGCTCAGCGCCCGTCTGGGACAAAGCGTTGTGGTTGAGAACGCGGGGGGAGCGGGCGGCACCATTGGTGCACAGCGCGTTCAGCGCGCTGCGGCAGACGGCTATACCTTGCTGTTGGGTTCGACTAACGAGATGATCATCGCCGGCATGATCAATAAAGCGGTCCGTTACGATGGGCAAAAAGACTTTACGCCTATTGGCATGATTGCCTCCCAGCCTTTGCTTTTGGCGGCCTCCAAAGAGTCCGGTATTCGCTCGGCAGCCGACTATGCTCAGAAATTGCGGGCCGCCGAACCCGAAGCCTTTAGCTTTGGGTCCTCCGGAGTGGGCACCACACTGCATCTGGCCGGTGAAATGGTAAATGCTTCTACCGGCACTACAGCCATGCACGTACCCTACCGAGGCGTACCGCCCCTGGTTTCAGATCTGATGAGCGGACAGTTGGATACCGCCTACCTGGTCCTGTCTTCGGGCCTGTCACAAGCCCGCGCCGGTGCCATTGTGCCTTTGGGTATTACAGAAACCAAAGCCTCTGCCGCCGCACCGGAAATTCCGCCCCTGGCAGATACCCCCGGCTTTGAGAAAGTGGATATCAACGTCTGGTTTGGTTTGTACGCCCCTAAAGACCTGCCTGAGTCCGTGGCCAACACCTTGCGCCAAGCCTTGAACAGCAGTTTGGAATCGGCTTCCCTGCAGGAAAAAATGCAATCCAATGGCGCCACTTTGTACGCGCCGGGCATCAATGCTGCTGAGTTCCAGGCCAAAGAAATGGATAAATATGCTCGCCTGGTCGATCTGGCCAAGCTGCAAGCCGAATAAAACACAATCGCCCTGGCCGGTGGCTGGGGCGATGGAGTCATCATGCAATTTTCACTTTCTTTTCCGGACCTGAGCCAGGAGCGTCAGGGCAATACGGGCGTGCCCGGTGTCTGGTGCCTGGATTCAGGCCAGCCTGGCCGCACAGTCATGATCAGTGCCTTGATACATGGCAACGAGTTGTGCGGGGCCTGGGCGCTTAAGCAACTGCTGGCCAGCGCCTTACGCCCCCGCCGGGGCAAACTGATTCTGGCTTTCTGCAATCTGGACGCTTTTGATCGTTTTGACCCGGCCCAACACGATGCCAGTCGTTACGTGGACGAGGATATGAATCGCGTCTGGAGTGATCAAAAACTGGCTCAGGGTCAGACCCTTGAACAACGCCGGGCTCAAGCGATTTTGCCCTGGCTGGAACAGGCGGACTGGTTGCTGGACCTGCACTCCATGCACGAACCCAGCGCCCCCTTATTGCTGACAGGCCCCTTGCCGCGCAATATCGAGTTAGCTCGAACCCTGGCTGCGCCCGAGCACGTCATTGTGGACACCGGCCATAAAGACGGCGTACGCATGCGTGACTATGGTCGTTTTTCTGACCCAGAGGCTCAGGAAGCCCGCTCCTTGCTACTGGAATGTGGCTTTCATGGCGATCCGGATACCCCGGCCATCGCTCTGGATCTGATTGCCCGCTTTTTGTTGGCCTCAGACATTGTTGAGGCGCAGGACTTACCATCAACCTGGCGTCGAGCGGACCCAGACCAGCAACACGTTCTACAAGTCACCCACGCCATTGTTGCTCCCTCCATGCAGGTGCACTTCACTGAAAACTGGCAAGGTCTGGAAACGCTATCGCAGGCAGGCAGCGTTATTGGCTATGCCGACGATCAGCCCTTGCTGACCCCTTACGATAATTGCACGTTGGTCATGCCCTCTTTGCGTCAATTACGTCCCGGCGTCACGGTCGTGCGTTTGGCTCAGAACTATCAGCCCGTATCCCCACCCACCTCTACGTAGGTGCAAAGGCCAAGTTCCGCCTGGCAATCAGAAGAAAAAAAGCCGAACTTGGCGGCTCTTTGGCTACCAAAGCCTTCATAGCCATCCTACAATCGGCACATGTGCATCGCTTATATCGCCGTTGGAGTTAATGCAGATTGGCCGCTGATTATTGCCGCCAATCGCGATGAATATCATGCTCGCCCCAGCCAGCCGGCTCAGCCCTGGCACGACGAGCCGCAGGTGCTGGCAGGCCGGGATCTGCAAGCAGGCGGCACATGGCTGGGACTGTCACAAAACCGTGGGCGGCTGGCCTTGCTGACCAATTACCGGGAAGCACCCAGCCAGAAAGGCACGACGCAGCGTTCTCGGGGCGAGTTAATTCCACAGTTTTTGCGCGATGAACGCTCGCCCGACGACTACCTGGCCGATCTTGCCCACCAACAGGCCGACTACGCAGGCTTTAATTTGTTCGTGCTGCAATGGCCCAATGACGAACATGCTTTGCAGTTGGGTTATTACAGCAACCGCCATCCCGACGGCAGCCCGCACACACTGCAAGCGGGTGTTCATGTCTTGAGCAATGCCTGGCTGAACACCCCTTGGCCCAAAAGCCTGTTCTTAAAAGAAACCCTGCAAGCTCAGAACTTTGATGGTTCTGCCGCCGCGTTTGAAGGCTTGTTCCAAGGTCTGCGCAATCAGGAAGTCGCCCCAGATGCCGACTTACCCAAGACCGGCTTGAGCCTGGCGCACGAACGCTTATTAAGCAGCCCTTTTATTGTCAGCCCCGATTACGGTACGCGTTGCACCACCGTTATCGCCATTAACCGGCACGGCCAAGGATGCTTGCGTGAGCGCAGCTTCAATGCCGATGCCCTTGTTAGTCGCCAACACGATTGGCCTGTGCACTGGCCTGCCTTTCATCGCAGTCCGGCCAGCAGCACTCCCCATAACAGCAACAGGGCTCCTAACAAGCCCGATTAGCCCCCTACTTCAAGCAAGGAAAACTCATGAGCTCTCGTCTTTCATTGATCGGCATTGCCATGTCGCTGGCCTTAATGAGCAGCCCCATTGTGCATTCGCAAGAATTGCCTCCCAGCCAATATTACGGCTCTACCGAATACATCAGCGGCGGCATAGGCAGCGACGAAGCCCAACTATTTCGCATGGTACGCAGCACCTTCCCGCTCTCGGTAAATTTCTCGGCCAACCAGGGCGAGCGCGTTGGCTACATTTCCGATGTGCAACTGGTCATCCGTAATAGCGCTGATCAAACCGTGTTGAACAGTCTGATTGACGGGCCTTACTGCCTGATCCGCCTGTCACCTGGTTCCTACAAGGTATTTGCCACCTATCAGGGCCAAACCCAGGAACGCCAAACCACGATTGTCGAAAGCCAGCCGCGCGAGCTGAACTTTACCTGGAAGTAAGATAGTTACGTTGATAAATATCCAGGCCCATGGCCTGGATCTGCTCATCGATCAAATGCTCAAAAGGCCGTAGCAAAGGGCTGAAATCCTGCTCCGGTGCCATTATCTGCATCACCCTGACAATGGCCTCCAAGGTAGAAACCGCTTGGGGGTCCGGGGCTTTACGCAGTCGATAGCGCGAGACCTCGCCTTCGGGAAGGACCCAGCGCGGCAGAGTTTGCAAGACCGGGTTGCTATGCACGATCAAGCGGGCCTTGCGCCAAGTGCCATCAGGCACCACGATCAAATCCGGCTTTTCCCCCTCAGACATAGGCCCGACCACCTTGGCCTGTTCCCCCGGAAACAGCAGCACTGGCTGACGCGCTTGTGCCAAATGCGACTCCAAATCCTCAAACTGCTCCCCCACCCACATCTGCACGCCACGCAAACCCAAATAGGCCAGACGCGCTGTATTAAGCGCATGCCGGGCTTCGGAGTGATGCTGCAAAATCAAGACGGGGCAGGCCGCGTCAATCGAGGGAATTAAAGGACACAAGCAGCGCGCCAGTGGACGCTGACACTGTTCACAACGTCCAGGGCGGGATAGAGGGGGAGATTTCATACAAGAGCGCCAAACATAAGGCCACAGTATATAAAAGTTCCCCTTTGGAGCGAATGCCACAGTTTGCCAGCAAACAAATTTACTGTATATTTATACAGCAATCAGGAGCAACAGCATGGCGAACTCACTTCGTTCACTCTTAGATCTTCACCCTTCCTTGTGGACAGGCAAACATTATGCGCATGCCGCAGGCTCCTGCTTGCCCAGCGGTTTTGATGCCCTGGATGCCCAGTTGCCGGGCGGCGGCTGGCCACTCGGCAGCTTGATCGAACTGCATGCCCCTATAGACAGTAGTGCCCTGTCCTTATTAATGCCTGCCTTAAGCACCCTGCAGGCAGAGCGCATGCGTGTACTGATCGCTCCACCCTATCAACCCGTACAGCAGCGTTGGCGAGGCACTCCAGCCAACCTTAAGCAAGCGTCGCAGCCCCCCGAGGCAGACTTGCCTGCCCGCCTCCTGTGGATACGCAGCCAGCATTTGAACGACACCTTATGGGCTAGTGCCCAGGCGCTGCGTCATGGCCATTGTGCTGCCGTACTGACCTGGTTGCCTGCCCATGTCCCCTTGGCCTCCTTGCGCCAGTTGCAACTGCTGGCCAGCCATAGCGACAGCCTGTTTTTTTGTCTGCGTCCCGCTCATAGTCAAACCAATAGCCCCGCGCTTTTACGTCTGGAATTACAACCCCGGCAAGACAGCCAGGGCCAAGCGTGGCTGGATGTGCATATACGCAAACGACGCGGGCCGCCTTGCATGGACAGCATTGCTTTAGCCTTACACAACACCTTGATCCCGCCTGCGGCGGCTCCCTCTCATGTACCTGTGCCTGCGGCTACCCCAGAGCCTCATTACGCCTGAGGCCAGCGCTGAGCAGCAGGACGCCATTCAGGCTCTGTTGCTGCGTTACAGCCCTCAGTTGGCGAAGGTTCAAGCCGATTTATGGGTCTTGAGCCTGAGCGCCAGCATCCGGCTGTTTGGTGGCGTACGTGCTTTGTACCGACAAATTCGGACGACACTGCAAGACCTGATCCCCGAACCCTGTCTGGCATTGGCCCCGACGGCCCGCGCCGCCTGCTTGCTGGCCTTGTCCACGCAAAAGCAACGCCGCTGTCTGCGCCGTTTGCGTGCCTGCCTGAACCCCTTGCCCCTCCATCTTTTGGCGCACCCGGCGGACCAATTGCAATGGCTGCACAATCTGGGCTGCCACACCTTGGGCCAATTGCATCAATTACCACGCGACGGCTTAGCCCAACGTGGGCTGCGCCCCCTCTTACTGCAGTTGGATCAGGCCTATGGCGTACAAAGCTGGACCCTGGATTGGGTGCACAGCGCCCCTCAATTTACGCGCCGCATCGAATTGGACTCGCCTTCCAATAGCAAACCCACTGTATTGCGTGCCTTGACCCGCGTATTGAAGCAATTGGAGCTCTGGCTGAATCAATATCAGCTAGCCTGCGGACGGCTGGAACTGGTACTGCACACCGAAAGGTACAAAGACCATCCCCGCAGCACATTGCTAAAACTGCAAATGGCTCGTTCTTGCTGGCGCAGCCAAGATTTCCTGCCTGTGTGGGAGGAACATTTTCAACCGTTGCAACTACACGCAGCCGTACAAAGCCTGCAGTTGCAGGCTCTGCAATTGCACCCACGCCAAACCCATGCCAGCAGCCTGTTTCCCGATGCACGGCATTGGCAAGAGCAAGACCAGCAACTACTGGAGCGCTTGCAAGCCAGGCTGGGCCTGGAACAAATCCTGACGCCTGCGGCACAAGCCAGCTATCTGCCCGAGCAGGCCAACCAATGGTTGCCGGTGCAAACGGATCGCCCCCGCCCTGTCCAAGCCCCTCCTTTGCAACGTCCTTGCTGGATGTTGGATCAGGCCCAGCCTCTTGACCATGACCGCCAGTCTCCTTGTCTCAACCATCAACGCTTACGACTGGTTCAAGGCCCTGAACGGGTGCAAACCGGCTGGTGGAGCGGTGACGGCCATCAGCAGCGGGACTACTTCATTGCCTTATGCCCACAAGGCAAACTCTATTGGGTGTACCGGGATTTAAGTCAGGAGCAGGCCTGGTATCTGCACGGAGTCTTTGGATGAGCTCCATCGTAGACCTGCAATACTCGGAACTGGACTGCCTGTCCAATTACAGCTTTTTGAATGGGGCTTCGCATCCCGAAGAGCTGGTCAGCCGCGCGGTAGAGCTAGGCTATAAAGCCCTGGCCCTCTGTGATTACGCTTCTATGGCCGGCGTGGTCCGCGCCTATGCCCAAGCCAAGCTTCATCCTGAAATTCGTTTTTTAGTCGGTAGCCGCTTCCGATTTACAGGGGCTTGGGATCGGCGCGTATCCAGCACCGGCCATTCTGACGACAGTATCACCCATGAGCTTTTAATTCTGCCTCGCAACAAGGAAGGCTATGGGAATCTGTGCCAGTTCATCTCCCACCTGCATCAATCACTGGATTTAAAACACGAGGCCTCGATTGACTGGTCCTTATTGCGGCAAGCTGGCCAAGGGAAAGAAAACCAGGTCTTGCCGGACTGCTTGGTTATTTACAAACCCGCTTACGGGCTTGATAGCCCCCAGATCCACGCGCAGACACAAAACCTGCTCAGCCTGTTTGCCGATCGTTTATTTTTAGGCATCAGCCTGCACCGACGCGATCAAGACACCCAACACTTGCGCACCGTGCGCTTGGTGGCACAAGAATGCGCGGTACGCTGCGCCGCTTTGGGAGGCGTACATATGCATGTGCGCTCACGCCAGCCTTTGCACGACACCCTGGCTGCCATTCGGCTTAAAACTCCTGTGCAAGACTGTGGCTGGGCCTTGGCAGGCAATGCTGAACATCACCTGCGCAGTCGCCTACAATTAGCCAATCTGTACCCCGCAGAGCTTCGTGAGACGACCGATCACATTCAACAGCAATGCCAGTTCTCCTTAAGCGAGATCCGCTACGAATACCCGGTCGAAATCGTGCCCCCCGGTCTTAGCGGAATTGAACATCTGCGGCAGGAAACAGAACGGGGTGCCCAGCGACGCTATCCCCAAGGGGTCAGCGAACACGTCCGAACGCGTCTACATGAAGAACTCTCTTTGATCGAGGATCTGGGCTACGAATCGTATTTTCTAACCCTGCACGATATCGTTGGCTATGCTCGCAGCCAAGGGATTTTGTGCCAAGGCCGTGGGTCGGCCGCCAATTCCGCCGTGTGCTATTGCCTGGGGATTACTGAAGTTGATCCAGCCAGCAGCCACACCCTCTTTGCCCGTTTCATCAGCCGGGCTCGGGCCGAGCCACCAGATATTGATGTGGACTTCGAACACCAGCGCCGTGAAGAGGTCATCCAGTATATCTATCGAAAATATGGGCGGCATCGAGCGGCCTTAACAGCCGTCATCACGACCTACCGGCGGCGCAGCGCCTTGCGTGACACAGGCAAGGCGCTGGCTATTCCGCCAGCCTTGATCGAAGCCTTGATTCAATGCGACCGGGCCTGGCTGAAAGACACCCGCATTCAAGAGGACGTGTTCTCCCGTTTTCCTGAATGTCCGCCTGAACAAGCCCACCAGTGGCTGTCCTTGACCCGTCAGCTAATGGGGTTCCCGCGTCACTTGTCTCAGCATCCGGGCGGGTTTGTGATCTCCCAAACGCCTTTGCACCGGCTGGTCCCCATACAAAATGCCGCCATGCCAGGGCGTAGTGTCGTGCAATGGGATAAAGACGACCTGGATGTCTTGGGCCTGCTGAAAGTCGATATTCTGGCCTTGGGTATGTTGAGTGCTTTGCGACGCTGCCTGGACAGTATCAGTCAAGAAAAAGGCAAAGCTTTTCGCTTGCAGGACATTCCGCGTCACAGCGCCAAGACTTTTCGCATGATACGGCGAGCTGACACCTTGGGCGTTTTCCAGATCGAGTCCCGCGCCCAGATGAGCATGCTGCCTCGCCTGCGGCCCCATTGTTTTTATGATCTGGTGGTGCAAGTTGCCATTGTGCGTCCCGGTCCTATTCAAGGCGGCATGGTGCACCCGTATCTGGAGCGCCGCCGCGACCGTAGCAAAGTGGATTACCCCGCCCCAGAAATCCGCCATGTGCTGGAACGAACCTTGGGTGTGCCTATTTTTCAGGAACAAGCAATGGAGCTGGCCATGGAGGCCGCGGGCTTTTCAGCGGACAAGGCCGATGCCTTACGCCGTGCCATGGCTGCCTGGCGGCGTCGGGGAGGCTTGGGGCCCTTTGAGCAAGAGCTCCTGGATGGCATGGCTGAAAAAGGTTATGCCCCCGAATTTGCCCAGCGCCTGTTCGATCAGATCAGTGGTTTCGGGGAATATGGTTTTCCAGAAAGTCATTCGGCCAGTTTTGCCAAACTGGCCTGGTTTAGCGCCTACTTGAAAGCGCGTTATCCCGATCACTTTCTGGCCGCTTTACTGAACTCCCAGCCCATGGGCTTTTATGGCCCCAGCCAATTAGTCCAGGATGCCCGTCGCCACGGCGTTCAAGTACTGCCCGTTGATGTGCAACACAGCCTGTTTGATAGCCATGTGTGTACAGAGGCAGGCGGGCCACGCCGGGTGCGCTTGGGTTTGCATATGGTCAAAGGACTCAGTCTGCACGGTGCGCAGGCTATCGTGAGTTACCGCCAGGCCCACCCTCAGCAAACACTGGATCTGGCCTGCTTGCGACAGGAACTGGCTTTGTCGGCCCATGACCAGCAAGCCTTGGCGCAAGCCCATGCATTACGCAGCGCCTACGGTCAGCGCCGTGACAGCGTGTGGGACGCACGACGCCCCAGCCAGCCGGGCCTGCTCAGTCACGCTGAATCACCGGATGCTACGCCAGACTTACCGCGAGCCAGCGTCGGGGTGGAGGTACTGAGCGACTATCAGTCCCTAGGTTTGAGCCTGACACGCCACCCTTTGGCCCTCCTGCGCAAACATCTGGAACCCATGCGTTTTTCAAATGCGGAGCTGCTCAATCAACACTGCCCCGATCGACGGCTGGCGCGCGCCTGTGGTCTGGTCACGACCCGTCAGCGCCCCGGCACCGCCAAAGGAACCGTTTTTGTAACCTTGGAAGATGAGACCGGCAGCGTGAATGTGATTGTGCGCGAGGAGCTGGCACAGGAGCAGTCCAATGCCCTGCTGCAATCACGTTTGATGGGGGTCTACGGTGTTTGGCAACGCGACGGGGCTGTCTGCCACCTGATTGCACGCCGTTTAGTGAATATGAACCACCTGATTGGCGACTTGATGGCGCGTAGCCGGGATTTCCAATGAGACAAACCCTCTCGTGGCCTGTCTCAGGCAGCCTTCAAGCCAGTCTAGCGGCATCAGCCCTCCAGCCTGACACCTTGGGAAAATACGCCGGGATACGCCTTTATCCTCCACACGCGTTTGGCCTGGTCGCAAAAATATCCAAGCGAGATTTTCCCCGCCGCGCCCCTGCGTTAAACTAGCGCTTTGCCCGTTCAACCAGGAACCACCATGAGTCAAACACTCAAAATCCGTTTAGCTGAAGATATCAAAACGGCAATGCGCGCTCGCGATAGCGGCCGTCTGGAAACCTTGCGTTTTCTGCAAGCTGCGATCAAACAACGCGAAGTGGACGAACGTATCGAGATGGGCGATGCCGACGTAACCAGCATCATCGAAAAACAGGTCAAACAACGCCGCGAATCTATTCAGGCTTTTGAATCGGCTGGCCGCACTGAAAGCGCGGAAAAAGAAAAGTCCGAATTGGTGATTTTGCAGGAATACCTGCCTCAGCAAGCCGATAGCGCAGAAGTGGATTCAGTAATTGCAGAGGCGATTACCCAGGCTCAGGCAGACGGCGCTCAAGGCCCGGCTTTGATGGGTAAAGTGATGGGCTTGGTCAAAACCAAGCTGGCCGGTCGTGCCGATATGTCCCAGGTCTCCGCTCAAGTGAAACAAAAACTGAACCCATGAAGCATTTGCAGGCCGAACTGGCGCAGCCCAAACAGGATTTTTTCGGCACCCATATCCCTTTGATGCAGCACCTGGGCCTGCAAACAGTCAGCAGTTCCGAACAGGAGGTCGTCACCTTCCTGCCTTGGCAAGCCTGCAATGCCAACTCCCGGGCCGATGTCCATGGTGGCACCTTGATGGCCATCCTGGACTTCACCCTGAGCGCGGCTGCACGGGCAAAGCGCCCTGGCTCCGGCATGGCAACGATAGACATGAATACTCAGTTCCTGCTGCCAGCACGCGGTGATGTCTGGTTCAAGGCTTACTGCCTGCACCTGGAAGGGGATACTGCGTATTGCGAAGGCGGTGGCTACGATGAAAAAGACCGCTTATTGGTTAAAGCGGCAGCCACCTTCCGGATTGTGCGTGGCAGCTAAGTACTGTGTCCCGCAAACAGGCATCAAAAAAGCCCGTTTTGAACGGGCTTTTTTGATGCCTGCGAACCGCCACTCTGGCGACATCCAAGTCTTAATGCGTTTGCAGATCTTCGCCTACGGGCTGGTCCGATTCAGGATTGGACTTCAAAAAAGGATAGTCTGTATACCCCTTAGGGCCCTGCGTATAAAACGAATTGCAATCCCAGCTGTTCAAGGGAGCGCGTAACTGCAGGCGCAGGGGTAAATCCGGATTAGACAAAAAAGCCTTACCGAACGACACGGCATCTGCCATGCCTTTGGATAAAGTGGTCTGTGCCGTAGGCAAATCAAAATGCTCATTGGCGATAATCGCACCGCCAAACTGGCATTTAATCATGGGCAACAAGCTGTCTGAAGCCGGGCTTTCACGCAAAAACAAGAAAGCGATGTCACGTCGATCCAGTTCACAAGCCACATAAGAGAACAAACGAGCCGGATCAGAATCCTTCATGCCATGCAGACCGCCACGGGGGGACAAATGCACACCTACGCGGCCTGCGCCCCAAATCGCAACACAGGCATCCACAATTTCCAACAGGAAGCGGGAGCGATTTTCAATAGAGCCACCGTAATTATCGGTACGCGTATTGGAGCCGTCGTGCAGGAACTGATCGATCAAATACCCATTTGCGCCGTGAATCTCTACCCCATCAAAACCCGCGCTCAAAGCGTTTTGGGCGGCGACAGCAAAATCATCCACAATGTCGGCAATTTCTTCACTGCGCAAAGCCCGTGGCACCACAAACTCACGTTCCGGGCTTAAATGGCTGACCGTGCCTTCACAGGCAATAGCGCTGGGCGCCACAGGCATTTGACCATTCAAAAATTCCGGGTCAGACACCCGGCCCACATGCCACAGTTGCAGGACAATACGACCGCCCCTGGCATGCACGGCTTGCGTGTCTACCTGTGCGCTACTCCAAATACCCGGTGTGTGCGCATAGCCCACACCTTGCGGCGATACCGAGGTGGCTTCGGCTACAATCAGCCCCGCACTGGCACGCTGACAATAGTACATACGCATCAAATCATTGGGCATACGGCCCTCCGAGGCGCGCGCACGTGTCATAGGCGCCATGATGATGCGGTTCATGAGCTCAATATCACCCAGTTTGATTGGATCAAACAAACTAACCATTGTTTTACACTGTCCACTATTGATGTTTCCACCAGGGCCTGAACGACACGCGCCCAAGGGAATACCCGATAAGGGTTTTTACCAGATATGTCTTTATACCATCAACGCTTAATTTGGCTT
>SMEN01000148.1_pt1 | contig 23305 bp, 22 predicted proteins | sample 2456271 | NCBI WGS metagenome assembly SMEN01 (sample SAMN10132593, study PRJNA489261) | soil metagenome | isolation source: day1 control-loamy sand soil ammended with raw manure from dairy cow... | place: USA | collected 2015-04-01 | reverse complement strand
GTGCCTTGCTGGGTTGGATTGCAGGTGGCATGCTTGTTACCGACGGGATTGTGGAAAATCAATTCGGTGTCCAGCCCCAGCCTGTTAAACTCGGGATCGAGATTGTTTGTGCCTTATTAGTGGTGGCGCTGGGCAAATGGCTGGCGCACCGTAAAGGTTCTACCAAGGAAGCATAGTTCTATGGCAATTTTTAAATCCTCCGACGCCAAAGGTCAGGAAAGCGGTATGTCCCTGCTGCAAGGCTTAGGGATTCTGGCCCTTATCGGTATTGTTGCAGCAGCCATCGTGCGCTATTTTGCTGCATGACCGCTGTGGCTTCTACCCCTCAGGAATTGGTGATTGCCACTCGTGCCAGTCAACTGGCCTTGTGGCAAGCCAAGCATGTTCGCGACCGTTTGCAGCAGTTGTACCCGCAGTGCCGTGTGTCTCTGCTGGAAATGACTACGCGTGGTGACCAGATTTTGGACCGTACCTTGTCCAAAGTGGGTGGCAAAGGCTTGTTCGTCAAAGAGCTTGAAACCGCCTTGCTGGATGGGCGTGCTCATCTGGCCGTGCACTCCTTGAAAGATGTGCCAGTGGTGTTGCCCGAGTCCTTTGATCTGCCCGTCATCATGGAACGGGATGATCCTCGCGATGCCTTTGTGTCCAACACCTACGCCAATCTGTCGGCTTTGCCTGCGGGTGCCATTGTCGGTACCTCCAGCTTGCGACGTGAGTCCCAGATCCGTGAGCGCTATCCGCATCTGGATATCCGTCCGCTGCGTGGCAATGTACAGACCCGTCTGTCCAAGCTGGATCGCGGCGATTACGACGCCATTATTCTGGCCTCGGCGGGTTTGCGCCGCCTGGAATTGGCCGAGCGCATCCGCGATTACATCTCGGTAGACGACAGTCTGCCAGCAGCCGGGCAGGGTGCCTTAGGTATTGAAATCCTGAAAACCCGGGACGATGTGGCCCAGTGGCTGGCGCCCTTGACCGATGCCCCCAGCCGCGTTTGCGCCTTGGCTGAACGCGCCGTATCGCGCGCTTTAGGTGGTTCCTGTCAGGTTCCCCTGGCAGCCTACGCCACTTTGCAAGGCGAGCAGCTCAGTTTGAGCGGCCTGGTTGCTGAACCCGATGGTTCTACTGTGTACCGTGCTCAGATCAGTGGCCCGGCACAAGAGGCAGAGGCCTTGGGCCTTTCTTTGGCTGAAGACCTCAAGCAGCAGGGCGCGCAAGCTATTTTGGACCGCTTGCTCACGGAACAGCCACAAGAAGGTCATTAATACGGCATGAAACTGCCTCGCGTATTGTTGACCCGCCCTGCGGGGCGAAACGAAACCCTGTCGGCCTCCTTGGCCGAGCAGGGTTTTTCTTCCTTGATCCTGCCTGCTTTAGCGCTGGAGCCTCAGCCTCTTTCTGAGGGAGAGTGGCAAGATCCTGCCAATTTCGACCTGCTCATGTTTGTCAGCAGCAGTGCCGTCAATTTTTACTTTGACGCCTTGCGGGAACGGGGATTGAACTGGCCCAGTGGAGTGTTGTTCGCAGCGGTAGGTCTGGCAACAGCGGCCTGTTTGCGCGCCCAGCCCGGTGTCGCTCCTGAAAATGTGCTGTGCCCGGATAGCCCGGACTCTTTGCAGGATTCAGAAGCGCTTTGGGCTGAGCTGGAACCTCGGCTGGGACGTATTGGCCGTGTTCTGATTGTGCGCGGTCACAGTGGCCGCGAATGGTTAGGCCAGCGTTTGGAAAGTCGGGGCGTGCAGGTGCACAGGCTGGCTATCTATCAGCGTAATGGCGCCATGTGGACTCCCGAGCAGGGCAATCAATTGCAGGAAAGTTTGCAAGCGGGCCCCTTGGCAGTACTGCTGAGCAGTTCTCAAAGCGCCGATGCCGTGTTTGCCAATGTGCTCAGACTGGGTTTGCGGGATGCCTGGGCTCAGTGTGCGTATGTGGTCATTCACCCGCGTATTGAAGAACATTTACAGTCCTTATTGTCCCAAGCTGGAATACCAGCGCCACCAATGGTAAAAAGGTGTACGCCAGACGATGACGATATTGTCGCTGCCTTGATGGCGGTGCTCTCGCGCGATTAGCCTCACACGGATTACAATCTTGCCATGAACGATAAAACAGATAACGCATCCGCAAGCGAATCGGAGACTTCCATGCCCAGCACAGCCAACACCAGTGCTGCTGCTGCGTACTCCGAACCTAAAGACAGCCCCAAGCCGCGCGAAACACGCAAAAGCGGTGCGGGTCCGGCTTATGCACTGACGGCGCTGGTTGTAGTTCTGGCGGGTGCCGGTCTGTGGTACCAGAATTCGATTCTGGAAAAACATAAAGCCGAGCTTCAAGCCCAGTTGGCCACAAATGTCAGCACGACAGAGCAAGCACGCCAGACGGCGCAGCAAGCCTTGGCGCTGGCACAGCGTCAGTCTGACAAGCTGGCCCAGCTGGAAAAATCCTTTAACGATTCCACCGAGCAGTTTCATGATCTGAGCCAGGCTTTCCAGACCATGACAGACAGCGGCTCGGAATTGGTCTTGCTGAACGATATTGATCATCTGGCCACCATTGCTCAACAGCAACTGATGTTGGGCGGCAATGTGGCCAATGCCATCGTTTCTTTGGAAGCGGCTCAGGCACAGTTGGCTCGTGCCAATCGTGTTGGCCTGGCTTCCTTGCAACAAACCTTGAATGGTGATCTGGAACGTCTGCGTGCCGCCTCTACGGTGGATGTGGCGTCGTTGTCGCGTCAACTGGATACCCTGTCGCGCTACGTCTCTGAAGCTCCTTTATTGGTGCCCGACGATGTAGCCGGCGGCGCCAATACCGAAGCTTTGGACTTGCAGTCCGGCGAGGTAGAGCCTGCTGCAGAGTTGCCCGCTGATGCCGCCTGGTGGGAGCGTGGCTGGAATACGGTGGAGCAGTGGAGCAGCTCGGCTTGGCGCTCGGTCAGTCATGACCTGGGCCAGTTCGTCTCGATTCGTCGTGTAGACGATGCGGCCGCCTTGCTGATGTCGCCTGATCAGGCTGCTCGTTTGCGCGAGAACCTGCGCCTGCGCATCATGGCTGCCCAATTGGCCATGATGATGAATCAGTCCGCTGTTTGGCAGACCGAACTCAATGCGGTCGCAACCGCGTTGGAAAAACGCTTTGACACGCAGTCCGGACAGGTGCAACAAGCCTTGCGCCTGACACGTCAATTGCAAGACACCCGTATCGGGGCACGTCTGCCCACCGTCAATAACACGCTGGCAGCCATCGAGAGCTTGCGTCAGGCGCAAGCTGGACGCAATCAGGATAACGCGGATGATGCGCTTGACGAGCAAGGCGATACGGACCACATCCTGTCTGACCCTCCTCAGTCGGCAGAGCCGGCAAGCCCCGAGTCCGAGGCTCCTGCTGCTGAGCAGCCTGAGTCTGGCAATGCGGCCCAATCAGAGACGGATCAGCCCGCTCAGGCACAGGGGTAAGGTATGCGTACTTGGTTCTGGACCCTCATCTTATTCATCGCAGCCGTCGCTTTGGCGCTGGTCTTGCGTGAACACGCCGGTAATGTTTATTTAGTCACGCCACATTATCTTGCCCGTGCATCGTTGACCTATGTGGTCTTGTGTACGCTGGGTATCTTCATTGTGCTGTATGTGCTGCTGCGCTTGCTGGCCTGGTTTGGCGATGGCCCCGAGCGTTTCCGCTTGTGGCGTGGTCGTCGCGCTCAACGACGCGATCAGGCCTTATTGGAAACAGGCTGGATCAGCATTCTGGAAGGGCGTTACGAGCAAGCTGAAAAAGACTTGATGAAGCTCATGAGCAAAACGCGTTCGCAGTCCAGCAAAGTAGTAGCTGGTCTGGCCGCAGCGCGAGCCGCTCATTATCAAGGTCAGATTACTCAACGGGACGAAGCCTTGGCGGCAGCCCGTGCAGCTGCGGGCGATGATGTACGCTTGAAAGAAGCCAGTGCTGTTGCCTCTGCTGAACTGTATCTGGACCAAAACCGGACTGAAGAAGCCATTGAGCTTTTGCAAGGTTTGCAAGATGCCAGCTCTCGCCATTTGCATGCCACCCGTTTGCTGCTGCGTGCTTACCGGCAGCAAGGCAATGCCGAGCGTGTATACGAACTGACTCGCTTGCTGACACGACGCAGCGGTATCGATCGCCAAGAGGCGTTGGGCCACATCGAATTTGCGGGCGCGGCTCGTTTGCGCGCGGGCGGTAGCGAACAGTTCAAGGCTCTGTGGTCGGATCTGAAGTCTGAAGAAAAACTGCTGCCGGGCGTGGCCTTGGAAGCTGCTCTGATTCAAGAGCAAGAAGGCAATTACGAAGAAGCTGGCCGTATTTTGGAGCCGGCTATCGCCGCCAGCTTTAACGGCCGTTTGTTGGAAGCTTATGCGCAATGCCCGCCTGAGTTCGTGGGACGCCGTTTGGCTAAAGCCGAGGAATGGTTGCGTAGCCAGCCCAACAATCCAGTCTTGCTGTCCACCCTGGGGCATTTGTGCCTGACCAGTCAGTTGTGGGGACAGGGCGAACATTACTTGCTGCGCAGCTTGAAGATTCAGGGTGATCTGCGCAACCACGCTTTGCTGGGCAATCTGTACGACAGTTTGGGCCGCCACGAAGAAGCCGTGTCCTACTGGCGTAAAGCTGCCTCTATGGCGGGCACCTTGCCTATTCTGGCCATTAGCCGCGCCTTGCCGGCGGCGGATACGCGCCATGATCCTAGCCACACGGATGCGGACAGTCTGCCATCGCAGGACGACCATGATTTGCCGCATTACACGTATGCACCTAGCGCAGTCGCCGAGGACTTGCCCGATCATGGCCGTCCTTTGCCTGTCGTGGCCGAACCTGTCCCGCCAGCGAATGCACCGGGCCAGGACACTCTCAGCTCCTCGTCGGATCTGGATGATTATTTCGATACGGCTCCCATTCCTGGGGTCGATCTTTCACAAACTTCGGATCGTCCTCGACGCTCCAACGATTAATTTCTTTTATTTTTAAAGGTTTGCACGAATGAGCCTCGCCCAAGTACCTGCTGGCAAGAAACTGCCCGACGAGATCAATGTCGTAATTGAAATCCCAATGAACTCTGATCCCGTCAAGTACGAAGTTGACGAAACCGGCGTGGTTTTTGTGGATCGCTTCATGTTGACCGCGATGCACTACCCCTGCAACTACGGCTACGTTCCTCAAACCATCTCCGATGACGGTGACCCGGTTGACGTTCTGGTGATTGCTCCTTTCCCAATTCAGATTGGTGCTGTTATTCCTTGCCGTCCTATCGGCGTGCTGCACATGGACGACGAAGCCGGCGGCGATGCCAAATTGCTGGCTGTGCCTACCGACAAGCTGTACCCCTTGTACCGTCATATTCAGTCGCCTGATGATCTGCAGCCTGAAGAGCTGGAGCGCATCAAGCACTTTTTCGAGCACTACAAAGACATCGAAAAAGGCAAATGGGTCAAGGTTAAAGGTTGGGACGGTATCGAAGCCGCCAAGAAAGAACTGGTTGACGGTGCCAAGCGCTTCGTGGACAGCCAAGCAAAATGAGCACCGTTATCCCTGCACCAGCAGTTGCGGCACTGAACGTACAGGACAGTGAACAGGTTTTTCCTGTGCGCCGCATTTATTGCGTCGGCCGCAATTACGTCGAGCATGCCCAGGAAATGGGTTTCACCGGTCGCGAAGATCCTTTCTTCTTTTGCAAACCGGCAGATTCCATTTTGAATGTGCTGCCCGGCCAAGTCTGCGACATGCCTTATCCCCCCCGCACCCAGGATCTGCATCACGAGATCGAACTCGTCGTGGCTTTGTCCAAAGGCGGGCGTGATCTGTCGGTGGAGCAGGCTGCTGAGTGTGTGTGGGGCTACGCGGTGGGTCTGGATATGACCCGTCGGGATCTGCAGACCCAGGCTAAAAAAGCCGGTCGTCCCTGGGAAGTGGGCAAAGCTTTTGACCACTCCGCACCGACCGGTGCTTTGGTGCCACGCAGCCGTATTGGCGAGCTGGCTCAAGGAGCCATCACCTTGGACGTCAACGGCGAACGCCGTCAGACGGGTGATTTGAATCAGCTGATTTGGAATGTGGCTGAATCTATTGCCTACCTGTCCGGCCTGTTCGAGCTGCACCCTGGCGACATCATCTTTACGGGTACACCAGCCGGTGTTGGCGCGGTAGAGCGTGGTGATGTAATGCACGGTGCGATCGACGGATTGGGCAGCATAGACGTACGCTTGGTCTGATCCTGATTTGCTTGAAGAAAAACCCGCCTGACGGCGGGTTTTTTCATGGCTGCTGCATGCGGCGAAATAGCGTGTAGAGACAGGGTTCTTGTCTAGGCTGAGTGAGGTTGGGAAGAAGACGAAGAGGAGGAAGGAGAAGGAGAAGGAGAAGGAGAAGGAGAAGGAGAAGGAGAAGGAGAAGGAGAAGGAGAAGGAGAAGGAGAAGGATCAATCTTGCAGACTTCCTTCGGAAAATATTGATCTCGATGCGATTTAGGCGGGACAGACGTTGGAGAACATCGAACCTATCCACGTCACTATCCGTAGTCTTGAGGAGTTTTACTTAGTAAAAATCAAAATCCAGGAATAATAATGAGAATCGTTGTTATTATTATGCCTTTCCAAACTTCCTCTCCTAGTGCTGGTCTATGTCGCGTTTTTCGTCTTCGCGTAAAAGCTGGCTCGTGAATTATCACGAGCTGGTCAAGACGTGGACGCGACGTGCATCCTCTCGCTTCGACGGTGAGGATGCAGCACACGATGCGATTGCAGGTATTCTCGAGCAAGATGGAAGCCGAATCGCTAATCCACGCGCTTATCTGCACCGTAGCGCCGCCAATAGCTTGATTCAGCGGCATAAGCGCGACCAGCAGCACCTGATTTCACCTTTGCATGACTTAGCCGAACAGGACCACCCGGCAGTGGGCGGAGCGGATGAGGCGGCTCGTTGCGGCCAGTTATCGGATGCTTTATTGGCTGCTTTAGATGAGCTGCCGCCCGTCTGTCAGCAGGTGTTTTCCTGGCATCGCTTGGAGGGGTGGACAGTGCCGGAGATTGCCGCTCACATGGGCTTGTCCGTCAGTTCTGTGGAAAAATATCTGACTCGCAGCATGCGCCATCTGCAATGTAAACTGCGGCAGTTTTCTTCTTAATATACCGATGCACGCCGTGTTCACTATTCTTACTTCACCCGCTTTGGCACAGGGATCAACTGGCGAGCTATCGTAGCGACTATGAGCGTATCCCCTTCACTTTCCATCCCTGACGATCCTCACGATGCTGCCGCGTTCTGGTTTACGCGTGTGCAGGGCGGGCTGATGCAGGAAGGTGACCAGGAACGGCTGCAGCAGTGGTCTCAGCATGACACACGCCATGCGCAGGCCTATCAGGATATGGAAGCGATGTGGTGGATTGCCCAAGCAACACCGGATGAGGCTTTTAAAGCGCGTTTAGTGGCTAGGACGGGCTCTCCTGCACCTACATGGGGCAGAAGGGCGTTCATTGCCGGTTTAGGCTCGGCCTGTGCCGCTGCCGCGGGGATCGCTGTCCTGGGGCCGCAGCGGTGGCTGGAAAGCGAGCAGCATGCTCAGCGTTACATCAGCCATAAAGGCGAGCGCCAGGAACACCGCTTGCCCGATGGATCACAAATCAGCCTGAATACCGATAGCGCTGTGTATGTGTCTTTCTACAAGTCCGAGCGGCGTGTGGTGCTGGAAAAAGGCGAGGCGTTTTTTCAGGTTCAGTCTGAGGCGGATCGGCCTTTCAATGTGGATGCAGGCCAGGCGTTAATCAAGGTGACTGGCACTCGTTTTAATGTGCGGCGCGATGCTGACATTGTTGATGTGGCGGTGGAGTCCGGCTCAGTGCGAGTCGAGAGTGGGCCTTGGTGGAACAGTGCTCATTACGACTTGGTGGGCAAGCAGGGTTTGCGTCTGGGAAGCGCGCAACTGACATCTGTACAGTCACGCAATATGGTGCAGGTATTGGCCTGGCGTCAGGGTAAAGCTATTTTTGATGCGGAACCGCTGGAGCACATTGTGGCTGAGCTCAATCGTTATAACGAGCCAGCCATTGTGTTGCACAGCCCTTCATTGCGTGGGCTGCGTGTGACGGGTGTCTTCAATGTGCATGATCCTCAAAGCTTTTTAGAGGTTTTGCCGTCTTTGGCACCGGTGCTGATTGTTCAAGGACCAGATGGCCAATGGGGTATTGCGGCTCCTTGAGCCGACCTTGATTTATTCCATAGATACAATTGCTTTCAAATTAATAACGAGAATCATTACGGGGTTTTTTCTTTATTGACTCTTATGAGGGAAGGGACTGTTTTGCGTCTCTGATTGCCTTTGGCCAAAGGGCTTGTCGCTTTCTGCGTCGCTTTCCTTATAACGAGTATTACGGTGTATCCACAGAACACAAATAAACGATTGCCTCTTTTTGCTTTACGCCCGGTGCAGGGTGCGCGCTTAACCGTATTGGCATTGGCCTTGTCGTTCAGCCCTTTGGAGCAGGTGATAGCGCAGGATGCACCCGCGCTGTCGATTTCCATTCAGGCCCAATCTTTGAATCAGGCTTTGCTTGAGCTGGGGCAGCAGGCCGATATTCAAATTTATTATTTGCCGCAGACCGTCAGTGGCTTGCAGGCAGCGCCGGTCAGTGGGCGTATGACGCCTCAGCAGGCCATGCAAAGCTTGCTGAAAGGAACGGGCGTGCAAGCCAATTGGAATGGGCGAACGGTTTCCTTAACCCGCCCAGTTCGTGACGACACTACCCAATTGGCTCCTATCACGGTCACTGCCAATACGGGCCTGGCGACAGAAGGGAGTGGCTCGTACCTTGCCACTGGACCGAGCGCTTCGGCCAGCGGGCTGGAGCTCTCACTGCGAGAAACACCGCAATCGATGACGGTGATTACACGTCAAAAAATGGAGGATAAAAATTACCGTGCTTTAGATGAGTCCTTGCGTGACGCGCCGGGGATCGTCGCCGTGCAGGGCAATGGTGATTCGCGCTGGGAGTATCTGGCGCGCGGTCACAGCATCTCCAATATTCAGTACGACGGTATTACCACGTCCACACAAAGCTATTCACGCGATATCTTGGCTGATGATGATTTAGCCATGTACGACCGAGTGGAGATCGTGCGTGGTGCCACCGGTTTAATGGAAGGGTCTGGCAACCCATCGGCGTCGGTTAATCTGATTCGCAAAAGACCAACATCGACCCCGCAATACTCGGCTCGTGTGACTGCATCGTCGTGGGAAAACGCGCGAGGAGTGGTCGACATGTCCAATGCACTCAACGAGTCGGGCAGCGTGCGAGGCCGTGCAGTGATTGTTGCTGGGGGAGGCAAACTTTATCGGGACTACAACCGCCAAAAGGAACAGCTGTTCTATGGAGTGGTGGACATGGATCTTACGCCAGCCACCACACTTAGCTTGGGCCTGTCGCGGCAGCGGCAACATAATGATGGTTACAGCTGGGGCGGATTTCCGACCCGGGCAGACGGTTCTTTCTACGACTTGTCGCCCCATGATTTTCTAGGTAGTGATTGGGAGTATCTGGACCGTCGTCAGACGACTCTGTATGCGGATCTAGAGCATCGGTTTGACAGTGGTTGGGTGATGAAGGCGTTGACACGTGCGGCGTGGGCCGAGTCGGCCTATATCGCGAGTTACCCATGGTATACGGGCGGTACGCTGCGCAAATTTACCCAGAGCGCGGACATGCGGGACAAGCATTATGCCTTCAACGTCAATGCGAATGGGCCACTGACCTTATTCGGGCGTGATCACGATTTCTCGATCGGTATCAATGCCAATAAAGAGAATGAGCGGGTGGACGGCAGTTCTGCCGCCAACATCCCCCTTGATCCGGAGAATTGGAATCCTACTTCGCAGCCAAAACCGACGTTTGGCCTGAACCCGTACAACGTAGACGAGAACAAGGAAGAGTTGGGCCTCTATGCCTCGGCCCGCTTCGATATCGCCGATCCATTGAAACTCATACTGGGCGGCCGTGTCAGCTGGTTCAAATCCAAATCGCAATACTACAAGACGGACTATTCGGCGGATGCCGAATTTGTGCCCTACGTGGGCTTGGTGTACGACTTAAACGAGACTTACTCGGTCTATGCAAGTCACACCGGCATCTTCAAGCCGCAAAGTTATTACGACATCAAGGGCTCCTTGCTGGACCCGGTCAAAGGGACCAATAGGGAACTGGGCCTGAAGGGCGAATTTCTGGATAAACGCCTTAATGCATCGATCGCGCTGTTTCAGCTGGAGCAGTCGAATTTACCGACGCAGGTAGCCGGCGTGACGTACTGCAATCCCGCTGTGCTGTATTGCTATGAGGCGGCAGATAAGGTGCGTACGCGCGGCGTGGAGCTAGAGCTTGCCGGGGCACTCACTGATCGATGGAATATCAGCGCTGGCTATACCTACGCACGTTCTCAATATGCCTCGGGTAACAAAAAAGGTGAGTTTTACAACGAGCGAAGCAGTCCAGAGAATATGGTCAAGCTCTTTACGACTTACAAGCTGGGCGGTGCCCTGGAAGGCCTGACTCTGGGCGGCGGTGTGCGCTGGCAGAGCAAGGTGTTCTATAAGGGATCGAATTTCCGCATCGAGCAGCCTGGCTACGCCATCGTTGACCTGCTGGCCAGATACGACATCAACCGCAGTACATCCGTGCAGTTGAATATCGATAACGTGGCCAACAAGCAGTATTACTCAAAGATCGGCTCGAGCATCAGTACCGGCAACTATCTTGGCAAGCCGCGTCAGGTGCTGCTAACCGTCAATCACCAGTTTTAAGGCCGGTTTGCGTTTTGCAGCAGGGCTCCTGCTGCACTCCATTTTTGCGATTTCTATTTTTCCTGGCGTCTTTAGCCAGACCTATTTCCAAAAAGGTTGTTATGTCTGAGAAACCTACGTACTTCACGCGTGCAAAGCATTCCATTTTGCTTGCCGCACTGCCGCTATTTTTGCTGACGGCGATGTCACATGCCGCGCAAGAGCCAGTACCTGAAAGCTCTGTCGCATCTGCCCAGGTGTCCGGGGCCGTCCTGCAAAAGGACGTTGTGCCGGGAGTCTATGAGCTGGTTTATAGCCCTGTGTCCAAGGCGGTGTTTGTGGCGAGTGCGCACGAGTTGACGAGTAAAGGGGGCGGCGCGATTTATCAGCTTGACCCGACGACGCTGACCGTACAGAAAAAGATTGATCTGCCCTTCATGCCTTTTGCCCTGGCCTTGGATGCGCGCACCAACACGCTGTATGCCGGTCATACCCGGGATGGGGCAGTTTCAGCCATTGACGCTTCAAGCGGTACGGTAAAGGGAACCCTGCATCACGGTGTCAAAGATGCCAAGGGCGAGCCGGTGCACACGCGCCAGATCGTGGTGGATGAAGCTGCCGGACAGGTTATTGTCAGTGGTGTGACGGACCTGGGTTTTCTTTGGATCATTGATAGCAAGACCTTCTCCACGAACCGTATTCTCCGTGATCTTGAGGCGCCTACTGCTGGCTTGACCCTGGATGCAGCGAATCATAAGTTGCTGGTCAGCGGCACGGCAGCCTATGCTGTGTTTGACACGCAAAGTTGGGAAAAAGTTGGCGAAAACCGCATCCCCGAGAAGCTGTCTCCTAGCGATATCAGACGACGTTTTCTAGTCAATACCGTCTTGGACAGCAAGAGTGAACGCTTGTTTGCCAATCAGCTTAATAATAGTGAAGGCACCTTGGTGTTTGACCTGAAAACAGGGGCCATCCTGCACAAAATCCCCACGGGATACATGCCGGTGGGGATACGCTATAACCCGATTCGCAATGAGGTGTATGTAGCCAGCCGAGGCAGTGGAACGCTGAGCGTCATCGATGCTAGCAGCTATGCCATCAAACATACGATTGCGCTGCCCGTGCATCCCAACACGATTTCCATGACGCCTGATGGCCAACTACTTTATGTCAGTGTGAAGCGGCCCTTTGTGAAAGAAGGGGAGCCAGCCTTGGTGGATCAGGTAGCTCGTATTGACCTGCAGGCATTGTGACATTTGAAGGGCAAGCCTTAGCGCTCGATCGCTCAGTGAGTTCTTAACAAAGCGGGCGCATTGCAGTCTATGCGTCCTGTGGACCTGCTGACGGCCTTTGCTCTGACCGCGTTGTGCCAGCAGCCGGATAAGCCCATCCGGCTCGGCTTTTGCGAATATCCTGGCCCGCTGCCCAGAGGCAGACTGTGAACTGACTTTTGGGAGATTCCAATGAGACAGTTCAGCAGTCGGCAGCGCGGCCAGGGTATGGTCGAATATTTAATTATTGTGGCTTTGGTTGCGGTTGCAGCCATTGCCGTTTACCAGTCCTTTGGGCAGGTGATTCGAAACCAGACCGCGGCAATGGCCAAGGAATTGGCGGGTGAGGACGGTTCCGAACAGACCCAGCAGGCGCAATCTGCCGCCTCTGCAGCGGCCGCCCAAGGCAGTGCCAAGAGCCTGAAATCCTTTACCGGCAATGCGCAATGAGGCAGCTCGCGCATCATCAAGAGGGGGCGGCGCTGGCCTGGGGCCTGATCGCGCTGGCCCTCCTGTCTGTCGCCTGGGGCGGCTACTTTCATGTGAACCAGATTGCCGAGCAGCAAGGGCGCTTGTCCTTGGTCTTGGACGCTGCTGCTTATGGAGCGGCGACGGAGCAAGCCCGTACCCTGAATCTGCTGGCCTACATCAACCGGGCGCAGCTGGGGCATCAATTGGCCTTGGGGCACTTATTGACCTTGGCAACTTGGGACAGGGCAGCGCACACCCAGTCTGGGCAAGCGCGTCGGGCTAATCCACCTGCACATCTGGTCGCCATGATGTTTGGCTCAGCGCATGGGCTTGCGTACACTCAGGCGCGCTCTGCCGGGGATGAACAGCGGGCTTTAGAACAAGCCTTTCAAGCCCATCAACACTTGATTCACGAAGTCTTGCTTAAGGCTCAACAAGAGCTGGTAGAGGGCTTGCCAGAGCGTCGACGAGCCATTATCCAGGCAACGCTGCAGGGAAGTTTGCCGGATTGGCCGGATCACGCACTGAACTGGCGTATCGACCGTGATGACTGGCCGCAATTCCTGTCTTTGCAATCCGGGCAAGCGCAGTGGCAGCCTGGTTTGAGTCATTTGGTCTCTCTGTATGGCTTTCTGGCACCGCGTGACTTCGAGGCCCGCTCTTATCCGGGTGTCGATCGGCGTTGTCCTTTGTGGCGCCATCGTTTGCGACGCTCTGGCCGCACCGAACTCGATAGTTCCGGGCGTTGGCATTCCAGTGATACACAGTCCATGCATATGGTGCGATCTAACCGTTGGATAGGCTGCTATTTTCGCGAATATGCCATGGCATGGGCCTTGCAGACGCCCGACTCTACGTCGGGTATAGAGGCGCCCGCAGACTTCTCAGGACAGAGTTTCTGGAAATGGGCGATGGAGCAGGGCAATGGCTCTTTGCTGTCGGCACAAGGCAATACGGTGGCGCATTCGTGGGCGCGACGTGATGCCCAGCCCTGGAGCCAAAGAGCATGGGTGGATGGGTACAGCTTGGCTGATCCAAGCAGTCCGACAGGACCGGACCTCCTGCTGATACTGCAAGCCCGCGGTCATTTGGGACAGACCATCCACACACGAGCTGCTGCTCAGTCCTTCTTTTCTCTGCCGCCGGGCATCGCCGATAGGAGCAGAGAGGCATCCAGCTTGTTTCTGCCTTTTTGGCAGGCTCGCTTAGTGGACGCCGGCAGTAGGGGGCGTCATCTATGAAGCCGCAACAAAAGGGGATGGCCCTAGTTGAGGCCTGCTTAGTGGGCCTTGTATTGGGCTTGATGATCTTGGCGGGTCGCTGGCTGATGCAACAGCAACATCGTTTGCAGCATATGCAGCAAAGCGCGCATTTAGCTTTGTTCAGCCATGATGCTCAAGGCAAACCTGTCCCTGTCGTTGCTGGCCCTGCCCAACACCTGGAGCCGAGTCGATTCCTTGCCTCGCAAGGCTCCGCTACGGAGTCTTTGCAGCAGGAACTATTAAAAATGCACAGTGGTGCATGGACGGCTCAGTCGCGTGTTTCTGTACCCTGGCCTCGCTGGTTAAGCGCTTTGGCCAAACACACGCAGCTACATCGGCAATCACAATTGTGGGCAGGTGCGGGGCAAGCGACGAGCACCCAGCAAACCCGGCAGCGTTTGGAAAGCAGTGCTACCGCGTGGGAGGAGGCTGCGTCATCTAGCCGCTCAGCCGCCCGCGGCACGGTAGGGCACGTTAGACCTATGGATAGCGCCTGGGGGAGAACCCAGCCAGATTTGGACTGGTTGGGACGATGGCAGGACTTCGTTCCTGATCAGGTGAACAAGGGGGCCTTATGAAGCCGTTGCTCGTTTTGTTGTTGATGACCTTGCTGATGCTTAGCCCCGTCCCTGCCAAGACACAGAGTTTGCCCGAACCGATAAAAGATCCTCAGATCAGTTGGGATCAAGGTCAGATTACACAGACGGATGTGGGGCCGGTCCATTCCTGGGCTCTGAGTACAGAACTGGGCCCGCAAGCCTTGTCCTCGGGTCTGGAGCCTTTTTGTGGTGCCAGCTTTGGCGCGATGAGGTTGGGAGAGCAATGGGTGTTCTTGAGCGCAACGGATAGCAAGAACTGCGTTTTATGGCTGGACAGTGTGCAGGCCCAGCCTCGTTCAGGATTGTTGAGTATGGCCGAGCAAAGTCAGCGGATGAGTTCGTCTTTAAACATGGCTGAGGCACCTGTTTCAGGCCCCGTGTTATGGCAACACGAACAGCCGGGGCAGACACAAAGCTGGTTACTCATCGGGGAGTCGGACTGGCAAGAGGCTTTGCGTCGCAAGGGTTGGGGATCTGAAGCGGGCGAGCGTTTTTGGCGTAGAGGCCCAGCCGAACTGGATGTGATGGAACTGGAGTATGGGCAGGAGCGCTACTTGCTGTTGATTTGCCGTGCTTGTGAAAAGGAGGCCTCATGATTCGCGCAAAATTCTTATGGCTATGTCGCCATCCGACGGTTGGATTTGGGGTTTTGGCCTTGTTGGCGGGGGTGATGGCGGCAGGGACTAGCAGTCGCTATCTGGATCGCCAGGAAGAGGCTTTACGACAGGCTGCGCACCGGGTGCAATTGGACAGGGTTGTGGCTGCGTCCAGTTTGGCGGCAGGAACCGTGCTTGAAGCCGTACATTTGGCGGCCCGTGCCTATCCCGCAGACTTGGTCCCTAGCGATAGCTGGGATGTGGCCCAGTTTGAAAGCTTGATCGGGCAAATATTGAGCCAGCCTTTGCGTGCGGGAGACTTGATCAGCAAGGCCCATGTGCAGGAAGCCAGCAGCCCCTTTTCGCAGCAGTTGCTTTCTGGCCGACGTGCATTAACCGTACCAGTGGATGCCATCAGCTCGGTATCGGGCCTGATTCGGCCTGGGGATTGGATTGATATTTATGTCAGCTTTGATGACAGGCAAAGACGGGTGACAGCACCTTTATTGCAGTCTGTTCTAGTGCTGGCCACAGGTCAGAAAGCGGGTGAAGGTACGGTATCGAATCGCCTCGACAAAGAGGCTTACAACACGCTCACGCTGGACGTAGGACCCGATGATGCCTTGAAGCTGTTGGCAGCCAGACAGCATGGTCGCATCAGTGCCTTGCTGCGCAATCCTGATGATCACACTCCTCATCAAGCGGCGGTGCGTGGTGAGCTGGCCGATATTCTGGGTCTGGGGCAAGGTGGGGCGCCCAGACAGCCCGTGCAGGTCTTGTACGGTAATCGACCGGGTGGGCAGATCGGCCCGGCGGAGGAGGAGCGCCTGGGGTGGCTGGCGATGCCTGACAGTCTGTCAGTGGGGCAACAGCCATGAGCAGAACGATTCATTGGCAAAACAGAGCCGCGTTCAGCGTGTTATCCAGCATCTTGTTCGGTCTTGGCATGCCCAGCCATGCTCAGAGCCTAGGTTTGCAAGTCGGTGAATTGATGGTTTTGCCCGAGACTCAGGTTGAACGCGTAGCGGTTGGCGATGGCGAGATTGTGCATGCGGTCACCACCGAATCAGGGGAGCTGATTCTCTTTGCGCGCAAGACAGGCAGCACGGTGGTGCAGGTCTGGTCCAGCTCTGGGCAAAGCCAGTCCTATCAGGTAGAGGTATCACCCGAGAATCAGCGGCAGATACTTGCTGAGCTACGAAGTTTGCTGGAGCGCATTCCTGAACTGCGTATCAGTGAGCTAGGCGGCAAATTGGTGTTGGAAGGTGAGGGTCTAAGCGATCAGGACAAGCAAAGAATTCAGGCCTTGAGCCAGGAGCATCCCCAGTTATTGGACTTTACCCAGCAGGACGGTTGGGAACCTATGGTCTTGCTGGATGTGCAGGTCGTGGAAGTGCCACGTAACAGCTTGCGGGAGCTGGGTGTGCGTTGGGATGGGAGCTCTCAGGGAGGCTTAAGTATGGGCGGTGGCTGGGATGCCGCAACGCATCAGTTTCTGGAGCGTCCCGGTGAAGCCGTTTTGCCCTTGGCTTTTCCGGCCCGTCAGGGGGCTGCGTTCTTTGGCGTTGGAGCCTTGATGTCCGCCCGTGTTCAGGCCATGGCGCAGGAAGGTCATGCCGTCGTATTGGCGCAGCCGCAGTTATTGGCACGCAGCGGGTCGCAGGCGGAGTTCCTGGCTGGGGGCGAGCTGCCCTACACCACCACGGATGACAAAGGAAACAGCAAGACCAGTTTCAAGCCCTATGGGGTGTCTTTGCGCATCGTGCCCAGAGTGGAGCGGGGCGGTTTGGTGCGTTCACAGATTGAGGTAGAGGTCAGTTCCGTGGATGCTAGCCTGTCTCAACCAGCCGGGCCATCCTTGAAAACACGCCGGGCGTCGACTGAATTCAATGTGCGTTCGGGGCAGACCCTGGTGTTGGCCGGGTTCATTTCCCGTGAGGAGTCCCGTCATGTAGACCGCTTGCCTGGTCTGGCCAGCTTGCCGGTACTGGGAGCCTTGTTTCGTTCAGAGCGCTTTGCCAGACAGGAAACAGAACTGGCGGTATTTGTGACGCCTACCTTGGTGGCCGCCGAGCATCCCGACTTGTTGGCCCGGCAGGCGAATGCAGCACAGTGGCTAGATCAGACCTTCCCCGATGCCCCTCGGCTGAATACACCGGTGCGTCCCGCGCCTAAGGGGGCTGGTACCTGGCAGGGCAGTCGTTCTCAATGGATAGAGCCAGACAGTGAGGTATTTCGTGTTGAACCTTGAGCTTGAATCAGAGCTGGGGACGACGCGTCCCTGGTCAGTCAATCTGCCCGCCCTGATAGGACGCGATCCGGCTTGCGATGTGGTCTTGCCATCCTGGCGAATTGCGCGTCAGCACGCAAGCCTGCTGGAACGGGCTGGAGCGGTCTATATACAGGATCACGGCTCGCTGACCGGCGTGCAGCTTAATGGCAAACGGGTGTATGACGATGGTCCCTTGCGTCAGGGGGATGTGCTGGCTTTGGGCGGTTTCAAGTTACGAATCGCTGGTTTTGGGCAGGCCTCCTCATTCCAGACGGAAACCGATGCCCATAAGCCGATGGCGGGTGTTAAGGGCAATGAAGCTTTGGTCTTGGAAGAACCTGTGCGGGCGGTCACGTGTGATGGTCACGCACCGGTTCTTGATCAGGCACCTATGCTGTCTTCCAATAGTGATTTGTTCAGGCAAGAACAACAACGTCTGCACCATGCCTTGCTTAGTGCCTTGGAGCTGGAACGTCGGGACTTGTCCAGGGTGACGGACAAACAATTGGAGCAGGAGGCTTTTGATTGTCTGGGGCGTTTGATTCAAGCGCAGTGTGCTGTACCCGAGCATGAACGGGCTAGATTGCAGGCCAGCGTTTGTGCTGAGGCCGTAGGTCTGGGCCCTTTGGAGTCATTATTGGCAGACGCTTCGGTGTCGGAAATTATGGTCAATCACTACGACCGGGTTTTTGTGGAGCAGGCGGGGCGATTGCAGGCCCATCCCTTGGTATTTAGTAGTGAAACCGCTTTGCGGGCCATTATTGATCGTATCTTGGCGCCCTTGGGCAGACGGCTGGATATTAGCTCGCCTGCTGTGGATGGGCGCTTGGCGGATGGTTCACGTTTCCATGCAGTCTTGTCACCTGTTGCGGTCAAGGGCACCTGCGTGACCATACGCAAATTCCCCAAACGACGCTTGGGCTTGGAGGACTTGTTGCAGACGGGCAGCTTGTCTTCCGAGATGGCTCGCTTTTTGCAACAGGCCGTACAGGGGCGCTGCAATATCCTGGTCTCGGGCGGCACGGGCACAGGTAAAACCACCTTGCTGAATGTGCTCAGTACCTGCATTGATTCGGGGGAGCGCATTGTGACCTTGGAGGACGCCGCTGAATTGCAATTGCAGCACAGCAATTGGGTGGCCTTGGAGTCTCGGCCCGCTAATGCAGAAGGCCAGGGGCAGGTGGATATACGAAGTCTGTTGCGACAAGCCTTACGCATGCGACCCGACCGGATTGTGGTCGGAGAGTGTCGGGGTGCGGAGGCTTTCGATATGTTGTCGGCCATGAATACGGGCCACGAAGGATCGATGGGGACCTTGCACGCGAACACCCCACGCGATGCCTTATCGCGCCTGGAAGGCATGGTTTTGATGGCGGGTCTGGATTTGCCTTTGCTGGTCGTGCGGGAGCATATCGCGCGGGCTCTGCACATTATTGTGCAACTCAGTCGTTTGCCTGATGGCAAGCGTTTGGTTCACGAGATTGTGGAAGTGACGGGTATAGAGGCGCAGCGTATTCAATTGCAGACTCTGTACAGTTACCGCCCGGAGTTTGGTTTTACGGCCAGCGGCTTAAGGTCTGAATATGTCTCCCCAGTAGAGGGGCAGTCATGAAGTTTCTTAGTATTTTGCTAACTGTCTTTGGCACTACGGCGCTGGCTTACCTGTTGCTGCGCTTGGGGCAGCGTCTTGCCAGGCGCTATAGGCAGCAATTGCTTCAGCAGTCCGAACAGAGCCTGCAATCGCATTTTGTATTTGTGCGCAGTCAGTATCTTGCCTTTGGTGCCTGGACCTTGCTTGCTCTAGTCTTTCTGGTGGCGTGGTGGCTGATTCATTCTTTGTGGCTAGCTGTACCTATCGCCTTGATTGCTGCCGTGACGCCTTTGGTGGTTTTGCGCTGGATGGGGCGTCGACGCCTGGCGGCCTTACGACGGCAACTGCCAGATTTTGTCTTGTCCTTGGCCTTGAGTCTGCAGGCGGGGCTGGCTTTGCAAGCAGCCTTGCAGCAGCTAGCTCAATCTGTGCCTGCGCCTTTAGGGCAAGAGCTGCGTTTGTTGTTACGCCAGCAGCGCTTGGGTTTGAATGCCAAAGATTCCTACCAAGACTTGTTGGAGCGTGTGCCGGTGTCGGAGTTGGCCATGTTCGTCAGTGCCCTGCAAATGGGGCAGAGCACAGGGGCGGGACTGGGTGAGCGCTTGAAAATACTGGCACAAACGATACGCGCCCGTCTGACCATTGAGGACAAGATTGTTGCCTTGACGGCTCAGGCTCGCTTGCAGGCTCGAATCATGTTCTGCCTGCCGGGTTTTGTGGCGGGAGCGTTGTATCTGCTGGATGCCACTGCATTTGAACAATCCTGGTTCAACACCGTGGGCGTGTGGGTGGCAGGAGGCATTGTCGCCATGCTGATGATGGGACTGTGGTGGATGCAGGTGATTTTGCGAGGAGAGGCGTGACTATGCTGGCCTTAATTTGGTCGCTCTCTGCCTTGAGCGCCGCCCTGTTTTTGATTGCCTGTTTATGGGCCTGGAGGGGGCGGTATCTGCTGTTGCTGCAAGGTGGCAGCAGCCTGAAACAAGCTGCCTGGCAGGCGTGGGAAGCGCCGTTTTCCAAAGTCTTGAATGTCTGCCTGTCTTTACCTTTCGTGCATGACTGGCCGGAACGCCTATGGGGCTCGTATGCGAACGAGATACGGATTTTTCTTAGTAAACGTGTAGCCTTCACCGCCTTGTTCACAAGCTTGGCGGGGGTCTTCCTGCTCAGTCAAGGAGCGGCATTGGTCGATATGGCTGGCCTGATTGCGACCGGGTTTTTGTTGAGTCTGTTGCAGGCCATCTCGCGAGGTAAAAAACTGCAGCGTCAGCATCACTCCCGTTGTCGCCGGGATCTGCCGTTTTTTCTGGATTTATTGGTGCTGGCCGTCGAGTCCGGCTTGGGGCTGCAACAGGCCTGGGCCCGCGCGATGGAGGCTGTGCCACAAGGAAGCTTGCTGCTCAGCTTAAGCAAGGTACAGGGCGAGGTTCGGGCAGGGCGACGCTTGCCACAAGCCATGCGTAATGTCGCTTTGACCGTCAGGCAGGCGGAGCTGGAGGAGTTGGCTTTGTCTTTGGAGTTGGCTCAGGACACCGGTTTGTCCTTGGCCTTGCTTTTGCGATCTCAAGCGGAAAAACTGCGTGCTCATCTGCATTTGGAGGCGGAGCAAAGAGCCCTCAAGCTGCCTGTGTATTTGTTGGCACCCTTGGTTGTGTGCATATTTCCCTGCACGTTTTTGGTGATTGCCGTGAGTCTGTTAGGCCCCTGGTTGGCCGGCGGAGGCTAGGGTGGTGCCGATATCAACCTTGACCAAACAGCCGTTGCAAAAGACGCTACAGCAGGCGCAGCCCCTGTATTTATTCGATGCCAGTACTTTCTGGGCGCGGTGGCGTGGTTGGAAGGCATTGCCGCAGAGCAAGGATTTCGCGACTGCGGTGTGGCTGCGGCCTTGCAGAGCGATCCATTTATGGGGAATGCGACAGGCTCTAGATATCTGCTTTCTGGATGAAAGAGATCAGCCCTTGAGGTTTTGTCCGGCTGTCTCGCCCGGAGCGATACTTTGGCATAGAAAAGCCAGATCGGTATTGGAAGCGCCTCGGGGCTATCTTTCCCGGCCGGAGCAGTTTGCTCCTTGGGCCGTGGCCTTGCAGGAAGTACGGAAAACCAAAGGGGGCATGGGCGCGCAAATCCAGCAATCGGCAGGATGTCGAAGATGCGCTTCAGGATGTGGTTGTTTTGGTCGCCCGCTTGGAACAAGCCTGGGCGATGGCGCACATGGTCGGCGTATCGCGTGGGCCGGATGTCTTCATGGATCTGAATGCTTCCCGACAGGGGCGGCTGGGTGCAAGCCCGGATACGGATACGGCGGGGTCGAAATTTGCGCTGGGTCTGATGGTCAGTTATGAACTTGATCTTTGGGGTCACTTGAGTGCCGAACGTGAGTCGGCGGTATTTCATGCCGTGGCCAGTGAATGGGATGCGCAGACTGTCGCTTTGACAGTCAGTGCCGAGACGGCGGCAGTAGTGCGTACTCGCGTCCAAGCTGGTTCAGAGTCTCCGCTGGCCTTGGCACAACAAGAAACTCTGGTGGCCAAGCAAGCTGCGAGTATTTCCTTGTTGCGTCAACAGACGGCACAGGCGGAATTGCTGCTTGCTCAGTATCGTCAGGCCGACCGCCTATTGACGGCGGTGGGCCTGTATCGTGCTTTGGGAGGGGCCTGGCAGGCTCAGGAGTAAGCGTGTCAGACGGTTTGGGTATCGCCTGACGGGTCACCAAATACGCTGCGGTAGGCAGGGTAGAAGCTGGCGTACAAGACCGCTGCCATCGCCAGGTTAAGAGGCGTCAGAACCAGGGTGGCGGTGCTGGGGCTAAGACCTGCTCCTAGCAACAAGCCTCCCAGCGTCTGGATGCCATAGAAGGCCGCGGCCCAGCACAGGCCGTAGAGCAGAAAGGCTGCCTTATTGCGCCAGCAAGCCACCATGGAAAAGAACAGGGCTTGCTTGATGGGAATAGCGTGCCAGCCCACCAGGGCGGGTGCGTGCCAGAACAGCAGCGATAAGCCCAGGTACAGCGCAAAGAACAGATAAATTGGCTTGCGCAGGGTTGCCATGATGGTTTCAGGGCTGGCGTTGTTGCCGCTTTCCATCAACTGAGTCAATTCATTGACGAAGGGGGACGTCGCGATAAAACCAGCCGCCAGACAGGCCAGCAGATAAATAAAGCCGAGCTTGATCAGGCGGTTACGAACTTGTACGGGTTTAAGCGGCTCGGTCCACATCCCCAGGCGCATCAGCTCACCATTCTGGATACGCCGGCAGGCGTTCTGAATGATGAATGTCATGGTGGGTACCAGGACGATCAGCACCATCTGGCCCACAATGGGGAAAATGTTGGCCAGATTGATCAGGATGGAGGTTATCAGGCTCCAGAAAAACAGGGCGGCGGGTTGTAGCTTGAACAAGCGCAAGCCTTCCTGTATCCAGTACCACCCGTAAAGAAAGGGGAGCTTTGCTGCTTGCATATCAGTATCCGTGTTTATCGTGGAAGCGCTGGTACGGCGTGCTCGCGGCGCTGGCGCAGTACACGTTCAAAATGCCGTGGGTCGTGCGGCTTGAGGGTCTGGGCAGGGCGGGGCAGGTAAAAGTCGTACAGGCGCGAGATCCAGAAGCGCAGTGCGGCAGCCTGAATCAGTATAGGCCAGGCGCTGTGCTCGGCTTCGGTAAAGGGGCGCACCTGGGCATAGGATTGCAGCCAGGCCTGGGCTTTGTCCAGGTTCAAGGCGCCGGTCAGGCGATCTATGCACCAGTCGTTCACAGCCACGGCCACATCGAATAGCCAAGTGTCGCAACCGGCAAAGTAAAAGTCGATGATGCCGCCCATTTGCGGGGCCTCGGACGTACCGGCAAACAGCACGTTGTCACGAAACAGATCGCAGTGTGCCGGGCCTTGAGGCAGGGCGCGGTAGGTATCGCTGTCGGCAAAGCGGCTTTGCTCTTGCAAGACGGACTGAATCAGTTCGGACTGGCTTGCATCCAGAAAGGGCAAGACCTGGGGAACCGTGGTTTTCCACCAGTTCAGGCCGCGCAGATTGGGCTGTTCCAGGGGAAAGTCCTGCGCAGCCAAGTGGGCCTGGGCCTGAGTGCGGGCAATTTGCCGGCAGTGCTCTACTGTCGGTTCGGGTTCGTATCCACCACGCAGGCGGGTCACGATGGAGCAAGGCTTATCGTGCATGACGCAGATACGTTTGCCGTCGCGGCGCGTCATGGGCTCGGGCACTGGGACACCCTTGGCGGCCAGATGGTGCATCAGCTCAATGTAAAAAGGCAGTTGCTCCAGTGTCAGAACCTCAAACAAGGTCAGAACGTACTCGCCTTGGGTGGTTGTCAGAAAGTAATTGGTGTTTTCAATGCCGGCGGTAATGCCACGTAAGGAAACAAACTCGCCAATTGTGTAGTGTTCCAGCAGTTCGCGGGCGTCAAGTTCGCTGACAGAAGTAAAAACAGCCATGCTTTCAGTGAGGGTCCGGTTG
>SMEN01000146.1_pt1 | contig 23477 bp, 15 predicted proteins | sample 2456271 | NCBI WGS metagenome assembly SMEN01 (sample SAMN10132593, study PRJNA489261) | soil metagenome | isolation source: day1 control-loamy sand soil ammended with raw manure from dairy cow... | place: USA | collected 2015-04-01 | reverse complement strand
AACGAGTCTATTAATATAATTTTAAGATAATATTATAAGATTTCGTTTTAATTATCATAATAAAGCTCAAATTTATAATATTATCTTAAAATTATATTAATAGACTCGTTATCTTTTCCAAGTAGCTCTAAAGACTTACCATCTTTATAAATTATCGAAACATACGCTTGACGCCAAACAAGCTCTGACCATAGCTTCAATGTACTACCAGCCATATATTCTTTTAAAACTCTTTCACTCCCACACACGGCACTGTCATGTAGTATTAACAAATAAAAATGATAATCATTTTCTTTTAAAATATTGGTAATGATCTCATCGTTTTCTAAATCTTTAGAAAATTTACATGTATCTAATTTATGTATAATTTTAGGCGATTTATCATTGCTGAACCCAACTAAATTTAATCCTCGGGTGAGACCTTCTAGCTGTTGCTCAGTAGCCCCACTAGAATACTTTATAAAGGACTCGCCCTCATTCACCCCTGACGCGGATTTTAAAACAATAAATTTGTACCGAGAGTCTTTGGGTAAGACTGCAAAATCATCAATATTTATGCCGTTGCGTGTCAGTTTTCTTAAAACATTAATTTGTTTTTCATAATCATCTTGAGTGATCTTCTCATTTTTTTTATGAAACCTTTCTAAAACTTTGTTTTTCTTTATTATTGTTGTTTTTTCAATTTTTTGAATCAGCATTTCTTCACTGCCTAGACTGCCAATAGCAATACAGTTTTGCTTTTCATCTGCTTGCTGAACGCCTGCAAAAACAGAGTCAATTTTATGGCATTGATCAATCCATAATATTTTTCTGCCTCTTTCTTCTGCTTGCAAGTACTCGCTCAGTTTCATTTCTGAATTGAATTCGAAAATAACTTTGTCTGTTGAATAGTCATCATTTATTAAAAATAATACAGGATACTTAACAGCTTGATTACCAAAATAAGCTTTACTTTTATTGCCCTTGAGTTTGATACTATTAATAGCTTCTGGATAATCCCAAAAAGATGCAATTAAACCACTAGTGGTATTTAAATAGTTATTAAAATCATCATATTTTTCAATAAGTTTAGGTTTATTACTATTTAAAATATTCTTTCCAAAGCCAAGTTCTTCGCTTTCAAAACCAATTAAGGGCAGAATAGTTGCAGAAACATCTAAAATAGAACTAGGTGTATTAATCACAACTCCTTCTGGCAATTCAGGCGGAATCATAATAAGCATATTTTTTCTATCGCCTTCATTTAGTAAGTGTGTTGCAGTATTTTTCATTGCCAGATGATCAGAACCAATCACGATTAATGTATTCTTATCAAGCCCCTCATTTTTAAGATAATTTATAAAATCACTAATTAACTTATCCGAACAATGCACAGCATTTAGAATTTCATTACTGCCATCAGCATAATTATGTTGAGTACAACTGGACGATAAATGTCCCCTTGGGTGATGAGTATCTAAAGTGAGCATGAATAAAGCAAATGGGCCTTGCTCAACAGAGCGCTTAGCAAGTTTTTCTTTAGCCAGTTTAAATAAACTATCATCATAAAGCCCCCAAGCCGATTGATAACTGGCATCCTCTAACTCTGGTCTTAATTCTGCACGGCCCTGAACAGATGAAAAACCGTGTGTTTTATAGAAGTTACCTTTTCCAGCAAACTCTAATGAAGCACCACCGAGATAAGACAAACTATATTTGTTGCGATTTAATACATCACCTAAACAAGTCGCACCACTCAAAAACCGTGGCATGCCTGACATTGCGTTTCCTTGCGACGCACTAAACAGCGGTATGCCACATTGTGACGCAACCATGCCTGCAACGGTCCAGCCAGAATGGGTAACTTGTGCTACATTTTTAAATACTATTGAGTTATTACGTACTCTGTTAAGGTTTGGCATAAGCCCAGGGAATATAGACTCATTAAAATAGGTTTCCTCTAAGCTCTCAGCATAAATATAAATCAGATTGAGAGGCTTTTTAGAAATAATCTCATTTACCTTGACGTAATCCTCACTATTTATAGCGGCACTAGAAAATTCTGAATAGATTAAATTATATATATTTTCTGAGGCAGGATTTAGTGCAATTGCTAAAAAAGATAAAATAGCAGGAGCATTACTTATCTTTTTTTTCTTACTTGACCCATCTTTCCTCTTATTAATCAATTTAATAAAATAATAAAACAAAATCACTATTGCAACTAATCCAAGGGCTGCCCCTGCAATAATACCAGCATATTCTTGGAATCCAGCATCATCTAAGCCGTAGCGTAAATGGTAGATAACTGACTCATCTATACCTTTATCTGTAAAATAATCAGATACAATATAAGCAGCCGTTATAACAAAACTTGTCAGTAAAAAAAATAGTGTAATAATGGGATATCTGAATCCTTTTTTAAGGTTTAAAATAAGGATTACAGTCAATAAAATACAGACTACTGAAAAATTTATCATATGCTTTGGGTCAGCCATTTATATTAATTAAAAAAAAACTGAGCCTTGCTACTACAAGACTCAGCTTTAATTTCAAGTATAGCCTTAGACTATATAGATAATCTTGCTAGTTACAACTGCGGACCAGCGTTAACAATCGCCTCAGCCACTTCAAATTTCTTGAAGTTGTCGACGAACTTAGCCGCTAATTCTTGCGCAGCAGCATCGTAAGCTGCTTTGTCTGACCAAGTGTTACGCGGGTTGAGTAAGTTGCTATCAACACCAGGCACTGTTTTTGGTACATCCAAGTTAATCACTGGTAAGTGCTCAGTTTCTGCACCCACTAGCGTTCCACCTTGAATCGCAGCAATCACTGCACGCGTGGTTGGGATATTGAAACGCTCACCGACACCGTAACCACCGCCAGTCCAGCCGGTATTCACCAAGTACACTTTAGAACCAAAACCTTGGATGCGCTTGATCAGCAGATCAGCATACTCACCCGCTGGGCGTGGGAAGAACGGCGCGCCAAAGCAGGTAGAGAAGGTTGATTTAATACCTGAGCCTGAACCCATTTCGGTTGAACCAACCAAAGCGGTATAACCCGACAAGAAGTGGTAAGCCGCTTGTTCGTTATTCAAGATAGACACTGGCGGTAATACGCCAGTCAGGTCGCAGGTCAGGAAGATCACTGCATTGGGCTCGCCAGCACGGTTAGCAATCACACGCTTTTCAACGTTTTCTAACGGATAAGCGGCGCGGCTGTTTTGCGTCAAGCTGTCATCGGTGTAGTCAGGCGTGCGCTGTTCATCAAGCACAACGTTTTCCAGTACTGCACCAAACTTAATGGCTTTCCAGATCACTGGCTCATTTTTCTCAGACAAGTCGATGCATTTTGCATAGCAACCGCCTTCGATGTTGAACACAGTGCCCACACCCCAGCCATGCTCGTCGTCACCAATCAAGTAACGGCTTTCATCAGCTGACAGCGTGGTTTTACCGGTGCCGGACAAACCAAAGAATAACGTGGTATCGCCGTCTTCACCGACGTTGGCAGCACAGTGCATCGGTAAGACGTCATGCGCAGGCAACAGGAAGTTTTGTACTGAAAACATAGCTTTTTTCATTTCGCCAGCGTACTGCATACCTGCCAGTAACACTTTTTTTGCAGCGAAGTTAATCATCACGCAACCATCGGAGTTGGTACCGTCACGCTCAGGTACACACTCAAAGAAAGGTGCATTGATAATCTGCCATTGTTCTTTACCACCGGCATTGAACGCCTCTGGAGTAATAAACAAACAACGACCGAACAGGTTGTGCCATGCCGTTGTGGTGGTCATTTTAACTGGCAAGTAATGCGCAGGATCAGAACCCACATGCACATGTGAAACAAAGCTTTCACGCTCTGCCACGTAAGCTTCAACGCGAGTCCACAAGGCATCAAAAATCGCTGGTGCAATCGGGCGATTAATCGGGCCCCAAGCGATTTGAGCATCAGTGCTCGGCTCTTGTACGATAAAACGGTCAGCCGGCGAACGGCCGGTACGGTGGCCTGTTTCAACAACCAATGAACCATTTACAGCCAGTTTGCCTTCGCCACGGCGAACCGCTTCTTCAATCAATTGAGCGGCACTAATATCGGTATACACAGCGGTGTTTGCTTGCGTCATGAGATCCCCAACGGCCCGAGCCGAGTCCTCTAAAAAGTTTGTAGCGTCTTAGCAGATGCACTACAACGGAAAAAGTGCCCGCGATTATGCCAGAGTTATGCAATTAATGCACTGTGCTCGATGCATCAGCAGCGTCTTGCGCTGCGAACATTTGCGCGATATCGGCTTCATTAAATAAATAGCGTTGATTGCAGAACTGACAATCAATCTCGATAGTGCCTGCTTTCTCAGCTAGCAACAACTGCAAATCAGCCAGACCTAAACTAATCAAGGCCTGCTCTGAGCGCTCACGCGTGCAACTGCATTGAAACTTCAAATCACTGCTTGGAAACAGGCGCACCTCTTCCTCATGATAAAGGCGGTGCAAAATGGTTTCATTGTCCAAACCCAGCAGTTCTTCAGCACTCAAAGTTGCCGCCAAGGCAATCACATGCTGCCAACTGGCTTCACGCTCTTCTGCATCTGGTAGGCGATCAGCGGGTAATTGCTGTAACAGCATCCCGCGCGCGCGCTGACCGTCAGCGTACAACCAAAAACGCGTTGGCAATTGCGCCGAATTGACAAAATAATTGCTAAAGCATTCAGCTAACGTTGCACCATCTAAAGCGACTAAGCCCTGATAACGCTGCCCTTCGCGCGGATCAACAGTCAGCGCCAGCACACCTTCTGGCATCAGCTCTTGCAAGGTTGCGCCACTATGAATCTGCTCTTCTTCATAGCGAGCAATCGCGCGTAATTCGCGATCACTGGAGCACTCAACCATCAGCAAAGGCACAGCACCACTTGAACGTGCTTGTAGCACTAATAAACCATCAAACTTCAGCGTATTAACCAACAGGGCCGCAGCCGCCATCAACTCACCCAATAAAGCCGCAACCGGCTCTGGGTAAGCATGCTTAGCTAACACGTGAGCATAGCTTTCTTCTAAGCTCGCCAACTCGCCGCGCACATCGGTATTGTCAAAAATAAACCGCTGAGTAAAATCAAAATCTGCCATACAACACTCACCAATAAGATAGCGGCCTAGTATAAACCGCACTTAGAAAATTAACTGACTTAGATGCGCTCGTATGGATCTCTAGCGCATTACTGATCTTTGAAACGATGAATCTGGCGACGCTGCTTTTTCGTCGGCCGGCCATCGGTTTGAATGCCTAATGCGCCAGCTTTACGCAGTTCAGCCGCTTTTTCACGAGCGCTAATACTCTCGTCTGTCTCACGATAAAGAAGCTGTGCTTGTGGCGCGCCACGCCGCACTGCACTGAGCTGCTCGATCACCACGGTACGTTCATCGTAGCCGGCGCGAAGCACCAACTCATCGCCCACTTTTGGTTCTTTCGATGGTTTACAGCGCTCGCCACGGCAATGCACTTTGCCACCTTCAATTGCCTCTTTCGCCAGCGCACGGGTTTTATAAAAACGTGCTGCCCACAACCACTTATCTAAACGTACTTTTTCTTGCTGATTATCACTCATTGACGGCTATTACCTCTCCACAACAACGCTGCATCAGTGCAGCTCATGCACAGCAATCGGTAAACACACAGTCGCATCTAAACCACCACCGGCTCGATTCTGCAGTTCAACCTTACCGCCATGTTGCGCGGCAATACGTTGCACAATCGCCAAGCCAAGACCTGCACCCTGCCCGCCACGTGCCTGATCACCACGGTAGAAGGGATTAAAAATGCGTTGTAAATCCTCAGGATCAAGCCCAGGACCACGATCCAATACACTAATAGCCACATGCGCGGAGTGCTCATCGCGAACGACCGAAGCGGCAACTTCAATACCCTGTTCGCCATAACGCAGAGCATTTTCTAGCAAATTAACTAACATGCGCTTGATTGAGACACGACGTAACTCTAATGAGGGCATTTCTTCTAAACACAAGCGAATCGGCCGACCTTGCTGGATATAAGGCGCAACCACTGAACTGATCAATTCATTCAGATCACAGGCTTCCATCGGCTCATCACGACCATCACGGATAAAGGCTAAAAACTGATCCAAAATGGCATTCATGTCTTCAATGTCACGCACCATATCGTTGGTCAGGTCATTGTCACTGTCGAGCAACTCCAGGGATAAGCGCAACCGTGTCAGCGGTGTCCGTAAGTCATGGGAAACCCCAGCCAGCATGAGCTCGCGCTCGCGACCGGCTTGCTCAACATCATCAGTCATCTGATTAAAAGCGCGATACACCTCAGCCATTTCACTGGCGGTATCCACATCAACCGGTAAACGCACGCTACGCCCTTGGCCAAACAGACGTGCAGCGATCACTAGACGTTTCAGTGGTGCGCTGAGTTGGCGGACAAAAATCCACGCTGCCGCAGTTGATAATAAACCGATGCCTAAAAACCAAGCGACCAAGTTCCACACGCGCTGCCCTCTCAATGGATGTGGATATAAGGGCACGCGAATCCAGCCTGGCCCTAGACTCGGCGCATTCACCCACAATGACGGTGGTGTTTGCGCACGAATGCGCACCTGCGTGTCTTCGCCTAACTCTGCGCGCATTTGCTCACTAAAAATATCGCTGTACGGCCAGTGCTGCTCACCAACTGGCACATCATCTTCTGCTACCAGTTGCAAACCAGCAGCCTTAGCGATGGCCGCACGCTCACTGGCAGGTGAAGCCCAGTAGGCTCGTAACGTTAGGGCTGCGCCATGGCTGTACTGACGATCAACCAGCACATCTTCATTGAGCATCAAATAAATCAGGGTCAGCGCTTTAGAAAACAACACAGCCAACAACACCATCCACAAGGTGCGGGCAAAAAAGCTCTGCGGGTACAATAACGATGTCTTCATTTATTACCATCGGGCACAAACACGTAACCCACACCCCAAACAGTTTGAATGTAGCGCGGTTTAGAAGGATCAGGCTCGATCATTCGGCGCAGACGGGAAACCTGCACATCAATTGAGCGCTCTAAAGCATCCCACTCACGACCACGGGCAAGATTCATCAGCTTGTCGCGGGTTAATGGCTCACGAGCGTGTTCAACCAGAGCTTTCAATACAGCGAACTCACCCGTGGTCAGCATGTGCACCTGATCGCCTTTGCTCAGCTCGCGCGTGGCTAACGACAAACTGTAATCACCAAAGCTGACACTGGCATCTTCACTACCGGGCGCGCCAGGCACGCTGGTGTTTTGGCGACGCAAAACGGCTTTGATCCGGGCTAACAATTCACGCGGATTAAACGGCTTGGCGAGATAATCATCAGCACCCAATTCTAAGCCCTGAATCCGACTGGCCTCATCACCCTTGGCTGTGAGCATAATAATCGGCACTTGATTGTTGCTGGCACGCAATCGACTGCACACCGACAAACCATCTTCACCGGGCATCATTAAGTCGAGCACCACTAAATTAAACAGTTCGCGGGCGAGCACACGATCCATCTGTTCAGCGTTTTCAACACCCCGCACGCGGTAACCTTGCTCGGTCAGAAAGCGCTCAAGTAAGCGGCGTAAGCGTTCATCGTCATCGACAATGAGGATTTTTTCACCTTCAGTGACGCTCATGCGGTATCTACCTATTTAGTTAAGATTGATGGCCCTAGTATGCCGTAATCATCGCGTACTTGGGGGCAAGGCATTGTTAGCAAATTTTTCCTGATGGGAGGCAATGCTGGTTTGCTGACTGATTTCCCCTATAATTACCCTTTTGATGCAGGCCTATCCTGCTTTTTTGACTGACTTAGGTAGCCTGATGGATAGCATAAGTACTCGTATCGCCACAGAATTAGGTGTTCGCCCACAACAAGTGATCGCCACCATTGCTTTGCTTGATGAAGGTGCAACTGTGCCCTTTATCGCACGCTACCGTAAAGAAGTCACCGGCAGTTTAGATGATACGCAACTGCGTCACTTAGAAGAGCGCCTGCGTTACCTGCGCGAACTGGATGACCGTCGCGCCTCAATTTTGGCCTCAATTGAAGAGCAAGGAAAACTCACCGCAGAATTGCAGCACGCCATTCAACAAGCTGACACCAAAACGCGCTTAGAAGACCTGTATCTACCCTATAAACAAAAACGCCGCACCAAAGGTCAGATTGCTTTAGAAGCAGGCCTCGGTGAGTTGGCTGACTTACTGTTTAACCAGCCCAGCTACGACCCACAGCTTGAAGCCGCGCGCTTTATTGATGCAGAAAAAGGCTTTGCTGATGAAAAGGCCGTACTGGAAGGCGCTAAATATATTTTAATGGAGCGTTTTGCTGAAGACGCAGCCTTACTCGAACGTCTACGTACGATGCTGCAGCAACATGCTTTATTACGCGCTCGTTTAATCGCAGGTAAAGAACAAGAGGGCGCGAAGTTCAGCGATTACTTTGAGCATGATGAACCCTTTAAAAGTGTGCCTTCACACCGCGCGCTAGCAATCTTCCGCGGTCGTAACGAAGGTTTTTTAACCGCTAACTTGAGCATGGGTGATGACACTCCCGGCAGCATGCATCCTTGTGAGGTGATCATTGCTGAGCAATTTGCGATTAAAAACCAAGACCGCCCTGCCGACAAATGGCTTGCTGAAGTGGTGCGCTGGACCTGGCGAGTAAAACTATCGAGCCATTTAGAAACCGACCTGTTCGGCCAACTACGTGAATCCGCAGAAACTGAAGCGATTAACGTCTTCGCCCGCAACCTGCATGATTTGTTATTGGCAGCGCCAGCGGGGCCTCGCTGCACCCTAGGCCTTGACCCAGGTTTGCGTACGGGCTGCAAAATCGCAGTAGTGGATGCCACAGGTAAAGTTTTAGAAACCGCCACAGTCTATCCGCACGTCCCGCATAACAAGTGGAATGAAACCATCGCCACATTGGCAGCGTTATGTAAAAAACACCACGTACAATTAATTGCCATCGGTAATGGCACCGGCAGTCGCGAGTCCGATCGTCTTGCTATTGAATTGGTTAAACTATTACCTGAGCTGCACATGAGCAAAGTTATGGTCAGTGAGGCCGGCGCTTCGGTGTATTCAGCATCAGAATTAGCCGCCCTCGAATTCCCCGATTTAGATGTATCGCTGCGTGGCGCTGTGTCAATTGCGCGACGCTTGCAAGACCCACTAGCCGAACTGGTTAAAATCGACCCGAAAGCCATTGGTGTGGGTCAATACCAACATGACGTGTCGCAAACTCAATTAGCACGCTCACTGGACGCTGTGGTGGAAGACTGTGTGAACGCAGTGGGTGTCGACGTGAATACGGCGTCTTATGCGCTGCTCGCACGCATTTCTGGTTTGAACGCAACACTGGCTAAGAACATCGTTGCTTTCCGTGATGAGCACGGTGCTTTTATCAGCCGTGCAGCGCTGAAAAAAGTGCCGCGTCTGGGTGAAAAAACCTTTGAACTGGCCGCAGGCTTCTTACGGGTAATGAACGGTAAAAACCCGCTCGACGCATCTGCTGTACACCCAGAGACGTACCCTCTGGTAACCCGCATTGCCCAAGATACTGGGCGCGACATTCGCTCACTGATCGGCGATTCCGCATTTTTAAAGCAGCTGGACCCCAAGAAATTTACCGATGAAACCTATGGTTTACCGACCGTCAGCGATATTTTGCAAGAACTCGATAAACCCGCACGTGACCCACGTCCTGAGTTTAAAACCGCCAGTTTTCAAGACGGCGTAGAAAGTTTAAAAGACTTAACCCTTGGCATGGTTTTAGAAGGTGTCATCACCAACGTCACCAACTTTGGTGCCTTTGTTGATATTGGCGTGCATCAAGATGGTTTAGTGCATATTTCTGCACTTTCAGAGAGTTTTGTTAAAGACCCTTATCAAGTGGTGAAAGCCGGTGACATTGTTAAAGTAAAGGTCATGGAAGTCGATATCCCGCGCGCGCGCATTGCTTTATCGATGCGTATGAGTGACACACCAGGTGAAAAACCAGCGCCGGCAGCACGCTCGCAACCGGCACGTAATCAGCCGCGTAGTGAACGTCATACACCACAAGACAAGCCTGCACCGAGCAACAGCGCGATGGCCGCGCTATTTGCTAATGCGGGCAAAATTAAGAAAAAGTAAGCAATGACTATCCGTCATTTTAATCCGCCTAGGGTACATAACGACTAAAAGTCGCCCCGTACCCTTGCACTCGGCAATCAGCACCCCCATATTGCCACGATGCCCTATTGAGGAATTCCCCTTGAGCGATACATATTCTCGTCGTCTGGCGCTGCTTAGCCAGCCCGAAGCTTTAGCGCAGCTCAAGCACTGCCTACATGGTATTGAGCGCGAAAGCTTGCGTGTTGAGCGCAATGGCCGCTTAGCATTGACGCCACACCCCAAGGCTTTAGGCTCTGCCTTAACCCACAGCAGCATCACCACTGACTACTCTGAAGCCTTGCTCGAGTTTATTACTGACGCACTGCCTGATTCCGCACAGACCTTGGCGCAGCTGGAAGAAATCCATCGTTTTACCATCAGCCAATTAGAGCAAGAAGTGCTGTGGAGCCCTTCGATGCCAGGTCATCTGCCCAAAGAAGAGCTGATCCCTATTGGTCAGTACGGCAGCTCCAATGTTGGTCAATTAAAGCATGTGTATCGCAAAGGTTTAGCCGTGCGTTATGGCAAAACTATGCAGTGCATTGCGGGCATTCACTATAACTTTTCCTTGCCGGACTCGATTTGGACCTTGTTGCGCGCAGCAGAAGGCGATACGCGCTCGGAAAAAGAGTATCAGTCGGCGCGCTACATTGGTTTAATTCGCAACTTCCGTCGTTACAGCTGGTTGTTGATGTATTTATTTGGTGCATCACCGGCGCTGGACATCAGCTTTTTACGTGGCCGCAATCATCAACTAGAAAGCTTTGATGAAGACACGCTGTATCTGCCCTACGCCACCAGCTTGCGCATGAGTGACCTCGGCTACCAAAGCAATGCACAGGCCGGCTTAACCCCTTGCTACAACGACCTCAGCAGCTACACCGATAGCTTACGTCGCGCCGTCAGTACGCCTTATCCTGATTATGAAAAAATCGGCAGTAAGAAAGATGGCGAGTGGCTGCAAATTAATACCAATATTTTGCAGATCGAAAACGAATACTACTCAACCATGCGTCCTAAACGCATCACTCAAGACGGCGAACGTCCGGTCGATGCGTTAATTGCACGTGGCATCCAATATGTTGAAGCACGCTGCATTGATATCAACCCCTTCTTACCGTTGGGCATTGATTTACCGCAAGCGCGCTTTTTGGATACGTTCTTACTATTCTGCGCACTGCAAGACAGCCCGCTACTGGGTGATACGGAGTGCCCAGCGGCCACCGATAACTTTTTGGCAGTGGTCAAGCAAGGCCGTAAACCTAATTTACAGCTGCAGCGTGGCGGTGAGTCGGTATCGATGAAAGCTTGGGGTGAAGAGCTACTGACGCAGATGCAGGCCTGCGCCAAGTTACTCGATGACAGCTACGCGACTACAGAACACGTAGAAGCATTAAACAGACAGGTTGAAAAATTAAACAACCCTGATTTAACACCTTCAGCCCAAGTTTTAGCCAGTATGCGCGAGCAACAGTGCAGCTTCAGTCAGTTTGCCTTAAAGCAAAGCCTGCAACATGCGCAAACCTTGAGCACGCCACCGCTAGACGCTGAGCAGATTGCTCATTATCAAGCGCTCGCCGAACAATCACACCAAGCGCAGCAAGCGATAGAGCAACAAGACAACTGCAGCTTTGATGAGTACATGGCGGATTATTTAGCCAGCGCCCAGTAACTGCGGCGACAGCGCTGTGAGCTGCCTAATAACTCGCTGCGCTGTTTGCTAAAAACTCTACAATAAGCATTATTTAAGCGGCTCAAACATACCCTTATAAAACGTTTTGTTGCCGACGCCGCCAGTTCTGCAGACTGATATCTAATGCCTGTAAACTTTGGATACCTTGCCGCTCGGCACGCTTGAGTAAAATCAGCATCAGCTCTGCGGTGACCATGGCATCAGCACTGGCGTTGTGGCGCTGTAAAACCTGCAAACCAAAAAAGCTAACCCAATCATCCAAGCCTGGATTGCGCATCGTATGCTCAGGGCACAGCAGCTGGGCGATCTCAGCCACATCATAAAATGGGTGGCGCAAGTGATAGGCGAAGGCATCGTTCATTTCACGCACCAGCATGCGCTGATCAAAGGTTGCATGAAAAGCTAAGAGCGGACTACTGCCTACGTACTCCATAAAATTCAACAGCGCTTTTTCTGCACGCATCCCCGCAGCCACTTCGCTCGGCGGGATTTGGTGAATCAACACACTTTCACTGACCGCATGATTGACTCGGCGCAGGGTGCAACTAAATTGCTGACCTAAGGCAATCGCTGAATGTTCAATGGTCACCGCACCGATCGAGAGAATCTTGTCTTTATGGGTATTCAGACCACTGGTTTCTAAATCCACTACGACAAAGCGCAGCTCACTCAGTGGCTGCTCGCTCAGCGCTGCTGGCGGCGCTAACGCTGCTAAACGTAAAGCATCAGAAGCTCTCAGCTCTGGGCTTTTACGAAACAAGTTGATAAACCTCACAGCTGATACCTAAAGGTCAAACTGGCTTGCAAACGCTGTGCTTGTCGAAATGATTCGCGCAAAATACGACGATCCAAGTGATTGAGCTCATCAGGATAAATTCGATTACTGTAAGCCAACTCATTGCGCGCTTGCTGTTGGTGCTGCTGCATACGGATCAGTTGAATAAAATGATAAGCCTCAGCATAGGCATCACCATCTAAGCGCTCAATCACACCTTTACTGACCAACTGACGAATACGCTCCAGAGTATTGCTGCTTTCAATTCCTGCACTCAAAGCTAACACGCGAACACCATCGACAAACGGCGCTAAACCTTTGATTTTTAAGTCCAGAGTATCTTTTTCCACGCCTTTTTTATCGAGGGTAAAGTTACGGAACAAGCCTCCTAATGGAGGCCTATGCTGCAAAGCATTTTCAGCCATTAGGCGCTGAAACATGTCATTACCACGAATCATCGAGAGCAACTCACGACGCAACTCTTGGCAGCCCTCAAGCGGTCCCCAAATGGCCCGTAAATCAAAGAATATTGTTGAATACAGAAGATTTCCTGGCGTCGCCTCGCGAACAATTTTGCTAAAACGTCGCGACCATTCTTGACGCGATAAACACAGTTCAGCATTACCGGCCATGATATTGCCTTTGCACAACATAAAGCCGCAGTCATCCAGCGCCAAGTTAATTTCACGCGCCAGTGGCAGCAGTTTTTGCCGTATCGCATTGGCTTCTTCTTGGCTGCTGGCTTCAAATAAGATGCCGTTATCTTGATCGGTATATAGGGTTTGCTCTTTACGTCCTTCACTACCAAACACCAGCCAAGTGAATTCCACGCCAGGATTGCCGTGCCGCTCAATGCATAACTCAATCACCCGCGAGACCATGTGATCATTGAGCAAAGTAATTAAACGCGTCACCTGCTCAGAGCTCGCGCCATGGGCAATCATGCGATCCACCAGCAAGCGAATATCATCACGCAGTTGCACCAGCTTATCAATCGAGACCGCATGGCGTACAGCGCGGGCTAAATGCACCAGATCAACGCGCTGCAAAGAGAACAGATCACGCTCTGAGATCACTCCAACTAAGCGCCCGTCCTGCACCAGACACACATGGGCAATATGCCGTTCAGTCATCGCCAAGGCGGCATCAAAGGCGGAGGCCTGCGGTGGCAGATGGAATGGGTTAAGCGTCATCAACTCACTGATAGGCTGGCGTAAATCTGCATTCGCGTTAGCAATCACTCGGCGCAAATCACGCAAAGTAAAAATACCCTGTGGACGTTGCATTTCATCAGTAATTACTAAGCTGCCAATTTGTTGCTCATGCATTAATTGCACAGCTTTATGCAAAGGCAAATGCCCTTCACAGGTAATTGGCTGACGCATGGCCAGCTCAGACAACCGAGTTTCCATCGAATACTGCGAGCCCAGTGTTTCTGCAGCGCGGCTTTGCACTTGCTGATTGGCGTGATCGAGCAAACTGCTGATACCGCGCACCGAGAAATCACGGAACGCTTCGCACTTGCCGAATAACTTCACAAAAGAGGCTTTATCCAGCAGCAGACAAAAGGTATCTGTCTCGGCAATATGCGAGGTACGTGTAGCTCTTTCGCCTAATAAAGCCGCGATCGGAAAACATTCGCCGGTGCTAATTTCAAACGTGGTTTCTTGACTGGCATCCTGACCTTTGCGGCGCTCACCGTGGACACTGCCTTGCTTAACAATATAAAAAAACTCGACCGGTCCATCTTCTGGACTGACGATTTTTTCACCTTCAGCATAAAAACGCAGTTGGCAGTTTTCTACCAGAAAACTGAGATGAGCAATATCCATCTGGTTAAAAGGTGGATATTTTTGCAAGAATTCCAGCGTGCCTTGTATATTTTGTTGCACTGCGGTTTTGCCTGTTTTTGCAAAGGCATCATTCCTGCTCATGGAGCACTCCCCTATTAGATCAAACCATCCTAAAGTTTTAGATTAACGCATCCTATTGGACGTAAGTGTGACAGCGGCACAATGCAGGGTTTTTCTATCCTTAGTGCGATCTATATCAACACAATGCTGAGCTCTAGCACGCCACAGCCGGTATTGCGTTGCCATAGAAAAACACTAGACAACAAAAAACCGCCCGAAGGCGGTTTCTTGTTAACACTGTAGAGCGTTACAAATTATAAGCCGTTTTTAGCTTTAAATTCGCGACGACGACGGTGTAATACTGGCTCGGTGTAGCCATTAGGCTGCTCGCGGCCTTGCAGTACCAATTCCAGTGAAGCTTGGAACGCGACGTTGTCGTCGAAGTTCGGTGCCATTGGACGGTAAATTGGGTCATCCGCATTCTGACGGTCAACCACCACAGCCATACGCTGCATGGTCTCAACAATTTGTGCCTCGGTAACGATACCGTGACGCAACCAGTTAGCCATGTGCTGGCTTGAGATACGCAGAGTAGCGCGGTCTTCCATCAGACCGACATCGTTGATGTCAGGTACTTTAGAACAACCGACACTGTGGTCAATCCAGCGCACAACATAACCCAAGATGCCTTGCGCGTTATTGTCGAGCTCGTGCTGAATTTCTTCGGCAGTCCAGTCTGTGCTTGGTGCCAATGGAATGGTCAGAATATCGTCAATTGAAGCAAACTGACGTTTCTTCAACTCTTCTTGACGAGCAAACACATCCACTTCGTGGTAATGCAAGGCGTGCAGCGTTGCCGCTGTTGGTGATGGAACCCACGCTGTATTAGCGCCCGCTTTTGGGTGGCCAATTTTCTGCTCAACCATGGCGGCCATCAAGTCAGGCATCGCCCACATACCTTTACCGATTTGTGCAACGCCAGACAGGCCGGTAGCCAGTCCTGTATCAACGTTCCAGTCTTCGTAGGCTGCAATCCATTTTTCGCCGCGCATAGCTGTTTTACGAACCATTGCGCCCGCTTCCATAGAGGTATGGATTTCATCACCGGTTCGGTCTAAGAAACCTGTGTTAATGAACACCACGCGCTCTTTAGCTTCAGCAATACAGGCTTTCAAGTTAACTGTGGTGCGACGCTCTTCGTCCATAATACCCATTTTCAGGGTGTTACGTGCTAAACCTAAAACGTCTTCGGTGCGCGCAAACAACTCGTTAGCAAACGCTGCTTCTTCTGGACCATGCATTTTCGGTTTAACGATATACATGCTGCCAGTGCGGCTGTTTTGGCGGGTGGTGTTGCCTTTCAAGTTATGCATCGCAATTAAGCTGGTGAACAATGCATCCATGATGCCTTCTGGCATCTCGTTGCCTTGCTCATCCAAAATTGCTGGGTTGGTCATTAAGTGGCCAACGTTACGAATGAACAATAATGAACGGCCGTGCAACTTCACTTCACCGCCATTGACTGCGGTATACACGCGATCTGGATTCATTACGCGAGTAAAGGTTTTATCGCCTTTGGTCACGCTTTCAGACAGGTCACCCTTCATCAAGCCTAACCAGTTGCTGTAAACCAATGTTTTATCATCGGCATCAACCGCAGCGATCGAGTCTTCACAGTCCATGATGGTGGTTAAGGCTGACTCAACCAAAACATCTTTGATACCTGCAGCATCGGTTTTACCGACAACGCTGTTTGCATCAATTTGGATCTCAAAGTGCAGGCCATTGTTCTTCAATAGAACAACAGTGGGTGCTGCTGCATCACCTTGGAAACCAACCAATTGCGCATCATCACGCAGACCGGTGTTGCTGCCGCCTTTTAGGCTAACCAGCAGTTTGCCTGCATCAATGCGGTAGCCGGTTGCATCAACGTGCGAGCCCGCTGCTAAAGGTGCAGATTTGTCTAAGAAAGCACGTGCATAAGCGATGACTTTATCGCCACGTACTTTGTTGTAGCCCTTGCCTTTCTCTGCGCCGCCTTCCTCACTGATGACATCAGTGCCGTACAAAGCGTCGTACAAAGAACCCCAACGCGCATTCGCAGCGTTAAGGGCAAAACGTGCGTTAGTTACAGGTACCACTAATTGTGGACCTGCCATACGAGCAATTTCGTCGTCAACATTTTGTGTGCTGGCTTGAAAGTCTGCTGCTTCTGGCAACAAGTATCCAATCTCTTGCAGAAATGCTTTATAAGCGACTGCGTCATGAGCCTGGCCCTTACGTGCAAGGTGCCACTCATCAATTTGTGCTTGTAAGGCATCACGTTTTTCTAGCAGGGCACGATTTTTCGGTGCAAGGTCTTTTAACACCTTCGTTGCGCCTTCCCAGAATTGCTCTGCAGTCACACCAGTGCCCGGAATAGCTTGATTATTAACGAAGTCATATAAAACTTTGGCGACCTGCAAGCCACCGACTTGAACGCGATCAGTCATTTTTGCCTCACTCTGCTTGGAAAAGCCTCAAATAGAACGGCCATTAGGCCATGTAGTGCACAACCATAAATACTACATGAATATTTCTAAAAAAGCAGAGGGAAATCAACTGAGCAACTTTTGTCGCAGATGGCCGAAAAAAAGGCAAAAAAAACTCCGAATCTCACGGGGGGGGAGAGAGATTCGGAGTATAAGTCCGGACTGCTAGGGGTAGTCCGGATATCTGCCAACATAAAACACATCAAGGAGTTTCAACAACGGTATTCCTTAACCATTCAAATACTCTGACTGTGCTTTTGTAAAATTAGTTCCTAGATTGTTTTAAAAAAATTTAATGCGCCTGATCCCAATTATCGCCGACACCGGCTTCAACCAGTAATGGCACGTCCAAAGCGGCACCAGCACTCATCAATGGTAATAAGCCTGCACGTAACGCATCCACTTGATCTTCGCGGACTTCAAGCACCAATTCATCATGCACTTGTAAAATGACGCGCGCATCCAAATCCGATTCAGCTAACCAACTGTCCACAGTAATCATCGCGCGCTTAATAATATCGGCAGCACTGCCCTGCATCGGCGCGTTAATCGCAGTACGCTCAGCCCCTTTACGGATCGCCGCATTTTTCGCGTTAATATCTGGCAAGTACAAACGGCGACCAAACAAAGTCTCAACATAGCCTTGCTCACTGGCCTGCTTGCGAGTGCGCTCCATATAGTCGAGTACACCTGGATAACGGGCAAAGTAACGGTCCATATACATTTGCGCCTGACCACGGTCGCAACCAATTTGCTTAGCCAGACCATGCGCACTCATGCCATAAATCAGACCAAAGTTAATCGCTTTAGCGCTGCGACGTTGGTCAGTGGTGACATCCTCTAACTCAACACCAAACACTTCAGAGGCGGTCGCTTTGTGTACATCACGATCATTACGGAAAGCATCCAGTAAACCTGGATCTTGCGCCAAGTGCGCCATGATGCGTAATTCAATTTGCGAGTAGTCAGCCGCCAGTAGTTTATAGCCTGCAGGCGCAATAAAGGCTTGACGAATACGACGCCCTTCAGCGGTACGAATCGGAATATTTTGTAAGTTAGGATCACTCGACGATAAGCGCCCAGTCGCGGTGACGGCTTGATGGTAGCTGGTGTGAATCCGCCCAGTCAGCGGGTTAATTTGCTCAGGCAAGCGGTCAGTGTAGGTGCTTTTAAGTTTACTTAAACTGCGGTATTCCATCAGCAGCACAGGTAGCTCATGGCCTTGCTCCGCCAATTCTGACAACACCGCTTCAGCGGTACTGGGCTGACCTTTGGCGGTTTTCGCCAAAACTGGCAAACCGAGTTTTTCATACAACACCACACCCAACTGTTTAGGCGAGGCTAAATTAAACGCTTCACCGGCAATCTCGAAGGTCTTGCGCTCCAGCTCAGTGAGTTTCTCCGCCAGCTCTAAACTTTGCAGACCGAGCAAGTGCGCATCGACCAGCGCGCCGCAACGCTCAATCCGCGCCAGCACCGGCATCAAAGGTATTTCAATGTTAGCCAACACATCAATCAGTGTTGGAATCCCTTCGAGCTCTTTAATTAAACAATTATGCAAACACAGGGTAATTTCAGCATCTTCAGCGGCATAAGGCCCAGCAATACTCAGATCAACTTGATCAAAGGTCAGTTGCTTAGCGCCTTTACCGGCCACCTCTTCAAAAAGAATCGTACTGCGATTTAAATAACGCTGCGCCAAGCTGTCCATGTTATGCCGCGTGGCAGTGGAATTGAGCACGTAGGATTCAAGCATGGTATCGAAGCGTACGCCCTGTACCGCAATACCATAACGGGCTAACACGTTAATATCGTACTTACCGTTTTGGCAGACCTTAGTAATGGCTGGGTCTTCTAAGAGCGGACGCAAAGCTGCTAAGACTTTATCTTGATCAAGCTGCTCTGGCACGCCCATATAACTATGCGCCAAGGGCACATAAGCCGCCTCACCTTCAGCCACTGCAAAAGAAATGCCCACTAAGCGCGCCTGCTGCGCATCGACGCTAGTGGTTTCGGTATCGAAAGCAAACAGCTTGGCTTGGCTTAAGCGCTGCAGCCAATCTGCAAATGCTTCTTCAGTCAAAATAGTGTGAAATTTAGCCTGATGCTCGACTGCTGCAGTTTCGGCTGCTGCGCTGTCGGCTGAACTTTCAGTCTCAACCACAGGCTCGGCAAACAAATCATCCGAGACGCTGCTAACTGCTTTCTTTGGTTTAGGACTGCTCGGCGCAGCAGCACTGCGACGACGAATCTCATCTTGCCAGCTTTTAAACTCTAAGCGCTGATACAACTCCATCAGAATCTCGTCTTGCGGATCCTGCATGTGCATGTCGTCAATATTCAGCTCTAACTCAACATCGGTTTTAATCGTGGCCAACTGACGTGATAAATAGGCCATATCACGATTATCTAATAATTTAGAGCCTAGTGTTTTCGCACCACGAATGGGTAAAGTCGCAACTTTATCAAGATTGGCATAAATCGCATCCATATCACCAAGGCCAACCAATAAGCCCAGCGCGGTTTTTTCACCGACGCCTGGCACACCGGGAATGTTGTCGGATTTATCACCCATCAAAGCTAGATAGTCGATGATCAGTTCTGGGCCAATGCCGAATTTCTCCACCACGCCATCACTGTCTAACGTGGTGTTGTACATGGTATTGACTAACGTGACATGGCCGTTCACCAACTGCGCCATATCTTTATCACCAGTGGAGATAACTACCGGACGCTCGGCCAGAGTGCTGCTGAGCGCTAAGGTGCCAATCACATCATCGGCCTCGACGCCTTCTACGCATAAAAAAGGAAAGCCCATGGCCTTCACGCATTCATGCAAAGGCTCAATTTGCACGCGTAAATCATCCGGCATCGACGGTCTTTGCGCTTTGTATTCAGCAAAGAGTTCATCGCGAAAGGTCGGCCCTTTGGCATCAAAGATCACCGTAATCACACTCTCAGGGTATTGCTTGCGCAAACTGCGCAGCATATTCAACACCCCTTTCACCGCCCCAGTTGGCAGCCCTGTCGATGTCATTAACGGCGGCAGCGCATGAAACGCGCGGTACAAATACGATGAACCATCAACTAAAACTAACGGGGCTTGAGACATGCGGGCATTCAACCTTTACAAAAACAACCAAATGAGTAACACATTACTGAGTTAACAAGCATACAGGCAATCGCTATTGGCTCCCACTGCACGACACAGTGCTACAACTTAGAAATGCCAGACATGTGTTCAAGCAATCATCAATAACAGCATTCCTTGCGCCGGAACAAAACAAACGAACACATTATATGTGTAGATTAGGACTATGGGAGATTTGCACAGTACAGACCACACCAGCATCAGCTTTAAGGAAGCACTGAATAATGTTAGCGAGGCAGTCAGGGCTAGGCAATAATCAGTGAAAAAGCGCAGTTTACAGGTAGTAAATGAGCATTTTGAGCTGATTTTTAACAACGCCCTGACAACGTAGGTAATTAATCAGCGCTTCCTTAACTCTCTGCGACACAGAATGACGCATTACCAGTGGATGATGAGCTCTAGTTTGCCGAATTTACAGGGGTTTTTATGTTGTTATTGGATCAAATACAGGCCTTTGACTTGATTGCCGACACTCGCAACGCCAATCCCATGCGCGTCATCAGTCTGCAGCCAGTCGGCAATAACAACGGGCAGATTACCGTATCAGGGGCGCACGGTTTACTACGTCAACTCACCCTAGAAGATGGCCAGAAAAGCCATTTAAGCCATGCACCGCAGCAGCGTTTAGTACGCGACCCTAGCGCTTTGCTTGGCTGCTTGCTGGGAGGCGCTTTAGGTGATGCCTGCGGTGCGCCGGTAGAGTTTCTCGAGTGGTTTGAAATCCAAAAGCGCTTTGGTGAGAGCGGCATCCAAGACTTACAGCCAGCCTATGGCAAGCTTGGTTCAGTAACCGATGACACGCAAATGATGTTGTTTACTGCAGAAGGTTTATTGCGCGCTACTGTACGCGAGCATCTACGCGGCACAACGCATACCCCCAGCATTATTCATAACGCTTATATGCGCTGGTTACTCACGCAAAATGTATCCGCCAATCCGTACCTCGCTGAGACTGTCAGTGATGGTTGGTTAATTGCAGACCAGCGTCTTTGGGCACGACGCGCACCCGGCTCCACGTGCTTAAACTCATTGCAATCGGCTCAGCAGCTTGGAGCGATGGCCGAAAACAACAGTAAAGGTTGCGGCGGTGTGATGCGTGTTGCTCCTTGTGCTTTTATGCCCTATCCCTTTACTTCAGCTGCGCAAGCCGCACACCTCACCCACGGACATCCATCCGGTTATTTATCGGCAGGGATATTTGCCGATATCCTTGCGCGCTTATGGCAAACACCAGCCCTGTCACTGGCAGCAGCCACACACAGCAGTTTGCATGAACATCGAGATAAAGTTGGCATGCATGAAACCTATAATATTCTGCAAAAAGTACTGGAGCTGCACCATGCTGACATCGAGCCCAACCCCGAGCTGATTGAGGCGCATTTGGGCGGCGGCTGGATTGCCGAAGAGGCGCTAGCGATTGGCTTATGGTGTGCATTATCAGCCAAAGACTTTACTGATGGTGTGTGCAAAGCCGTCAACCACAGTGGTGACAGCGATAGTACCGGCCTTATCGCTGGACACTTTCTTGGACTGCTACTGAGCGCGCACGCTTTGCCAAGCGAATGGCTGGCTCACTTAGAAATGCGCGACAGCATCCAACAAATCGCCACTGACTTATGTTTAGTGCCGCATCAAGTCAGCCTCAATAACCGTAGCGAAGACACCGCGCTATGGCAACGCTACCCTGGTTGGTGAGCTAATAGGATTGGTCAACCTGCGGTGTTGCACAGTTTTTGCTAGCATGACCGGCAGACCATGCCTGCAGCGACAAACAGCTGCTCTAGCCAATGAGGATTTTAAGATGAGCGATAAACTGCACCCCGATGCCCTACAAGCGTTAAAAATCGCGTTCAACTACATGCCTAAAGCGATTGAAGTGACCAAGTACGAATACGGAGAGCATTATAAAGTCGTGCTGGAGCACATTGAGACGGTCAAGGAAATGCTCTTGCTCAATGATATTGACCCGGAAGAAGTTTACGGCGAAATCAATCCAGAGCACACACCAAACTCATCTTACTAAAGCTGGGTTCTTGCGTTTAGTTAAGTTTTCCTGAGAATTATTTGTTGTCCTGCAAGGGCTCTGGCAGAGTATTTTTATCGCTGCATTTGTGGCGTACAAGGCAACTCTGCCGACCCATGCAATGCTTAGCAAGCAACAGATAAGAAGGATATAACGATGACCGATACTTGGCTTCCTTCCCTAATTACTGCCACACCACAAGAAGGCTTTGAGCTGGCCATTACGCTGAGCCGTCGCGGTGTGAAATACACTCAACCCGATATGGAAACACTGAAGGCGCTACGCTCTGCTTATGCCGAGTCTGCTGACGGCTTGACGGCGGCATCGCAAGTCATCGCCATTAACTTTCAAACCGTCTCTGCAGCCAATAACTACTGGCGCAGTTAATCCGCGCAACTTAAAAACAACTCTCAGACAGCTCAAATGATTGAGCGCCGCTGACAAACAGCACAAATAGTCAACGAGTGCTTTGCAGTGGTTGTGATCAGCGCAGCCAGGGATGGCGCAGCGCCGGAGTTGAGCCCCGAACGGGCTCATCGATGCAAAAACAATCACCGCACAGTACGGCAAGCGCAATTTTAACAGTCAGAAATGCACTTTGAATTAAGCTTTTGCGGGCGAGCCGCCCGCGCTTCCAGAGTCGGCATAGCCCGTTTAATTTCACGAGAACAGTAGCCGCCAAGTACGCGAGCAATATCAATGATCAGTGAGTGCTGCTTGTCGCGAATTTACTGAGCCGTCTTCTCTTGAGTCTCAGCCAAGACCTCAGCATCTAACGCGCCCAAGTCAAATTGGGTCTGTGCAATCCACTCAAAAGCGCGCTGATTTAACTCAGCAATCGCTCGCGGACCTTCACCTTCGGCATACATCGGCTGACCAATTACGACATCAATCGTGCCGGGCTTTTTCGCCCAGCCAGCCTTTGGCCAAAACATCCCAGCATTGTGTGCAATAGGTAATACCGGCAAGCCAGCATTCGCTGCCAACGAGGCGCCGCCACGGGAAAACTTGCCGATATTACCAACTGGAATGCGCGTGCCTTCTGGAAAAATCAACACCCAACAGTTTTGCTCTAGACGCTCAGCGCCTTGGCTAGCCAGTTGCTTTAAGGCTTGCTTAGGATTATCACGGTTAATTGCAATAGGTTTGAGCATCGCCATCGCCCAACCAAAAAACGGTACACGCAGCAGTTCTTTCTTTAACACTTGGCTCAGTGGCTGAAAATACGCTGATAAGAAAAAGGTTTCCCAAGTGCTTTGATGTTTCGCCAGAATCACACA
>SMEN01000291.1_pt1 | contig 23659 bp, 20 predicted proteins | sample 2456271 | NCBI WGS metagenome assembly SMEN01 (sample SAMN10132593, study PRJNA489261) | soil metagenome | isolation source: day1 control-loamy sand soil ammended with raw manure from dairy cow... | place: USA | collected 2015-04-01 | reverse complement strand
GCCCCGATGTAGATGAAGAACATGGCCGATACCAGGCCGTACCAGGCCATGGACAGGGAGCCTGCGCTCATCTTCTCCCCGGTGGGCTGCTCCACCTCGGGTAGATCGGTGGACGAGTTTGTTGACATGGAACTTCTCCTTTGAATATGGCGCGAGCCATCACATCCCGAAGCGAGTGCGCGGGTATGGCCTGGGCCTGATGTGGGTGATGCAAGGAAGAACTGCCGGGGCCGCGGGGAACCAAGAATGTCCGGGCGGGGTGGCCGGGTGAAGCGTGTCGAACGGTGTGCCGCGAGTGTCGGCGGGTGTTTGAGGCGGTGCGGGGAATGATCTTCGTGGGATCTTCCCCGCACCGCCTCGGCTGCACCTAATGGTGCAATGGGTGGTGCAATGTTGCGGATTCAGCTGAGGCTAGGCGTCCCAGTGGGCGGCCGAGCGGCGCTGCATCAGCTGGCGGTACTCGGTGGTGGAGTTCTCCAGCAGTTCGCCGGTGCCCCAGTGCAGGATCACGCCGTGGCGGCGGATGACATCCAGCATGTCCACGGTGCCTTCGCGGTAACGGGCGGCCACCGCTTCGGCGTCCTCTTCCAGCCAGCCGCGGCGGCTGGCGCGGATCTGGGTGCGCAGCGCCTCGGTGTCCTCGGCCAGGATGCGGTAGTCATCCAGCTCGGCGTCCACTTCCTCGATGACCACGCCGTAGTCGGCCGCGGCGCGGTCGATGGAGACATAGCCGTCAATGATGTCCTCCAGCACTTCCTCCGGGGTGCGCTCCAGCGGGTCGCCGAAGCCTCCGCCGCCGGCGGACGGGCGGGTGAACACGTCCCCTGGCTGGATCGGGACCGAGGAGAAGATGGAGCCCAGGAAGCGCTCGTCCTCGGTGCCCTGGTTCAGCCACACGCCGTGCGGGATGGAAGGCAGGCCGCCCTCGATGCCCCAGGTGATGGAGCGCGAGCGGTCGCAGCAGTAGCTCATGACGGTGGAGTGCGCATCGGTGAGCATGCCGCCCTTTTCGATGCCCAGTCCGCCGCGGAAGCGTCCCGGTCCGGCCGAGTCGATGGCGATCTCGTGCTTGGTGGTCAGCACGGGGGACAGGCGCTCCTGGCCTTCCACCGGCTGCACCGCCAGGCCCGGGCCGAAGACCGGCGCGGTGGCGGACGAGCCGTCCTTGGAGGAGCGTCCGCCCCAGCCGCCGGCCATCCAGTCGTACCACATGAAGTAGTTGTCATCGCTGGTGCGGGCATCGCGGCCGCCCACCAGCAGGTATTCCAGGTTGAACGCGCAGGCCATGGCGCGCTCCGGCATGATCTGGCTCCACAGCTCGAAGATGCCGTTCATGATCTTCTCGTACGGGCCGGAGCAGAAGCCGGTCACCGCGTGCGGCCAGCCGGCGTTCACCACCGAGCCCTCCTCGCCGATCTCCGCCTGCACCGCGGCGTAGAAGCCGGAGTTCAGCGGCACCTCGGGGAAGAAGGTCTTGGTTCCCGCGTAGATGGCCGAGTGGCTGGTGCCGTAGCCGGAGTTCAGGAAGGTCGCCACCGCCGGGGCGGATTCGGACAGGTCGTAGTGGATGCCCGTGCCGTCCAGGGTCAGCTTGATCTTGATCGGCACCAGGCCTTCGCCCTTGCCCGGGTCCACGTCCAGGTAGTCGGTGGTCTCCCAGGTGCCGCGCGGCAGGTCCTCCAGCTGGCGCAGCACGATGCGCTCCACGTAGTCCTGGGTTTCCTGCATCGCGGTGACCACGGTGTCCTTGCCGTACTTCTCCACCAGGCGCAGGATCTCGCGCTCGCAGACCGCGGTGGCCTCCGACTGCGCGTGCAGGTCTCCCATGGCCTGTTCCGGGGCGCGGGTGTTGGAGACCAGCAGCTGCGCCACGTCGTGCAGGAACACGTGCTTGGAGTAGACGCGCACCGGGGTGATGCGCAGGCCCTCGCCGAAGTGCTCCTTGGCGTTCACGTCGAAGGAACCCGGCACGTTGCCGCCGATATCAGCCCAGTGCCCCTTGTTCTGGGCGAAGCCGATGATTTCCCCCTGGGAGAAGATCGGGCGGATGAAGGAGACATCGTTGAAGTGGGTGCCGCCGCGGTAGGGGTCGTTGATCGCGAAGACGTCCCCGTCGTGGATGTCGGTGCCGAACTGCTCCAGCACTGCCTTGCACTGGAAGTGCAGGGTGCCCACGTGCACCGCGATGTCGCCCGAACCCTGCATCACCGTGTTGCCCTGCGCGTCGCACAGTGCGGAGGAGAAGTCGCGGGAGTAGATCACGAACGAGTAGCAGGTGCGCAGGATCTGTTCGCTCATCAGGTCCACGGAGGTGGCGAACGCGTTCTTCAGCACCTCGAAGGTGACCGGGTCCAGCGCCGGACCGGTGCTGCGGACATCTGGGGTCTGGATTATCTGAGTCACTTTAACCCTCCGAAGAATTCTCTAGGTTGTGCAGGTGGATGCGGATGTTGCCCCAGCCGTCGATTTCCGCGGTGGTGTTCGGCGGAACCACGGTGGTGGAGTCGAGCTGGTCGATGATGGCCGGGCCCAGGAAGGTGGCGCCGGCGGGAAGCAGGCTGCGCTCGTAGACCGGGGTGTCCACCCAGCCCTCGGCGCCGAAGTACACCTCGCGGCGCGAGGCCGGTGCGCCCGGATCCGCGTTCAGCTCGGTGGCCGGCACGAAGCCCGGCTTGGGGGTCTTGCCGATGGCGCTCAGGCCCAGCTGGTAGATCTCCACCGGCTGGTCTTCCTGGCTGAAGGCGAATTCCTTCTCATGCTGCTGGTGGAAGGTTTCCACGGCCTGCGCCAGGGCGCCGGGGCCCTGGCCCATCGGCACCGCGAGCGAACGCCACTGGCCGGCGTAGCGCATGGAGATCTCGCGCTGCAGCAGGGCGTCCTCGTCCGCCACGCCCTCGTGGCGCAGTCGGGCGGAGGCTTCCTTCTCCAGGGCGGCGAATTCGGCTTCCACGTCCTTCGGGTCGACCTGGTTGGCCGGGGCGTTGAACATCAGCGACAGGTCGTGGCGGATGTCCACCAGCAGGCAGCCCAGCGCCGAGGTGACACCCGGGTTGGCCGGGACCACAACGGTCGGGATGGACAGCTCGCGGGCCACCTCCGCGCCGTGCAGCGCGCCGGCGCCGCCGAAGGCGATCAGGGCGAAGTCGCGCGGGTCGTAGCCGCGGCGGATGGAGACCAGGCGGACCGCGTCGGCCATGTTGGCGTTGGCGACCTGGACGATGGCGTGCGCGGCCTGCGCGGTGCTCATCTCCAGCGGCTTGCCGATGACCCGGTCGATGGCTTCCAGCGACAGCGAGCGGTCCAGCTCGCGGGCGCCGCCGGCCAGGGTGGTGCCCAGGCGGTTCATCGCCACGTTGGCGTCGCAGTTGGTCGGCTGGTCGCCGCCGGTGTTGTAGCAGGCCGGGCCCGGGGCGGCGCCTGCGGACTGCGGGCCGTTGCGCAGCGAGCCGGCGATGTCCAGGTGGGCCAGCGAACCGCCGCCGGCGCCGATGGTCAGCACCTCGATGGACGGGAAAACGATCGGGTGGCCGTATTCGACCTGCCATTCCTTGGTGATGCGCAGCTCGCCGCCGGAGACCAGGCAGATGTCGGTGGAGGTGCCGCCCATGTCCAGGCCCACCGCGTTCTCGAAGCCGCACTGGGCCGCGACGTGCTTGGCGGCGATGGCGCCGGCCGCGATGCCGGAGGCCGCCAGGCGGACCGGGTAGCGCTTGACCATGCGCGGGGTCATGGAGCCGCCGCCGGAGTGCAGCAGCAGCAGGTCGCCCTGGTAGCCGCCGGCCTTCAGCTCGGTGGCCAGGCGGTCCACGTAGCCGGTGACCAGCGGGGCCAGCACGGCGTTGGAGACGGTGGTGTTGAAGCGGTCGTGCTCGAAGATCTCCGGGAGGATCTCCGCGGAGGCGGAGACCGCGGTGTCCGGCAGCTCCTCTTCGAGGATCTCGCGCATGCGGATTTCGTTGGCCGGGTTGGCGTAGGAGTTCAGGAAGCAGACCGCCACGGTGGTGACCCCGCGCTTGCGCAGCAGGGCGGCCAGCTGGCGGGCCTCGGTTTCATCCAGTTCGGTCAGGACGTTGCCGGCGTAGTCGGTGCGCTCGGTGATCTCGAAGCGGTCGCGGCGGCGGATGTACGGGCCGGTGACGTCGTGGTAGGCGTCCCACAGGTCGTCCTTGGTGCCGTCGCCGATTTCAATGGCGTCGCGGAAGCCGCGGGTGGTGACCATGGCGGCCTTCGGGAAGCGGCGGGTGATCAGCGCGTTGGTGGCGACCGTGGTGCCGTGCGAGAACAGCGAGACGTCGGCCAGGTTGACCTCGGCGCGGCGCACGCCGCTCATCACCGCTTCCATCGGATCATGCGGGGTGGAGGGAACCTTGGTGACGCGCATGCTCTGGGTTTCATCATCAAAGATGCAGACGTCGGTGAAGGTTCCTCCAACATCTACGGCGACTCTTAGGTTGGCCATGATCTCTCCTCTGGGTGACGCTTGGAACGTGTGCTATCCACTGTGGGGTGTGACGCGCATCTCTGTCATTGGTGGAATTCAAAGCTCGGCACGCGTAGATTGTAATTTCTACAACAGCCCCGGAGCGCCGGGAATCCGAAGAGTCTGAACGACGAGAAAGTTGGTGCGGTGGGCGAGCGCGAACCCCTGACGGTGCAGGAATTGCTGGATGTCAGGTCGCTGGGGCTGCAAGCGGTGGTGCTCCCGCATCCCGAGATCGAGGTCAGCGGCGCGCACACCAGCGAGATCCACGAGCCGGGGCGCTGGTTTGATCCGGGGAACATCATGCTCACCACCGGACTGCGCCTGGAGGCCGAGCAGGGCCGCGACCAGGTGGTCGCGGATCTGGCCGCGGCGGTGCGCCGGGCGCGGGTCTCCGCGCTGTGCTTCGGGCTGGGGATCTACTTCGAGCAGGTGCCGCAGGAGCTCGTCGAGGCCTGCCGGGACGCGGAGGTCAACCTGCTCACGGTGGCCCGGGACGTGCCCTTCACCCACGTGGAAAAGTACGTGAATGCGCTGGGGCCGGTGGCCGAGGACTACGGCATGAAGCGGGCCATGTGGCTGACCAACGACCTGCTGGATTCCATCGCCTCGGACCAGCCCATCGCCTCGCTGATCCAGCGGGTGGCCGCCAATTGCCGCGGCGCGGCGATGCTCTACGAGGACACCGGCAAGCTGGTGGAATCCAGCGGGGACGGGCCGGTGCATCTGGTGCTGCAGGCGATCACGAACCACGGGGTGCACTACGAGAAGATCGGCATCGGGCGCTGGCAGGTCATGTACCGCACCATCGTGATGCGCGGGCGCGGCTACCACCTGGCCATCGCCAGCCGCAACGAGCAGGTGCTCGCAGAGGTGGGGGACGTGCTGCTGGACACCACGCAGAAGATGCTCGGCGCCATCAAGGGCCTGCAGCACCTTGACGCCTCGCGCCGCCGGCATGAGAATTCGCAGCTGCTCACCAGCCTGCAGGACGGCATCGAGGTCTCCCGGGAACTGCGCTACTGGGAGCTGGTCAAGCCCTTCGGCTTCGAGTCCTACCAGCCGGTGCGCAGCGTCGCGGCCGTGGTGCTGCATGACGGCAGCCTGGGCCCACGCCGCGTGGAAATGCTTCTCGCCTCGGCACAGCGGGCCGGGGTACCGCTGCTGTTCGCGGAGAATGGGCGCAGCAACGACATCCGCGCGGGTTTCAACGCGCTGATCCCGGACACCCGCCAGTGCATCGCCTGGCTTGGGGAGCAGTGCGAGAACCTTGCCGTAGGGCTGGGCGAGGCCTCGGGCTCGCTGTCGCGGATCCCGGAGTTGTTGCGCGGGGCGGAGCTGGCGGCGAAGGTGGCGCTGCGCGACACCGAGCACCAGCCGGGAGGCGAAGGACTGCTGCTGCGGGCGGATGACCTGGACCCGGCCACCTGGATGCTCGCGCGCATCGACAGCCCGCTGGACCGGCAGCGGCTGGTGCGCTTCATTGCGCCGCTGCGCGAAGAGCCGGAGCTGGAGGACACGCTCATTGCCTACTTGGCGCTGGACCAGGATATTTCCAAAACCGCGAGCCAGCTGTTCGTCCACCAGAACACCGTGCGCTACCGGATCAAGAAGGCCGCCGAGCTCCTGGGCGGAAACATGGCCGAAGCGCGACTTGTGGCCGGCCTGTATTTGTCCTACGAACGGCGGATCATCGATATCCGCAATCGCCAGCGCGCTGGCTCCGACTGAAACGGGCCGTGCTCGGTAGCTATGGCGAGGTGCCCCGGGGAAGCGATCCGCGGGACATGCTGCATGGGGCAGCGGCCCGGGTGAATCACCCGGACCGCTGGATCTGCGAGGTGGACCGTTACCTCACCCTGGAGGTGGAACCCGCCAAGGTTAGAGGTCAACCACCCCTGACTTGCCTGGATGGGCCTGTTCCCCGGTCAGTTTGTGCTTTACCCAGCTGGCCGCCAAGCTCACCGGCCCGCCAGGGTTCTCCCAGTACTCAGCTGATTCAGAACTTACATGAAGCAGCGCGACGCTGGGCGACTTGGCGCCGCCCCGGGCAAAGGCCTCCACTGCGGGGTTCCACAGTTCTTCCTTCTTGCCGACATCCCGCACGACCTCTGCGGTGCCGCGCACCGAGACCCAACTTGTCTTGTCGGAGAAGGAGACATTGATGTTCTCGTCCTTCGCGACTTCCTGGGCGATCTCGGATTCGGTGGCGATGAAGAACCACAGGTCGCCGTCGTCGGTGACCTGCACCGCGGTTAAGGGCCGGCTGAGCAGGTTCTGGCCCGACCGGGTGGTCAGCATACCCACTTTGATGTCCTCGATGATCTTGACGACTTTGGCTACGTTGTTGGTGCTCATATATCCCTCCAAGAAAATTGTTGAGTGGAAGTTTTGGTGACGGGCTCGCGATGCCGGGTAGATCGCGATTCGTTGCGTCCCGTGCTTTCGACCTGTTTTCCCTCCTGTAGGAAGAAGATTGGTCGTGGCCAGCAATGGTTTCTGAAGTTTCTTGCCGGCGCCCGCACGGTGCATTTCGTGGCTTTCGATTAAAACCCTGGCAACCGACTTGCGCCGGAGCGCATCGGCGTAAGGTCGAACCCATGACCAACCGCTGAACTTACAGGACTTCGTGATGAACCCCCGACACCGTAAAGATCTGCATCTGTCTCTCTCCGACGACCAATTCGATGATCTTCTCAGCGCCTTGGAGAGCCATCGGAATTATCTCCAGAGGTTGGCCGAGGAAGCGGCCAACGGGTTCGGGCTAGGCGCACCTTATTGGGGCGGCCGCGTTAACGAAGTCCAAGAGCTGATCGTCATGGTCCAGCACCTCGGCAGCGGGGACGAAACGCGCTAAGCCGACACGTGGTTGGGGCTTCATTGAAACGGGGATCCGCGGCGGCCCTGTTCTTCCGATCAGGGCCGCGTCGGCATGTTCCCAGGTGCCGGCATGGCTGAGCTGCCGAATACTGGCTTCTGCCCAGCAACCAAACACCGGGAACATCCCGCGCGGAAGCATCTTTAGTTGCCGAATCGCTGAGCGTAGCCCTGTGCCACGGGAGCCCCGCTGAACGCGGGAATTGGGTGCGTTACTGTGCTGGACTCCCAGTACTTCGATCGGAAAGTCACCAGACCGTTCAGTTCCGCGCGCTGGAAGAGGCTCGAAATCAGCTCAGAGTCCTTCTCGCAGGCGACGGTTTCAAGGGCCGGGTTAGGCATGGCGACATAGAGGAACTTCAGCTCGTCCGTCACGGGTTCGATCATGGCGACAAGGACCGACCGGCCATGCATACTCACCAGCCCCATCACGTCGTTGACGGATTCAGTCGACACCGTCATGACAATGGGCATGCCTTGCACCCATCCATACTCTGACAAGTGCTTGCGGCCCTCGCGAGATCCGAGAAGTTCCGAGACCCGCTCGGCCGTTTTCGTCCTGACAATACGTCCTGGCATCTGTTTTACCTCCACCTTGTTCGTACACGTCGGGGTGATCCCGTACTCCTTGGAACACAATGCAGTCTCAACATGAGTCCATAGTTGGGCCCAGCCCACTACACCTCGAATTCACTGCATTTAAGTCACATGAAAGTTCTAACCTATTTGGAGCGGGTTGTCTCGGAACCTGAGGAAAAATTCGGATTCGCTGGCAGCCGCCCAATAACTGCGCCGCGGATTTGCTGTTTCCGGGGACCTGTGATTTCGGTTAGCAGTTGAAAATCCCCTAGTCATTTCGGTGAATTCAATTTCATGATCACCTTTCCACGCTTGATATTGAATCCTTAGGACTTTGGCAAGGCCTCCCGGGATATTGTGAGATTCGGTGTTGCCTGAGTCACGCCAGCTCTAGTCCATGTCTTCCCAGCGGGGCAAGCGTGTAGGGTTTCCGGGAGGAGCCGGGTGGATGCCAGATTCTTGGTCGTGATCGGTACTGGCAGCGTATTGGGCTGCCGTAGTTCTCCAGATTTCCCATCCAATGGCGTGAATGGTCTGCCGGCACCTGCATCCTTCCCGACCAGCAGATCGAATCACTGCCTGACCAGAACCCAGCCTTCGTTCAGGGTGCGGCTTCCATCATGGGATTGTGCGCACACTGGTGGCATGGAAAATCAAGAGTACGTGTCCACGGATCGCCTGACAGTCGCGCAGTGGACGCAGAAGCTTGCGCAGGCCACTGGGCGGCCCGGCGGCGGGGCGGGAAGCGGCGTCATGCTGTCCATGGCGGCTGCACTGACCTCCATGGTGGCGGGCTACAGCGAAAGCGCTGACTCCGGTGGCGAAACAGAGCGGATCAAACTGCGCGCGGAAGTTCTCCGCGGGCAGTCGTTGCGCCTGGCTGATGAGGACGCAGCCTGTTCGAAAGCATTCGGGGAAGCCTTCAGCACTCCGCAGGGACCTGCTCGGTCGGCGGCGATCCGCGAGGCGGCGCTCACCGCCGCCGAGTCCTCTGCCGCCATAGGCGAGAAGGCGGCGGAGGTGATTCCCGATCTCCAATGGCTTGCGGAACATGGAAACCCGGCGCTGGTTGCTGACATTGTTGTCGCTCTCGGGGCATTGCGGGCTGCGGTCTCAGGTACCCGCGCCAACGTCCGCTATGATCTGTCGATCATGCGGGCGCATCGGACCGCAGCGCAGGGCGCGGATGAAAGTGCGGACCTTCTCGAGGCCATTGAGCGTTTCGATAGTTCCCTGCGTCGGATCGACGCACTGTCCGCCGAAATCGACACGCGGATCGTCAACAGGCTCTCAGGCGACTAGCCTTTCTGGCGGGCCTTCATGTGGTCGTAGGATTCCAGCGCCTGGGTGCGAGACTCTTTCAGGTCGACGATGGGTTCATGAGCCACCGGAGCGAACCGCGCCGCATAGGACCCCTGCGGATCGAATTTCTTGGCCTGCAGTTCCGGGTTGAAGACGCGGAAATACGGCGCTGCATCCGCCCCGCTGCCGGCAACCCATTGCCAATTGGCGCTGTTGCTGGCCAGGTCGGCGTCCACCAAGGTGTCCCAGAACCATTGCTCTCCCACGCTCCAGTGCACCCCGAGGTTCTTGACCAAAAGGCTGGCTGTCACCATGCGCACGCGGTTGTGCATCCATCCGGTCTGCCACAGTTGCTGCATGCCTGCGTCCACTAGGCGGAAACCGGTTTCGCCGCGTTGCCACGCACGAACATGCGCCGCAGTTTGTTGGTCTTGCTCCGGCCACGACCAGTCGAACCCATCGAATTCGGCGCGCAGGTTCTTGGTGGGCAGAGAAGGATGGTGGTACAGCAGGTGCCAGCAAAAATCCCGCCAGGCCAGCTGGCGTTGTACCGCGGCGGCACCCTCTGACGCGCCCGGGGATGAAGCCGCATGCCGGCCCAGGGCTTCCCAGACCTGATGGGGACTCAGGTGCCCCCAGCGCAGGGCAGGGGACAAGGCGCTGGTTCCGTCCAGATCCGGCCGGTCGTGATGCTCCGGGTAGTCGGCGGCGATGGATTCCACCACCTCTTGGAGCCGTGCCTGCGCTTCGGTTTCTCCGGGCGTCCACCGCTGCGCCAAACCACCTGACCAGTCCGGCGAGGTGGGCAACAGGTGCCAGCTTTCCAGGTCCTCGCTGTCCAAGTCGCAGCGCACGATATCCTGCGCTTCGGGGGCCGGCAAGACCGGGCGCAGCTCGAGGTCGCGCAGCTTGTTGTAAAAAGGGGTGAAGACCTTGTAGGAATTGCCCTCTTGGGTTTGCAGCTGCCACGGCTCGTGCAGCAATGCGCCGGCATAGCTGTGCGCTTCGCGCCCCGCGCCCTGCAGCTGCTGCTTGGCCAGTGTGTCGACTTCCCGTTCGGCTTCGCCATAGCGCCGCATCCAGTGGATGCCCTGGGCGTTGCTTTGTTCGGCCACGGCGGCCACCGTTGCAGAGCCCGGCCCGCTGCGCAGGATCAGCGGAACTCCCAGTTGCGAGAGCGACTCGTCGAGGTCGAGCAATGCATGGTGAAGCCACCATCGTGCGGCACCACCGAGAGCTCGAAGACCCGGGGACTGCTCGTCGAAAATGTAGACGGCAATGGTCGGGCCTGCCGACAGCGCGGCCGTCAGTGCTGGGTGATCTGCGGTGCGCAAGTCATCGCGGAACCAGACCAGCTGAGGCGAATCGGTGGTGCGTGGCATGCGGGTCCTTTGCAGTGGAAATAATGTTAGCTTAGCTAAATTTTAGCTGAGCTGCGATATTCCTTGGGCATGCGCAGGCGGAACCGTTGGTGCGCACCGCAATGGCGCGGGGCCCCCATCCCCGCGCCATCGCCGGGCAGTTCCCCACCGCGCTTCGGCCGCGCGTGGCTTAAGCGCCCAGCTTGTCACGCAGGCGGGCCACATGGCCCTTGGCGTCCACGCCGTACTCCGCATGGCTGATCCGGCCCTCTGGATCCACGACGACCGTCGAACGCAAGGTGCCGACGAAGGTCTTGTCACCGAAGGTTTTCTCGCCGAAGGATCCATAGGCCTTGGCGACGGCATGGTCCGGATCCGAGAGCAGCGGGAAGTTCAGCGACTCGTCTGAGGCGAACTGGCTGATGGCCTCCGGTTCATCCGGTGAAATGCCCAGGACCGAGTAGCCTGCCGAGCGCAGGGAATTGAGGTTGTCGCGGAAATCGCAGGCTTCGGTGGTGCAGCCGGGGGTCGCCGCCTTCGGATAGAAGTAGACAATGACATTCTTGCCGGCGTAGTCGGACAGCGAAACGATCTCGGAATCAGCGTTGCGCAGGGAGAAATCGGGGGCCTTCTGGCCCGCGGTCAAGGCAGTGGAGTGCTCAGTCATGATCTCTACTTTCGTATTGCGGTAATTTCTTTTCATTCTATGCACCTCCTTCTGCTCCCGCTAGCGGAAGTCCGGAAGAATTTCATTGTTTCGTGCTCGACAGCAGCGGGGAAGGGCGCGGCGCGGACTTCACGACAGGGTTCGGCATTGCGGAAATTTTCAGGTTGACCAGAGATCGCATGAAGCTCGCCTACACTGATCGGCAAAGACGGAGAGGAGCAGCTATGGAACCGTCGCTGGTCGTTTTCCCCCAGAGCGGGATCGCCTCGGACCAGGCACCAGATGGAGGGCACTGGCCAGATGCATCCCGCCTCCTGCGCGCGGCCGCCGAATGCCAGGGGCATCCCGGCCCGATCCTCCGTGCCTTGGAACAGGCCGAAGAAGCACTGCCGGTTCCCGGCGCCGGGGCAACAAAGCGACTGTGGGAATTCTTCGCCTCGATTGCCGCGGTGGACCTGGTGGCGGCGCGCACCCTTGAACCGCACTTCGACGCCGCCGCCATTTTGCAGCAGGCCTCCATGCCCTGGCCTGCGGCCTCGACCTGGGGTGTTTTCGCCGCGGAGGGCCCCGGAACGCGGCTGGAAGCCAGCCAGGTCGCGGGGCAGTGGAGCTTGACGGGGACCAAGCCGTGGTGCTCCCTGGCCGGGCAGCTGACCCATGCCTTGATCAGCGCCCACACGGAGCAGGGGCGGCGGTTGTTCATGATCGAGCTGGGGCATCCGAGCGCTGAAGTCGTCGACGCCGAGTGGGCCAGCCGGGGCTTGAGCCAGGTGCCCAGCGGGCCGCTGCACTGCCAGCAGACGCCAGCCCAACCCGTCGGAGACGCCGGCTGGTACCTGGAACGCCCCGGCTTCGCCGTGGGAGGAGTCGGCGTGGCCGCCTGCTGGTTCGGGGGCGCGGTCGGGCTGTTCCGCCATCTGCTCGCCTCGGCGCGCAGGCGGGAGCCGGACCAGCTGGCCCTAGCCTGGCTGGGGGAGGCCGACCGTTTGCTGGCCTCCGGCGCCAGCCTGCTCGGCTGGGCGGCGGGGCTAGCGGATCGGGAGGAACTGGGGCCGCGCGAGGCCGCGCAAACCCGGGGAGAAATCGCCCGGATTTGCGATCGCCTGATCCAACTCAGCGGGCACGCCACCGGTCCCGGCCCGCTGGCCATGGATGACGAGCACGCGCGCCGGGTGGCCGACCTGTCGATCTACATCCGCCAGCACCACGCGGCCCGCGATGATGCGGCACTGGGCCGCATGATCCTGGAGAACCACAGCAAGGAGTACGCACCATGGTGACTTTCAGCCATCGCCAGCAGGGGACTTCCGCCCGTACCTGGCGTGACTGCGGCATCGGGGATTTGGAACCCCTGCCGCTGGACCAGCTGTTCGGCTCCGCGCAACGGCTGCTGGTGCTTGCCGCCCACCCCGATGACGAGACGCTCGGCGCCGCGGGAATCATGCAGGAGGCGCTGCGGCGCAACATCCCGGTCGACGTGGTTCTGTGCACCGACGGGGAAGCATCGCACCCGGACTCGCCAACCCATGCTCCCGCGCAGCTCGCCCGCCTGCGCGAGGAAGAAGTCGACCAGGCCATGCGGCAGCTGCACCGGAACGGCGGAACCGCTGCCGAGATCACGGTGGACCGGCTGCATTTGCCGGACGGCCGATTGGCCGAGCATCGGGAAGAACTGCGCGAGCTCCTGCTCGAACGTGCCCGCCGGTCGCGGTGCGTGCTGGCCAGCACCTACCGCGGCGATGCCCACGGGGACCACGACGTCCTCGGGCTCATTGCCGCGGGCATCGCCCACCAGCTCTCGCTCTTCCACCTGGAATTCCCCATTTGGTACTGGCATTGGGCATCACCGCTCGAAGACGGACGCTGGTGGCATTGGAACAAGCTGGAACTGGACGAAGCCTCTCTGGACGCCAAACGCACGGCCCTGTCTGAACACCGCTCGCAGACGCAGCCGCTCTCCGAAAAACCCGGCGACGAGGCGATGCTCAGCGCGGAAGTCATGGAGCTCTTCCTGCAACCGCAGGAAGTCTTCCGGCTGACCCGCCCGGGGGAGAAGGACACCGCGATGTCCGCCGCGGTCTTCGAGGATCTCTACCTCGAACGCCCCGATCCGTGGAATTACCGGGACAGCGGATACGAGGAGCGCAAACGCCGGATCCTGCTCAGCTCGCTCACCCGGGAACGCTATGGCACGGTGCTGGAACTGGGATGCTCCATCGGCATCCAGACCGCGGCACTGGCCGAGCGCTGCGACTCCCTGCTGGCCATCGACTCAAGCCGGACCGCGCTGGAGCAAGCCGCACGGGAAACCGCGCGCTTCGAGCATGTGCGGCTGGAACAGCTCCTGCTGCCGGGACAATGGCCGCAGCTCGGCCAGGGCACGGTGGACCTGGTGGTGATCAGCGAAATCGGCTACTTCCTGGCCGCCGACGAGCTCGAGGAATTGCTGGGCCTGTGCGCCTCCGCACTGGCCCCCGGCGGCGAACTGCTGCTGTGCCATTGGCTCCACCCCATTGAAGGATGGCCCCTGGACGGCCGCACCGTGCACCGGATTGCGCACCGCCGCCCGTGGGAACGCGCGGTCATGCACGAAGAGCGGGACTTCCTGCTGGAAATCCTGGGCAAGCCCGGAACGACCCATGGATAGGAAACTGCGGGGCATGCTGGTCGTGATCCCCGCCCACGACGAGGAGGAATACCTGCTCGGCTGCCTGCACGCCGTGGAGCGCTCCAAGGCGAGCCTGCACGCCTCCCATCCCGAGATCACCGTGCACGTCATGGTGGTGCTCGATGCCTGCACCGACCGGACCGCCCAGCTGGCCAACGGCTTCAGCGCCGAGCATCCGGGCTATTCAGTGCTCCAGGTGCCGTTCGGCAATGTCGGCCGAAGCCGCGCGTTCGGGGTTGCGCAGGGGCTCGCGCAGCTGCCCGCTTCCTGTTCTCCCGCCACCACCTGGATCGCCTGCACCGACGCGGATACCAGGGTGCCGGAACAATGGCTGGAGGAATTCGCCGCGGCCTACCGTGCGGGGGCGGATGCCGTGACGGGCACGGTGGAACCCGACCGCACCGAACTGCCTGCGCAGCTGTACCGGCGCTGGCGCCAGCGGTACCTGCTGGCGCCCCACCACCCGCACATCCACGGTGCCAACCTCGGGATCTGCGCCGAGGCCTACCTCCGGGTTGGAGGATTCAAGGCATTGGCCGCGCACGAGGACGTCGATCTTGTCGACAGAACCCGACACGCCGGATACCGGGTGGAAGCTACCGATCGATTGCACGCACTGACCTCGGGGCGCTTGGAAGGCCGATTGAGCTCCGGCTTCGCAGACTATCTTTCCGCGCTCGCCGGCGAAGGGGCAACTGCGCCGGCAGCCCGCTGAGCGCCAGCCGCGCCGGCTGCGGCACAGACGGGATTTCATTGGTTGCGAACACGACCTCCGATTCGCCCGAAACTCTGTCTCTTCGTGCCTGAACATGGAACGCTGGTTGGGGAACACGGCTCGGGAATCCGAGCGCAGCCAACGTCAGCAAGGAGCATCATGAGCCAGTATGCAGTGACCAACCCGGCGACCGGAGTTGTCGAGGCAACCTACCCCACCGCCACCGACGGGCAGATCCAGGAAGCGCTGGCCGCCGCGGATGCGGCCTATGCGCACTGGTCGCGGTCCGCGGTGGAACAGCGTGTGGCGCTGCTGGAAAAGGTCGCGGATATCTACGAGGAGCGCGCCGCGGAGCTGGCCGACATCATCACCCGTGAAATGGGCAAGCCCGTCAGCCAGTCCCTGGGCGAAATCGGGCTGGTCGTTTCCATCTACCGCTACTACGCCAAGAACGGCCCGAAATTCCTGGAAGACGAGGAACTGGAGGTCGCCAGCGGCGGCACCGCAGTAGTCCGCAAGGAAGCGGTCGGTGTGCTGCTGGGCATCATGCCATGGAACTTCCCGTACTACCAGGTGGCCCGGCTCGCGGCTCCCAACCTGATGATCGGCAACACGATCCTGCTCAAGCACGCCCCGCAGTGCCCGGAATCGGCCCTGGCCATGGAGCAGATCTTCACGTCATTGCCGACCGCCGCGTCCAGGGTGTCTCGCTGACCGGCTCCGAGCGAGCCGGATCCGCGGTGGCGGAAATCGCCGGACGCAACCTGAAGAAGGTCGTGCTGGAGCTCGGCGGCTCCGATCCCTTCGTGGTGCTTCCGGACGCGGACATCAACCGCACCGCGAAGCTCGGGATGCGGGCGCGTTTCGGCAATACCGGCCAAGCCTGCAACGCGGCCAAGCGGTTCATTGTCGATTCCTCGGTCTACGACCAGTTCGCCCAGGCCCTGACCGAGCAGGTCGCCGGCATCAAGTCCGGGGACCCCACGCAGAAGGAAACCTTCCTCGGCCCGCTGTCCTCGACCTCTGCGCAGTCGGGGCTGGCTTCCCAGGTGGAAGACGCCATTTCCAAGGGTGCGACAGTGCTGGCTGGCGGCAAGCCGGTGGCGGGCGACGGCGCCTACTTCGAACCGACCATCCTTGCCGATGTGACCCCGGACATGCGTGCGTTCTCCGAGGAGCTGTTCGGCCCGGTGGCAGTGCTGTACAAGGTGGACGGGGAAGAAGAAGCCATCGCGCTGGCCAACAACAGCGACTACGGGCTGGGTGCGTCCGTCCACACCCAGGATCTGGAGCGTGCGCACCGCATCGCCGCGCAGCTGCAGGCGGGCATGGTTTCCATCAATGAGCCCTCCGGCTCGGCCGCAGAGCTGCCGTTCGGCGGCGTGAAGCGCTCGGGCATCGGACGCGAGCTGGGCAAGTACGGCATGGAAGAATTCATCAACCGCAAGCTGGTGAAGGTCTCCAGCCGCTGACCCGGACTGTGCATCTTAAGCGCATGGCGGCGCTCCCGGAGGGGGAGCGCCGCCATGAGTCTGCCGCCGTTAGTGCGAGCGGACCTTGGCTTCCAAGCCGCGCGTCCAGCGCTTGGTGACTGCCTGGATCACCGCAGCGCTGGCTCCGGAAATCACGGCAAAGGAGAGCACCTTGCCCAGCTTTTCCTGTTGTTGCTGCTCGGGGTTGGTCAGCGTGGGCGGGAGGTCGCCGGTAGTTTTCTTCCACACCGTGCTGACCAGCTTGGTTCCGAGCCACCCGGCAGCCAGGGAGACCACCGTACCGAAGAGCTTGACCAGAATTTTCATTGTTCATACCTTCCGTTGACGTGCATTGCTCGTTGGTTACTTCATGAGGCTGCCGGGGTGTTCCCAGCGCACCTCAGCGGGCTCCTTGTCATCTCGCCAACCGCGCCAGACCGGATGCCGCAGCCGCCCGTCCTTTGTCAGTTCGCTGTAACGGACTTCCGCCACGTATTTCGGGGTCACCCAGTGCGCATCGCGCTGGAACTGCGCCGGGATGTGCTTGACCGGGGGAGTCTTGCGCGCGATTTTCTCCAGACGTTCGCGGATCTCCTTCAACTGCAGATCCGAGAACCCCGTCCCGACCCGACCGATGAACTCCAACTCATCGCCGGCGGGGACAGCCAGCAGCAACGAGCCGATACTTGACGCGCGGTTTCCCTGGCCCTTGGTCCATCCGATAACCAGGGCCTCCTGATCCAGCAGGTGCTTGATCTTCACCCAGCTGCCGCTGCGCCGCCCCGGTTCATAGTCGCCGGTGCATTCCTTGGCCAGCACCCCTTCCAATCCCAGCTCGAGGCTTGTCTTCAACGCGGCCTTCAAGGTGGGGCCGGTATGAGCAGGAGGTACCTTGATGTACTCTCCGTCGGAGACCGCATGTTCAAGGTATTTGCGGCGATCCACATATTGTTCACCGATCAGGTTCTCGGGCTTTCCGCCCTTGCTCCGGGGAAGCTGCAGGGCATCGAAAAGCATGAAATTCAATTTGATGGCCTGCGCTTGCCGGAGACGGTTCTTGCGCCGATGCGAGATGCGCTGCTGCAACAGGGAAAAGCTCGGGCGGGCCGAACCGTCCAGGGCGACGATTTCGCCGTCCACGATCGCGCCTTCGGGTGCAAGCACCGCAAGTTCCTGTAGCTCGGGAAAATCTTCGGTCATGTCGTTGCCGTTGCGGCTGAGCAGTTTCACCTTCCCGTTTTCGACCTTGGCCAGGGCGCGGTACCCGTCCCATTTCATTTCGAAGCACCAGTCGTCGCCTTCGATGATGTCCTCCGGCACCCCGGAGCTGGCCAGCATGGGTTTGGGAACCTCGTCCAGCAGGCTGGATTCAGGGATGTCTTCCGGAACCGTCGAATCCTCGGAAGGCTGCTCCTTGGTGAGCTGCAGCAGCCAATTGTCCTGGTCTCCCATGCCGCGAGCCTGGATCAGCACGAAGCGGCGCGGAATGCCGCCGAGCCCTCCGTCTTCGCGTCCGGACAGCACCGCGATGATCTCCTTGCCATCCCGCCATTTCTCAATGGTGCATTCACCGGCATCCCAGATCGACACCTCTCCGGCGCCATACTGGCCCTTGGGAATCGTTCCTTCGAAGGTTCCGTAGTCCAAGGGGTGGTCTTCGGTCATCACAGCCAGCCGCTGGATCCCCCTCTGGAGCGGGGGCCCCTTCGGGACGGCCCAGGAGACCAGGACCCCCTCGTGCTCCAGCCTGAAATCCCAGTGCAGCCTGCGGGCATGGTGCTCCTGGATCACGAAAGACACGGGTTTTTCCGAATCCGTCGCCGCAGCCCGCGCGGTTTTCCGGGCCGCGGGCGGTTGTGGCACGGGTTCTGGAGTGAGCTTTGCATCACGCTTGGAGCGGTAGACCGCGAGCCGGTCTGTTCCCTGTTCCGCCAGAGGCGCCAGGGCCGCCAGGGGATCAAGGCCGTCGGACAGCCGGTCCAATACTTCGTGGAAGTCCAGGTGCTCCAGGCCGGGGGACTCGATTTCTTCCCATGTGCGAGGCGCGGCCACCATGGGACGCGAACGCCCGCGCAGCGAATACGGGCATACCGTGGTTTTCGCGGCGTTATTCTGGCTCCAATCCACCAGCACCTTGTTCTCGCGCAGGGATTTCTTCATATTTGCCACCACAAGCCGGGGGTGCTTGCGTTCCAGCGAGGCGGCGAGTTCCTTGGCCACCTCATTGACCTGGTCGGAGGTTGCCGTGCCGTCCAGACCGGCGTAAAGGTGGATCCCCTTGGATCCGGAGGTCACCGGAAAAGGCCGCAGATCCATGCCCTCAAGGATTTCGCGGCATAGCAAAGCCACTTCGGCGCACTGGGCCAAGCCTGCGCCGGGACCGGGATCCAGATCCAGCACGAGCCGGTCGGGATGCTGTTGTTCCAGGCTCGCATTGAAACGCCATTGGGGAACATGGATCTCCAACGCTGCGACTTGCCCGAACCATGCCAGTACTGCCGCATCGTTGGCCAGGGGATATGTATTGGAATGGGTTTTGTGCTCCAGACGGGCTGTGGGAATCCAGCTTGGGGCCGAATCCTCCAGATCCTTGCGGAAGAACACGGTTCCCGGGTTCTGTGCCGTGCCGACCCCGTCCACCCAGCGTTTTCTGGTTGCCGGGCGCCATGCCGCATGCGGCAGCAGCGCCGGGGCCACCCGCTGCAGGTAGTCGATGACTTCGCCCTTGGTCGTCCCGGTTTCCGGGTACAGCACCTTATCCAGATTGCTGACCTTCAGGGTGCGGCCATCAACGGTGACCGTTTGTTCCCTGCGAGCCATATCCACCCCTTTCCGTAGGCTTTGACCACCACTCTCCCTGCCGGTGCCCGGCAAATCCACCTTTCCTAGGGACTTTTGCGATTAGGCTGCGGGGGCACCAGCGATGACCTTGAAACGGGCTGGCAAGCATGGCTTCGCTCTATGCCCGCGGCGGCAGCGGTGCTTCACTGGGCCTATGAGAGCTATATGGACTGGATCAATAGCCTTCGGGCTGGTCAATGTACCGGTGAAAGCCTACGGCGCGACCGAGGACCACGATATTTCCCTGCACCAGGTCCACTCCGCAGACGGCGGCCGGATCAAATACGAACGCCGCTGCGAGATCTGCGGCAAGAAGATCAAATACAAGGACATCGACAAGGCCTACGATGACGGCGAGCGCACCGTGGTGCTGACGGACGAAGACATGGACGCGTTGCCCGCGGAGAGAAGCCGCGAGATCGAGGTAGTGCAGTTCATCCCGGCTGACCAATTGGACCCGCTGATGCTGGAGAAAAGCTACTATCTCCAGCCCGATTCCAAATCGCCCAAAGCCTATGAGCTGCTGCGGCGGACCTTGGAGGATACCGACAAGTTGGCCGTGGTGCGTTTCGCCTTGCGCCAGAAGACCCGGCTGGGCGTGCTGCGTGTGCGGTCTAAGGCCATGGTGCTCCAGTCGATCATGTGGGCCGATGAATTGCGGGATGCCGAGTTTGCCGAACCGGAGAAGACCGCCCGGATCAGCGCGCAGGAGTTGAAGATGTCCGCCACACTGGTGGAGTCCTACAGCGGGGACTTCACGCCCGAGGACTTCAGCGACGACTACCAGATCCAGCTGCAGCAGCTGATCGACGCCAAAATCGAGCAGGGTGAAGACCTCGATACCGAAGCGACTTTCGGAGCGGCCTCCTCCGAGGATGGCGAGGAAGGTGTCCTGGATCTGATGGAAGCGCTCAAGCGCAGCATTGCAGGCACAGGGAAATCCGCCGGCAAGGGATCTGCGGGCAAGCCATCCGGGCGTGCTTCCGGGACCAAGACACCCAAGAAATCCACGGGTTCCTCCAGCAAGGCCGGGAAATCCGGGACGGCGAAAAAGAAGAAAGCCTCCTCCTCGGCAAGCAAGAAGAAGGCTTCCTCGGACTCCGAGAAATCCGCCTGAGTCGGCTTTAGGGCTGCAGGACCACCTTGATGCAGCCGTCCTGCTTCTTCTGGAAGGTGCTGTACATCTCGGGCCCTTCGGACAGGGGCTTGGTATGCGTTACCAAGTCATCCAGTCCGATCGGATCCTTGGAGTCCTCGGTCAGCGGCAACAGCTCATCGGTCCACGACCTCACGTTGCACTGTCCCTGGCGGATCTGGATCTGCTTGTCGAACAGCTTGACCATCGGCATCGGGGTCGCCGCACCGGCGTAGACGCCGCTGATGGAGATCGTGCCTCCGCGCCGCACCGCGTCCGTGGCGGCGGTCAGCACGATATTGCGATCCATGGAGGCTGTTTGCATGACCTGCTGGGCGGCAGGATCCGGCAGCAGGCCGGTGGCTTGCTGGAGCAAGGCCGCGGTAGGGGAGCCATGCGCTTCCATCCCCACGGCATCGAGCACCGCGTCCGGGCCGCGGGAGGTCAGATCCCGCAGGGCAGTGGCTGTCTCCTTGGTGAAGTCCAGGGTCTCAATGCCATGGCGGGCAGCCATGGCGCGGCGCTCGGGGACCGGATCGATGCCAAGGACGCGATACCCCAGATGCCTGCCGATGCGTGCCGCGAGCTGGCCTACCGGGCCCAAGCCGAAGACGGCCAACGATCCTTCCTCGGGGACGTCGGCATACCGTACGCCTTGCCATGCGGTAGGCAGGATGTCGGAGAGGAATAGATAGCGGTGGTCCGGCAGGTCCGAACCCACCTTGATCGCACCATAGTCCCCGTGCGGGACCCGGAGGTATTCAGCCTGCCCGCCGGGAACCTGGCCATACAGTTCCGAGTAGCCGAGGAACGCCGCGCCTTTGCCATGGCTGCGCACCTGGGTGGTTTCGCACTGTGATTGCAGCCCGCGCGTGCACATCCAGCAGTGCCCGCAGGAGATGTTGAACGGGATGACAACCCGGTCTCCGGGTTGCACGGAGGTGACTGCGGAGCCGACCTCCTGGACGATGCCCATGGTTTCATGCCCCAGGACGTCGCCTGCGTGCATAAAAGGACCCAAGAGCTCGTACAAATGCAGGTCGGAACCGCAGATCGCGGTTGAGGTGACCTTGATGACGATGTCGGTCGGTTCCTGGATCCGGGGATCCGGAACCTCGCTGACCTCGACTTTCCGCTTGCCCTGCCAAGTGAGTGCCTTCATTTTCCCTCCAGTCTTCGTTGTTTCCGAGTGCGGTCCAATGCCTGGTGCGCTGATGTCAGTCCGTGTTGAACTGGGCTGTCTCTTCCTGGTCCGGATCCTGCTCCTTGGCTTTTTCCTTCCGGGAGCGCTGCTGCGATGCGGACTGCGTATCCTCCTGCTCGGGCAGCTGCTGATCCTGCGATGGTTCGTTGGCATCTTGCGAAGGCTCTGAGTGGTTCATAACTGTATTCCTAACCTGGAAATGGGGCGGGGAGCATTGCGATCCTGACCATTCCACATGCGTTGCGGGTCTTCAAGAGGTTGCGCATAAGCGTTTGCTGGGAATGCAGAACCCCGGAATTCCGCGGATTTCCAGCATTTTTTAGTCCGTGAACCTGCAAGCAAGCTGGACACAGCTTGGAAGAGCTTTCGTGACTGCCTACGGTGATGCGAAAGGCCGGATTCCAAGTGATAGGGAGGGATTTTGCGTGGAAGATCATAGGGAGGCGCAGCCCAGACCTTCCAGGGTGGTTGGACTTATTGCCGACCCGGGGATCGCCCAAGGCATGGCGAACAAGGTCCACCAGAAGCTGGAGAAGAAGCTCAACAGCGACGCGGAGCGGCAGTTCAACTGGGAAATCATGATCGATCCGCTCAGCCTTCCCCTGAGCGAGTCGGGAAGCGTGATCTTGAACGAAAATGTCCCTCGATTGAGGGAGAAATACACGTGGGACTACATCATCTACCTCACCGACGCGCCCCACTACGAACAGGGGCGGCCGGTGCGATCGGTTCTCAGCCCGGAACAGGGCACGGCGACGTTGAGCCTGCCCAGTCTCGGACTGGTGACAGCGGGGAGCGTTGCCCGGGCGCTTGAGGAGGTTCTGGCCGAGCTTGCCACCGGGAATCTGCCGGAGCCGCCCCCGTCTCCCCTCGGTAAAGCGCTGAGCGTGCGCGGGAGCATGCGCAGCGACGAGGACACCCCTTCGCGTATCGACAGCATCGAGGGTTTTCGCGGCCGGGTGCTGCTGACCATGGGGATGATCCGCATCAACCGGCCGTGGCGCCTGGTGCCGCAATTGTCTTCCGCGATGGCCGGCGCGGCGGCGACCGGTGCCTTCGGCGTCTTCTACACGAGCATTTGGTCGATGGCCGACTACCTGGCCAGTTCGAGGCTTGCGTTCATCACGCTGGCCAGCATCCTCATGCTTTCGTTGTGGTTGCTTTTCCATAACAGGCTGTGGGAAAAACCGCGCGGACACCGGCGCAAGGAGCGCTTGCTCATCTACAACGTAGCCACGGTGCTCACGGTGGCCTCGGCCGCAGCCGCCATGTACCTCCTGCTGTTCCTTGCGCTGCTCGTGGCGTCGCTGGTGGTCATCGACCAACAGTTCCTCGCCTCCCAGCTGGGCCACGAGGTGTCGATGGCCGAATACCTGAACCTTGCCTGGCTCGCGGCGTCGCTCGGCACGTTGGGCGGCGCCATCGGTTCAAGCTTCGATGACGTGCAATCGGTGCAGCGAGCGACCTTCAGCCAACGCGAATACGAGCGTCGCAATCTCAGTTTGGATGACGCGGACGAGCTGTAGGACGCGCAAACAGTGCGGGTGCCAGCTCATTGGCTGGCACCCGCACCTTGTCTTCAGCCGGTATGGCCTACGGCTGGTTCTTGCCGCCGTTGACGTGCACGGTGGACCCGACCACGTAGGAGGCGTCGTCGCTGGCGAGGAAAACGTACGCCGGGGCGACCTCGACTGGCTGGCCGGCGCGCCCCAGCCAGGTGTCGTGCCCGAACTCGGGCAGCGCCTCGATGGGCTGGCCGTCCGAAGGCTGCAAAGGGGTCCAGATGGGCCCGGGAGCCACTGCGTTGACCCTGATGCCGCGCGATGCGGCCTGTTCAGCCAGCGACTTCGTGAAGTTGCTGATGGCCGCCTTGGTGGCCGCGTAGTCCATGAGGTGCGCCGAGGGATCGAACGCCTGGATGGAGGTCGTGTTGATGATCGTGCCTCCCTCTCCGATCACCTGCAGCGCGGCCCGGCTGAGGGCGAACATCGCAAAGATATTCACGTCGAAGGTGGCCTCGACCTGGTCATCGCTCAATTCCTCCAGCGAGTCCACGCTGATCTGCTTGCCCGCATTGTTCACCAGGATGTCCAGCCCGCCCAGCGCGGAGGCGGCTTCGTGGACCAGGTTGCCGCGATATTCGCGGTCGCGCAGGTCGCCGGGCAGATGATGCACTTGCACCCCGGCGTCCTCCAGAACCGAGGCAATGGTCACGGCATCGCTTTTCTCTGCCGGCAAATAAGCAAGGGCCACATCGGCTCCCTCGCGGGCGAAGGCGATGGCCACGGCGGCGCCGATCCCGGAATCGCCGCCGGTAATCAGCGCGCGCTTGCCCTCCAGCCGGCCGCGACCCTGATA
>SMEN01000145.1_pt1 | contig 23736 bp, 25 predicted proteins | sample 2456271 | NCBI WGS metagenome assembly SMEN01 (sample SAMN10132593, study PRJNA489261) | soil metagenome | isolation source: day1 control-loamy sand soil ammended with raw manure from dairy cow... | place: USA | collected 2015-04-01 | reverse complement strand
GAATCTACCGTGTTTTTATAACCCAAAAAGCAAGACCTCATCGGTCTTGCTTTTTGGGTTTAAAACGAGAAGCTTCTCAACTAGCAACGAGAAGCTTCTAGTTTTTGAGGTACTAACCCGAATTCAGAGTGACATGTATTAAATCAAGTTCAGGGTGACAAACGTTATGAACATTTTCAAATCTTTGAATTTAAAATCTATTTAAACGTATGTTTTGGATTCTTGTATTTTCTTTTGTCTTGAAACAAAAGAAACAAAAGTTCAAGACTGCAAATAGAAATACTAAAAATGAGCACATTTTTCTAAATCATTTGAATCTTGCTTCACTTCAGTCAGTCAAATGATTCTTAACGAAAAATGCTTCATTTTCTTAACGTATTTCTATTTGAGGTCGTTATAGCTTCTACTTCATATTATATTCTGTTATATAAATCCCAAGGAATATTTAATCTCATTTGCTTTTGAGACCCTGACCCGAGCTTGCGAACTGTACGGAGTAAACTAAATTCAGGGTGACAAACGTTATGAATATTTCCAAATCTTCAAATCAACTCATTGTTTAATTACTTTAATATTTTTATTCTTAACATTTTAACTAACAAATACATTTATTGTTAATTTTTTATTATTTTTATACAAGCAAAATCATAAAAGGCTTGTAAAATGATAAAAAAAATCTTTATTTACTCTTCGATATATTTACTAGTAATTCTTACATTAATATTTGCATTTTATGATAATGTAAATTTATTTATAGCAACAGTAATGCCCGTTTCTTTTGCTTTTATTGTATTTATGATTGTTTTTGTTTTCAAAAAAAGTATAAAATCTAAACCTCAAAATAATCACCTAATATTTTCAGATACGGCAACAATAAACACGCAAAATTTAAAAGAAATCACTACCAGACCTTTTTTATTCGGAATTGAAAATAAAATAATCAGTGATGAAAATTTATTTTATAACAATGATGAATTGGTTGCTGTTAATAAACAAAACGAAAAAGCTGTATTCAAATTATCTGAAATTACTGAATTAAGTACAACTTCAACAATAAACAAAAATCGTAAAATTTGGCAAATCAAAATTAATCGTGAAAACGAGCCTGAAATCATTTTCAAATTTGCACATAATTATACCATTTGGAATAAAAATTTTCTCGAATTCATTGAACGAATGAATCAAGTAAATCCAAAAGCTGTTAAAACAAAATTCAATTTATTTTCAATGTAAACTGTTCGATATGAAATTTATATTCACAACAATTCTTCTATTTTGTTTAATTTCTTGCAATAAGAAAGAAGCTCCTAGTCAAAAAGATTTACAATCTGAAATCAAGCAAAATCCGTTTGAAGAACTCGTAAAAAATCATCCTGAATTGAAAACCGAAATTGATAGTTTGAAAGCAACAAAGTGGATTTTCAAAAAATGTGACGATTGTGATTTAACTGGTTTAAATGAAACAATTCTTGTAGGACATTCGGACCGACGTCCTCCAAAAGGAGAATATTACAGAAAAGAAGTTGACTTAAGAAAGTTCAACTTTGAAACATTTGAAATGTATGAATCCGAAGAGAAAACAAACCCAAATGGTCAAGTTTACATTTGCTATTTTGACGAAAAACAAAAAGCAAAGTTTAAAGAGTTTGAGCCATTTTATATAAACAGAATTACGCATACTAAGCAAGATTACAAATCATCAGAAATTGGAAATACCCTAATAATTTATACTTACTATGATAAATAAAAATATCATAAAAATGAAAGTTATATGAAAAACAAAATCTTACTAATCTTATTCATCTGTTTAACTTTTGGATGTTCAGACGATAAAACCGATGAAGCTTTACTAGAAAAAGACCGAATTGAACTTGAGAAAAGTTTGGATTCATATAAAGTTTCGAGCTATAAATTCGAAATCATAAAATAGATTGGTTATTCAAAGTCTTTAAATAATTAAAAACAAAATATGACACCATTTTTTAAAAACGAAACATCTAATACCGACTTTATTGTTGGTCAAGAATGGCATTACGAAACAAGAGCGAATGAGGAAAATTCAACCTTAAAAATTTTAAAAATTGATAACGTTGAAGCCAACATCATTCATATTGCAATTTTAGGATTAAAATTAAAAAACATTGAAACAGGTGATTTAAACGAAGAAATTGGACACGTTCCCATTTCTGAAGAAGTTTTATCTAAAAGCGTTACTTCATTAAAAAACAATCAAACCGAATTACCAGATTTTCAAAGTGGATATTCGCATTGGAAAGCAGCTTATGATGAAGGTAAAGCAGGATTTTTTACGCTTTCTGTAAAAGAAATTGTTCAATTTATTGATGAAGCCATCAATAAGAAATAAAAACTTGTTGAAGAAATTTGTGAACTAAAAAGTCAATAAACCGTTTTTTTTGTATATTCATAACTAATTATAAACCAATCCTTAATCAAAAAAAATCAAATGGAAAAACCAAACGAAAAGGTAGAAATCAAAACACCTCCAAAATTATTTAACGAAACTCAAGCCGTTATCAACTCAATTTCAGAAATGATTGATGGCGATTTTATCAGCTATTGGATTTCAGTTAACAGTTCAATCGTTCGTGATGATGTTATCGCTTTTTACGAAATCTTAAAAAACAATCGCAAAAAAGACAAGTTATATTTGTTCATCAAAAGTAGCGGTGGTTCAGGTGAAGCTTCATTGAGAATCGTAAATTTATTACGAAAATATTACAAAGAAATTGTCGCGTTCATTCCATTGGATTGTGCGTCGGCTGCTACGATGTTGGCACTTGGAGCAGATTCAATTAAGATGGGACCACTTGCCTATTTAACTGCAATCGACACTTCGATTACGCATCATTTATCGCCGTTAGATAATTTCAATAACAGAGTTAGCGTAAGCCAAAATGAATTGAGCCGCGTTCTAAATCTTTGGGATTCGAACAAAAACGAAAACGATACCAATCCATTTTCGGTTATTTACAATCACATTCATCCGTTGGTGATTGGTTCGGTTGACCGAGCAACTTCGCTTTCTATCAAATTAACAACAGATATTCTTTCGTATCATATGAAAGATATTAACGAAGCAGAAAGAATCAGTAATACATTAAATGCTGAATATCCATCGCATTCTTATCCGATTACGATTGTTGAAGCTCAAAAAATTGGTTTAAATGCTCAAGAACTTCCTGATGAAGTGAATACAAAATTATTTGAATTGAATCAATTGTATTCAGAAATGGCGCAACTTGCTTATACAGATTACGATGAAGTAAATTATCACGACAACGAAATCTTAAAAATAATTGAAGGAGCAAATGCAAAATTGTTTTATCAGAAAGATAAAGATTGGCATTACCGAACTGAAGAAAGACGTTGGGTTCCAATGAATGACGAAAGTAGTTGGAGAAAAATGGAACTAGAAAACAATGAAATCACAGAGAAAAGTTTCTATGTTGGATAGCATTTTTTAAAGAAATAAATTGATTAAGATTGAAAAAAACGATTATGAAACAATATTTATTTTTTATTTTCTTTATCATATTTAATTCTTGTCAAAACAATAATTTAAAAGAATTTAAAATAACAGAAATGAACCAACAAGGAATTTACATTGAAGAAAAAATTGATTCAGAAATATTAAAAGAAAATATTGAAATAGTTTTAAAAACTTACAAAATCAATTATATCAAAAAGAACAATACAATCTACATTGAAAAAGTAATTTTTGATAATAAAGAGTATTTATCCAATTTAGGAAAAAAGGCAAAAGATTCAATTTGGATTAAAAACAATCGAATAAAAATCTAACGAAAATGAGCAAAACTAATTGGTCAAACGATAAAATTATTTCTCGCCTTAAAACTATTAAGTCGAGAAAATCTTATTGGGAATATATTAGTATTTTAAGAAAACGACCATCAGAAGATGTTTTTATAAAATGTAAAGAATTAATTGATTCGGATGAATTCATTAACAAAAAAATTGGGATTGATGTTTTAGCACAATTGGGTTTACCGCCAAGAAAATTTCTAAAACAAACATTAAAAATTTATTTTGATTTACTCAAAACAGAAAATAATCCAGAAGTTTTGATGTCAGTTTTATATGGAATCAGTCACAATAAAGAAAATCTATCCGAATCAAGAATAAAAATACTTTGCTCATTTACTAAAAATGATAATAAATTAATCAAAGAAGGCTTAGTTGCTGCATTAATTGGAATTGAAAATGAACTTGCAATCGAAACAATTATTAAACTTTCATCTGACAAAATCAGTCATATAAGAAATTGGGCAACATTTGGATTAGGAACTTTACTAACAATAGATAACGAAAAACTAAGAACAGCACTTTGGAATCGAGTTAATGATAAACATCAAGAAACAAAACTTGAAGCAATTGCAGGGCTTGCCAATCGAAAAGATGAACGAATAAATGACATTATTATTCGAGAATTGAAAACTGGTGAAATGGGAACATTACTTCTTGATTCTGTTTTAGAAATGAAAAACAAAGCATTCCTTCCAATTATGAATCAACATTTAACATCGATTCAAAACGACCAAAGCATTTCAGAAAAGTGGAAAACAGATTATAAAAATTGTGTGAATAGATTAACAGAAATTTTAAAAGAAAATGAAATCACAACAAGAAAAAACAAGTAAATTAATTAGTTATTGGTTACGTCACAATCCTGAAGAAGCTAATATTTTTGTGAACGAATTTGGCTGGGCAAAAATTGAAAATGTTTTAACCGCATTAAACAGTCAAAACATCAGTTTAACTATTAATGAATTGATTGAATTAAATCGCTCTTTTGATAAAATACGTTGGGAAATTGATTTAGAATCAGAAAAAATACGTGCTACACACGGACATTCAATCCCTATTCTTTTGGATGGAAAAGAAGAAAAACCACCAGAATATTTATATCATGGAACAGCTGTTTCTTCGCTTTCAAATATCATAAAAAACGGTATTTTAACAATGAACAGACAATATGTTCATCTGTCAGAAAATCTAGAAATGGCAACTAAAGTAGCTAAACGTCACGGAAAACCATTTATTATCGAAGTTGATACCGAAGAACTTCTAAAAGCAGGATTTACATTTTATAAAACCAGTGAAAATGTATGGCTAACTCAGCAAATTCCACCAGAATTTTTAAATTTTGAACCCTGGTTTCCTACTACAGATAAAGACAATTTTTACATTAATGAATTAAAAAGAGAAATTGGTAATCGTATCTTTCATAAATTATATTTTCATTTAAATGATTTAGAATTAGTTTGGAACACATCAACTTGTGATGATACTTTATTTAGAGATAATAAAACTGGAAAACACTACATGATTCACTTAACTTTTACTCGAAAAAGTCAAGAAACAAATGGCTTTCCTGGATTTGACACTTTTGATTCATTTGAAGATTGGTTAGAAAATGGTTTATATATGGACCAACAATTTTATTATGAATTTAAATAATAGATAAAAACGTTATCTTTATCAAAATTAAATAGTTGAATAATGAATTTAAAAATGAAAATACATTCTTTTACAAAACTCGTAAAGCATTTTGTTTTATTGAGCTTGATTGTGTTTACATTTATACCGTGTTCCGTAAAAGGATTTTTGGCAGATCGTATTCAAACTTCGTATTCAAAACCTATTTCAAATCCGAAGGTTTCAAATACTTTAAATTCTTGTTTATATACCGATTTAACTTCTAAACAAAGTCAAATCAGTCAGAAAAAAACCATCACTAGACTCAATTCGTTTGAAAATTTATCAAAAATAAAATTCGAGCAAATTGAATCAAATTCTTTATCAGAAAATCAATTTGAATTTTCTGGAAATAGTCCTCCAAAATATATCCTATTTAAACGATTAAAAATTGCAGCAGCTTAATTTGAAAGAATAGGCATAACAATTTTTAACGTTAAATACATATAATGAAAAATAATTTTGAAAATCCAGCTACATCGGCTGGTATTTATACTTTGGCTTTACGCTGGGTTATTGGCTGGACTTATTTCTCAGCATTTTGGCGCCGTTTGATTTTAGAAAACAAACTAATTCCAGATGAAGCAGGTTATATCGGTGAAAAATTCAATCATTTTTTACCTAATGCTTTAGGCATAAAACCAATAATTGAATATTTGGTTTCCAATCCAGATGCGTTATTATATTCAATGATTTCGTTTACCATAATCGAAGCAATCGTTGGATTATGCATTATTTTAGGATTATTTACACGATTGATGAGCATCGGAGTTATGATGCTTGCAACAGGAATTTTATTAGGTTCTGGTTGGTTAGGAACTACTTGTTTAGACGAGTGGCAAATTGGCGTATTAGGAATAGCGGGTGGTTTCACAATCTTTTTAACCGGAAGCGGCAAATATTCTTTAGATAAATATTTAATTAACAGAAATTTTAAATTTTCAGATAAAAAATGGTTTTCCTTTTTAGCTTCTGGAATTTTACCCATCAAAAATTTAAATCGAACTGTATTAGTTATTTCCATCGGAATAATTGGATTAACTCTTTACACAAATCAATATTTTCACGGTGGTGTTTATGGAAAACTTCATAACAAATCGGTTAAACCAAAAGTAGAGATTTCCAATATATATATCGAAAATTCAAAACTTAATTTTCAATTATTTCGAGTAGAAGGAGCCGATGTTTATGGTTCATTTTTGATTGGAATTCAACTTTTAGATGAACAAAATAACATCGTTAAAGAATTAAACCAAAGTGATTTATCTAAGTTCCCAATTGAAAACATTTCTAATCATTATGTTTCAAAAATCAAACCTGGAAAACACAGTTTAGTTCTACCTTTAGGAGCAAAAGCAGATTTATTAATTGAACTTTCTGAATCAGAATCTAAACATATTCAGACCATAAAACTAATTGATATCAGCGGAATTGAATGGATTGAAACAATAAAATGAAAACAAAAAAATCCTCAATATAAAATATTGAGGATTTTTTATTGTAAATTGAACTTATTATTCTTTGTTTTTGATTACTAATCTAAAACCTTCTCCGTGAATATTTAAGATTTCAACATTTTCATCTAACTTTAGATATTTACGTAATTTTGCAATGTAAACGTCCATACTACGAGATGTAAAATAGTTATCATCTCTCCAAATTTTAGTTAACGCAACTTCTCTTGGCATTAAATCGTTTTCGTAAAGAGCTAACATTTTCAACAATTCATTTTCTTTCGGAGATAATTTTATTGGTTCATCATTCTCGAAAGTTAAGAAACGAAGTTTAGAATTTAAATGAAATGCTCCAATTTGAAATTCAAATTTCGTGTTATCAGATTTAACTTCAGAGGTTTTACGTTGCATAATCGCTCTGATTTTCATCAATAAAACTTCAGAATCGAAAGGCTTGTTTAAATAATCGTCAGCTCCTACTTTGTAACCTTTTAAAACGTCTTCTTTCATTGTTTTAGCAGTTAAGAAAACGATAGGAATTTCTTTGTTTTTATCACGAATTTCTCTAGCAAGCGTAAATCCATCTTTATAAGGCATCATTACGTCTAAGATACATAAATCGAAAGTGTCTTTTTTGAATTTTTCGAAACCTTCCATTCCATTTTTAGCAAGAGTAACTTCAAAATCATTCATTACTAAATAATCTTTCAAAATTGCACCGAAGTTCGGATCGTCTTCTACAAGTAGAATTTTTTTGTTAATTAATGTTTCCATTTAGATATATATTTGTTGTTGTTTCTAAGTTATCGTAGGAAGTTTAATTATGAAGGTACTTCCCTTACCTTTTTCGCTTTCAGCAAAAACTTGACCATTATGCTCATCAACTATTTGTTTTACATAAGAAAGCCCTAAACCATGCCCTTTTACATTGTGTAAATCTCCAGTGTGTTCGCGATAAAACTTTTCAAAAACACGCTTCAAAGCCGCTTTAGACATTCCTGAACCATGATCTTTAATTTTAATAATGATGAAGTTTTTAACGTTTTCTGTGTAAACTTCAATTTTTGGTGCGTCTGGTGAATACTTAATTGCATTGTCTAAAATATTAACTAGAACATTTGTAAAATGCATTTGATTTACCAAAACATAACTATTATCAGCTTTTAGAAAAGTATCAACTTCTCCGCCTCTATCTTCAATAATTAAATAAACATGATCAAGAGCAGCTTCAATTAATTCATTTACATCAAATCTATCCTTTTGAAGATTTAACTCTTTATTATCTAATTTAGATATTCGTAAAATATTTTCAATTTGAGCATGCATTCGTTTATTTTCATCACGAATCATTTGTAAATAACGTGTGACCTTCTCTGAATCAGAAATCACTTTAGGATTCTTGATTGCATCCAACGCTAAATTGATTGTTGCAATCGGAGTTTTAAATTCGTGCGTCATGTTATTAATGAAATCGGTTTTGATTTCAGAAATTTGACGTTGCAAAATCAATTGCTTTATGGCGCTAAAATAAGCGGCAATAATTACAAATGTGAACAATAATGATATAAGAACGAATGGTAATAAATCTGAAAATAAAAATTTAGATTTTTCTGGAAAACTTACATAAAGTTGGTATTTACTATTGTGTTCTAAATCTTCGAAAAGTGGAGTCACAAAAGTTTTACCTTCTATATATTTAAATTTTTCAGATTTGATTGATGTTGACAAACCATTACTGAAAATTGCAAACTGGAAATCAGTATCAATTTCATTTTGATTTAATTCTTGTTTTAATAAACCTTCAATTAATTCTTTTGTAACACGATCTTCGATTGGATACGTAGCAACTAAATCGTTATAAGCTAATTCAAGATTTGCTTTTCCTAAATAATCAACTTCTCCTTGCTTATTAATTGTTTCGTCTGGAATTTGACCATCAACAAAACTATTATCAAAATCTACGTCATCAATTTTAGATTTTCCTTTATAAACCTCAGTTTTACGATTGGCTGAAAAATTCTTATAAGATACATTGGCATCCTTTTTATTAAAGAAATTTCCTTTTAGATTATAATCTTCAAGAATTATCGTATTCGAATATATGATCTCATCATTTGTTCTCGAATCACGTTCAACTAAATAAAATTCTTTGAAATCTTTTTTATCAGGAAACTTACCTGTTTGATTTTTTAAATCTAAAATTCGTTTATAAAAATCTAGCTTTTCTTTATCTTGAATTTTATCAGCAACTAAACTAATTACTTGAGTAACGTGATGTTTAAACTGAGTTTCGTTATTTTTATAAGATGTGTTTATCCAATGTAATTGAACGAGTATTATCCCGATTAGAGATAAACTCATGATGATTACTAAAAACTTAAATCTAAACTTATTCATTTACGGTGCAAATTTAACATAAAAAACTTAAAATAAAACAACAATTAAGGAAATATTAACAACAGAAAGTTTTATTTTTTTTTAAAATCTTTGCGATTTCTTTAAAAGAATCGCTTAAAGTCAAATTATTTATCACATAATCAGACTTTTTCTCCTTAATTTTGTCCGACATTTGATTGTTAATTCTTTTTTTAACTTCTTCAAAAGAACTATTATCTCTTGCCATAACACGCTGAATACGTATATCTTCTGGTGCTGTTATTAAAATAACTAAATCGCAATTTTCATTTGCTTTGCTTTCAAATAAAATGGCACTTTCTTTTATTACCAATTCATTTTCTTCTAAATCCTTTAGAAAATTATCAAAATCTTTTGCAACTGCTGGATGAACAATTTCATTCAATGCTTTCAATTTTTCTGGATTAGAAAAAACAATTTCAGCAATTGCTTTTCGATTTAAATCTTGATTTTCATCTAAAACATCTTTTCCTAATAAAGAAACTATTTGTTCTACAATTTCTTTTTGCTGCATTACTTTTTTTCCAGCATCATCTGCATAATAAACTTTATAGCCTAAAGTTTCAATATGCTTCATAATACTTGTTTTTCCACTTCCTATTCCACCAGTTAATCCTATTATTTTTGCCATAACTATTTAAAAAACATTTCTGGCATTGCTATTTCTGGTTTTTGCTTCAAAACTTTTAGTTTAAAACTAGATATTAAAAAACCTATGCCATAACCATAAAACTGAATTAGTGTAGAAATTATTGTTAAGAAACCGATTTTTATTTTATGTTCTTTATAAACCGCTTGGAAAAATAATAAAATAAAATACAAAACACCAATAAAAAACAATGTTTTTATATTAATTAACAATAAAAAAACAGAAATAACTATATAAACCAAAAATAATGTCGGAAACCAATAGGTAATTTTGCTAAATTCTGGATAACGTTGATTTAAAATCGGGCGGGCTTTTCCAAATTTATTTACTTGAGTATAAAATTTTTTCCAGTCGATTCGTCGCTTATGATAAACAAATGCTTCTGGAAATAATCTAGTTTCGAAACCTAATTTCCATAAACGAATCGTTAAATCTGGATCTTCTCCTGGATGAATTTTCCCAAAACCATTCGAAGCTACAAATGCTTTTTTAGAAATCCCCATATTGAAACTTCGAGGTTGAAATTTTGACAATTTCTCAGAACCTCCACGAATTCCGCCAGTCGTCATAAAAGAAGTCATTGTAATATTAATTGCTTTTTGAATATCCGAAAACGAATCCAAAGCGGCATCTGGACCACCAAAACAATCAACAAATTCAATCGCTAAACATTTATCAACTTCAGATAAATATTGACTTGGAATAATACAATCAGAATCTAAAATGATAAAATAATCACCTTTAGCATGTTTCATACCAAAATTTCTAGAATCACCTGGTCCTGAATTTGGTTTAAAAAAATAAGATATATCTAACTTATTTGTATATTTTTCAATAATATGTTTACATGTAATTGTTGACCCATCTTCTACCACTACCACTTCAAATGATTGATTGAAATTTTGAGTAATCAAACTTTCTAACAACTCATCGATTTCATCAGGTCTATTGTAAACAGGAATTATAAAGGAATAATTCATTTATCTAAAAAAAATTAAGTGAACAAAGTTAAAACTAAGTATTGTATTAATAAAATATCTTAGTAATTTTATCGTTATTTTTCTTAAAAACACTTGAATGAACAAAATTTTATTGATTGATAATTTTGATAGCTTTACTCACAATATTGAACATCTGATAATAAAACTTGGATATGAAGTAGAAACAATAAGAAATGATGATTTTTCAATTGAATATGTTGATAATTTCGAAAAAATTATTATTTCTCCAGGACCTGGATTACCGAACGAATCAAATCAAATTATTGATGTTGTACAACGATTTTATAAAAATAAATCCATTTTAGGGATTTGTCTTGGACATCAAGCGATTTCATTAGCGTTTCAAGGTAATCTTAAAAATTTATCAAAAGTTTATCACGGTGTTTCTTCTGAAATAACTATCTTAGATTCCGACGAAAAAATCTTTAGAAATCTTCCAAAAAACATCGAAGTTGCTCGTTATCATTCGTGGGCAATTGACGAAAATAATATTGGAAATGGATTAAAAGTAACATCAACTTCTGAAGATGGAACCATAATGTCAATTAAACATGAAGTTTATGATATTCAAGGGATTCAATTTCATCCAGAAAGTATATTAACTCCTCACGGCGAACAAATCATGAAAAATTGGTTAGAAAAATAGAAAAGAAAACACTATGAGTCAAATAAAAATCTTATGGGTTGATGATGAAATCGACTTATTAAAACCACATATTCTTTTTTTAGAAAAGAAAAATTACCACATCACAACAGCAAATAATGGGCAAGACGCTCTGGATATGTTTGATGAAGAAAATTTTGACATTGTTTTCTTAGATGAAAATATGCCTGGAATTAGTGGTTTAGAAACACTTTCGGAAATGAAAGAAAAAAAATCAACTATTCCGATTATCATGATTACAAAAAGCGAAGAAGAGCTGATTATGGAAGAAGCTATTGGTTCAAAAATCGCTGATTATTTAATAAAACCTGTTAATCCGAATCAGATTTTATTGAGTTTGAAGAAAAATCTAGACCATTCGAGATTGGTTTCTGAAAAAACTTCTTTGGATTATCAAAAAGAATTCAGAAAGATAGCTATGGATATGATGCAAACCAATTCGTATGAAGATTGGACGGAATTATATAAACGTTTGATTTTTTGGGAAATGGAATTGGAACATATCGATGACCAAAATTTAGTTGAAATCCTAGAAAGTCAAAAACAAGAAGCAAATATTCAATTCGGGAAATTTGTCGAAAAAAACTACGAATATTGGTTCAACAATGAAGATGATGCTCCATTATTTTCACATAATTTATTCCGTAAAAAAGTAGTGCCAGAATTACGAGATGACAAAAATGTACTTTTTATTGTTATTGATAATTTACGTTATGACCAATGGAAAGCCTTTGAATCAATTGTAAATAACCATTACAAAGTTGATAAAGAAGAAAGTTATTATTCAATTTTACCGACGGCAACTCAATATGCTAGAAATGCCATTTTTTCTGGATTAACTCCACTTGAAATGGAAAAACAACTTCCTCAATATTGGAAAAATGATACTGATGAAGGTGGAAAAAACTTATACGAAGCAGAGTTTTTAAACGAACAATTAAAACGTTTACGACTTAACATTAAACACGAATATTACAAAATTACCAATCTTAGAGATGGTAAAAAATTCGTTGAAAACTTCAAATCATTAAAAGAAAATAAATTAATTACGTTGGTTTATAACTTTGTGGATATGATTTCGCATGCAAAAACCGAAATGGAAGTTATTAAGGAATTGGCATCTAATGACAAAGCTTACCGTTCGTTAACACAAAGTTGGTTTAAAAATTCACCTTTAATAGAAATCATTCAACAAGCACAACTAGCTGGCTACAAATTGATAATTACTACAGACCACGGAACAATAAATTGCAAAACTCCTTCAAAAGTAATTGGTGACAAAAACACGAGTTTGAATCTGAGATACAAAACAGGGAAATCACTTACTTACGAAGACAAAGATGTTTATGCAATTAAAGACCCGAAAAAAGTTGGATTACCATCAATAAATATGAGTAGTTCGTATATTTTTGCAAAAAATGATACTTTCTTAGCTTACATCAACAATTTCAATTATTATGTAAGTTATTTTAAAAACACGTATCAACATGGAGGAATTTCGTTAGAAGAAATGATTATACCTTTTATTGTTTTAAATCCGAAGTAATGGAATTTTTATTTAAATTAGCTGATATTCAAAATATTGCCGAAGAAATAATTAACCAATCAAAACATAAAGTAATTTTATTTGATGGTCAAATGGGCGCAGGAAAAACAACATTAATCAAAGCTTTATCAAAAGAATTAGGTGTAGTTGATGTTGCAAATAGTCCAACTTTTTCAATTGTAAATGAATATAAAACGGAAACAAATCAGACGGTTTTTCATTTTGATTTGTATCGATTAGAAGAAGAGGAAGAAGCTTACGATATGGGAATTGATGAATATTTTGATTCTGGAAATTGGTGTTTTATTGAATGGCCAGAAAAAACACCAAATTTAATTCCTGATGAACATCATACAATTCAGTTTGAATTGATTGACGAAAACACAAGAAAAATCATTTTTAAATAACATAAAACATGGGAATTAAAACACCTTTTTCAAAGAGCGAATTAATGCCGCAAGAAGAAACTTTAGAAATACGAAAACATCGTAGTCAGTTGTTTATTGGAATTCCTAAAGAAAATTTCAAGTTTGAAAAACGCGTTTGTTTAACTCCAGAAGCGGTTAAAATGTTTGTGAATGCTGGCCATCGAATTCTTATTGAATCCAATGCTGGAATCGAAGCGAATTATTCCGACAAAGAATATAGCGAAGCTGGTGCAGACATCACAAAAGACAATAAAAAGATTTTTGAATGTCCGATTGTTCTGAAAGTTGAACCGCCAACTTTAGAAGAAATTGGATTTATGAAACCAAAAACATATTTGATTTCTGCCGTTCAATTAAAAATGCAAAACAAGAATTACTTTGAAGCATTAGCTAAAAAGAAAATTACAGCATTGGGGTTTGAATCGATTCAAGACCAAGAATCAACGCATCCTTTTTTGAGTGCTTTAGGCGAAATTGCTGGTGTAGCTTCGATTCATATTGCCTCTGAATTGATGACCAAATGTAATAAAGGAAAAGGTTTATTATTCGGAAATATTACGGGAATTCCAAATACCGAAGTTGTAATTATTGGAGCTGGAAATGTTGCTGAAAATGCAGCTAGAACTGCTTTAGGTTTAGGTGCAAATGTGAAAATTTTTGACAATTCGATTCATCGATTAAAACGATTACAAGAAAATTTACAACATCGCGTATTTACTTCAACCATTCAAGAAACCGTTCTTCAAAAAGCATTAATGCGATGTGATGTTGCAATTGGAGCTATTCGTGGAAAAAATCGTTCACCAATTATCGTTTCAGAAATTATGGTTCAACGTATGAAACCAGGCGCGATTATCGTAGATGTTTGTATTGATAACGGAGGTTGTTTTGAAACATCAGAACTTACCACGCATGAAAAACCTACAATCATAAAATCTAATGTAATTCATTATTGTGTTCCGAATATTACATCGAGATATTCAAAAACAGCAACTTTGGCAATTAGTAATATTATTTCTCCATATTTATTGGATTTAGCTGAAAATGGCGGCATTGAGAACGTTTTGTTATACAACAAAAATATTCGTGCGGGCGTTTATATGTATCAAGGAATTTTAGTAAATCAACAGATTGGCGAATGGTTTTCGTTAGATTATAAAGACATTAATTTAATAGTTTTTTAAGTTTTTCTAATGGTTTTATTCTTATTTTTGCTCAAAATTATTTAGAATGAAATTTCAACAAAGATTAGCATACTATTTATTAGGATTGATGATTGGAGCTTTTGCAGTATATTTTTTCATGCATCAAAAAGATACCACATTTTGCTATTTACCAAACTGCCGAGTTTTAAAAGATATAAGAAACAAGCCGCTAACTTTTTCTGATGAAACCGAAAAAATGTTAAACGAAAAAACCATTACTTTAGACGAAGTAAAAAATTGTTTAACTCACGGCGATATTGATTTTTCAAGAAGTAACAAAGTCGTTGAAGGCGGAAAACTTTATGTAATTGAAGGAAAAGACAAAGATATGAAAGACATAACGATTGAAATGGTAAACTACGACAATCGCGTCCTTTTTAAAAGTTTTACAAATAAATAACAAAAAAATGCACTCCCATTCGAAGTGCATTTTTTTTATACTTAAAAAATATTCATTGATCGAATAATGGAAAATCTAAACGAAAAATACAGCATTGCAATTGTACCTTCTAATGAAATTGTTTCACTAATAAAATCTTACAAAGATTTACTAGCTTCAAATATTGGAAGTTATAAAAGTAGAAATGCAATGGCGCATATCACCATAAAAGAAATTTTTGCAAACGAAAAAGAACTTGAATTAACAATAAAACAATTGCAAAGAAATTGTAATAGCTTCCAACCTTTTTCTGTTCGATGTACGTATTTCAATTCCTATCCAAGTAATAAAACTATTTTCATAGAGCCAGATTTTGATTCTAAAAAATCATTAATAGAAGTGATGAAAAAGATTCAAAAAACAACTACAATAAAAAGTAATCACATCAGTTCTGACCCGCATATTTCGATTGGTCGAGGAATTCAAAAGTTTGATGAAGCTTTAGCTATTTTAAATTTTCCATTAGATATAAACTTCATTGTTGATTCAATTACCATTCGAAAATTCAATCCTGAAATCAAACAATATGAAATTTATAAATCAATTCCGTTTCTAAGTTTACCCAATCAAGAACCTCAACAAATGAGTTTATTTTAAAAACAAAAAAGCAACCTTAAATTAGGCTGCTTTAAATATCTAAATTCTATTTCGTTTAGGTTTATTAGACCTTTCAGAAGATTTCGGTTTTTGACTTACTTTCTCTTTCGGTTTATTACTTGCTTGCTGTGAACGCGGTGGTCTTGCTTTTTGTTCTTTTTTCTCAACTACAAAAACTTCCATCGGATACGGATGATTTTCAATTACCGGAATTTGAATTCCTGTGATTTTCTGAATATCTTTTAAATATGCTTTTTCTTCATAATTACAATATGAAATTGCAATTCCCTTCGCTCCTGCTCTACCCGAACGACCAATTCTGTGAACATAGGTTTCTGGAATATTTGGTAAATCGTAATTGATAACATAAAGTAAATTATCAATATCAATTCCACGAGCAGCAATATCAGTAGCAACTAAAACCTTGATTTCTTTTGACTTGAAATTATCTAAAGCACGTTGTCTTGCATTCTGAGATTTATTTCCGTGAATCGCAGCTGATTTTACGTTGTTTTTTTCTAAAAACTTTACAATCTTATCGGCACCATGTTTCGTTCTTGTAAAGACCAAAACACTATCATCGATATCTTTCCTTAAATTATCCAACAACAATAAATTCTTATTGTCTTTATCAATAAAATAAACCGATTGTTTAATCGTTTCTGCAGTAGTCGAAGCTGGTGTAACCTCAACTTTAACAGGATTTGTCAAAATTGAATTTGCCAAACTCAAAATACTATCTGGCATTGTAGCCGAGAAAAATAAAGTTTGACGTTTTTTAGGAATTATCGTAAGTAATTTTTTTACATCATGAATAAAACCCATATCCAACATACGGTCAGCTTCATCCAAAACAAAAATTTCGATATGTGCTAGACTTATATATTTTTGACTGATTAAATCCAATAATCGTCCTGGAGTTGCTACTAAAATATCAACACCATTTTGTAATCTTTTAACTTGATTATTCTGATTTACTCCTCCAAAAATTACTGCAGTTCTCAAATCTAAGTTTTTTCCATATTCTTGGAAATTCTCTTCAATCTGAGTAGCTAATTCTCTTGTTGGAGTTAATATTAAGGTACTGATTTTACGTTTTCCTTTTTCAGTTTCGCGTAAAGCCAATTGTTGTAAAATTGGAATTGCAAAAGCTGCTGTTTTTCCGGTTCCTGTTTGTGCGCAACCAAATAAATCTTTCCCTTGTAAAACGTGTGGAATTGCTTGTTGCTGAATTGGAGTTGGAGTTTCGTATCCTTGAGCTTCTAAAGCTTTTTGAATAGGTTCTATTAATTGTAATTCTTTAAATGTAGTCATTCTTAATTTGAGGAAATTCTAAATTTAAAAATAGAAACCTCTTTTTTATTTATTTTGTACAAAGGTGCGTTTTTTAAATGAATAATCACACGTTTTTTTACCAAACTTACAAATTGATCACAAAAAGCACATTTTTTTATACATAATAAAAAAAATTTGCAAGTAATATTTATTATACCTATTTTGCATATAGAATATTTAAATTTTCAACAAAACATAAATATTATGGATACTATAATTACGCGCTTATTCGACATCCCATATTACCAACAACAACATTATCCTTTAGATAAAGCTTTTGTTACAAAAAAGAATGGAATTTGGGAAGCTACATCAACAAAAGACTATATTGATAAAGCAAATGCTATTACTAGAGCTTTATTACAGATGGGAGTAAAAAAAGGAGATAAAATCGCCCTAATTACTTCAAGCAACCGAACCGAATGGCATATTATGGATATTGGTATTTTACAAACTGGTGCAGTAACTGTTCCTATTTATCCTACTATTTCTGCTGAAGATTATGAATATATTATCAAACATTCAGAAAGTACTTATGTTTTTATTTCAGATAAAGAAATCCTTGAAAAATTAGATAAAGTCAAATTTAATATTCCTAAGCTTAGAGGTATTTTTTGTTTCGATGAAATTAAAGGTTGTGCCAATTGGTCTCAAGTTTTAGAAGCTGGAGATTTGGCTTTCAATCAAGACCAAGTTGAAGCGGTAAGAAACAATATTCACCCTAAAGATTTAGCCTCAATTATTTATACATCAGGAACTACCGGAAGGCCAAAAGGAGTTTTACTTACTCATGAGAATATTATTGCTAATGTTTTAGGAAGTACAGAGCGATTTGATATTGTTCCTGGAACTTCTACATCATTAAGTTTTTTACCATGTTGTCATATTTTCGAAAGAACGGTTTTATATATCTATCAATATAATGGTGTTACTATAAATTTTGCAGAATCAATTGAAACCATTTCTCAAAATCTTCAAGAAATAAAACCTAAATTAATGACAGTTGTACCTCGTGTACTTGAAAAAGTTTATGATAAAATTCACGCAAAAGGTTCTGAACTAACAGGAATTAAAAAAAGTTTATTCTTCTGGGCACTTAGTTTAGGTGAAAAATACGACATACCAGCTCCAAAAGGAAGTTGGTACAATTGGCAATTGAAATGGGCACGAAAACTAATCTTCTCTAAATGGCACGATGCACTTGGTGGAAATTTAGATTATTTAGTTTCTGGTTCTGCTCCTCTTTCTCCAAGATTAGCAAAAATATTCGCTGCAGCTGATTTACCAGTATTAGAAGGTTATGGACTTACAGAAACCTCTCCTGTTATATCGGTAAACGATAGAAGAAATGACGGTTGGCGAATTGGTTCAGTAGGAAAAGTATTAAGTAATGTCAAAATAAAGATTGCTGAAGACGGAGAAATTTTAGCTCAAGGACCTTCAATTTCACAAGGTTATTATAAAGAAGATGATAAAACGAATGAAGCTTTTATAGATGGTTGGTTTCACACAGGTGATATCGGAAAAATTAACGATGAAGGATTTTTATTTATTACAGATCGTAAAAAAGAAATGTTCAAAACTTCTGGAGGAAAATACGTTGCTCCACAAATGATTGAAAACACAATGAAACAATCACGTTTTATTGACCAAATTATGGTTGTTGGAGAAGGACAAAAAATGCCGGCTGCTTTAATTCAACCAAATTTTGATTTTATCAAAGAATGGGCTAATCGAAAAGGAATAAGTGTTGGTTTCAATCTAAAAGAGGTTTGTAACAACGAAGAAGTTATCGAAAGAATTCAAGAAGAAGTAAATAATCTAAACGAAAAATTCGGTAAATGGGAACAAATCAAAAAATTTGAATTAACTCCTAATATCTGGTCTATCGATTCTGGAGAATTAACTCCAACTCTAAAATTAAAACGAAAAGTTATTTTAGAAAAATATAAACACCTTTATAACAAGATATACGATATTAAATAAACATAAATAATTAAATCCTTTTTTTTATGTTAAATTAAAAAAAATACAAAAAATAGTATGCGTGCATACTATTTTTTTTTATATTTGAATTTAGAAGAATTTTTTTTTAGATGAAAAACCAAACGGTAGATTCTGTTATTAAAGCTACTTGGCAAGCTATTGCGAGAATGTATAATGAAGATGCTTCAAAATACGGTGCAACAATGGCTTTAGGTTATGCTTTATTAAATATAGACAAAGAAGGAACTCCATCAACATCTTTAGCTCCAAAGTTAGGAATGGAAGCAACAAGCTTGACCCGAACCTTAAAAACTATGGAAGAAAAAGGTTTGATTGAGAAAAGAAAAAATCCAAAAGATGGTCGAGGTGTTTTTATTCATCTTACGCCTCTAGGTGTTGAAAAGAGAGCGTTATCTAAAAATAGCGTTATTCAATTCAATGAAAAGCTTTTAGAAACATTTACTAATGACGAATTAGAAAAATTTATTGATATGAATCAAAAAATTCAAGAACTAATCGCTTCAAAGAAAATATATTAACGAACAACTAAATATCCATACCAATTATGAAAAGACTAATTAAGAAAGTGGCAGTTATCGGTTCCGGAATTATGGGCTCGGGAATTGCTTGTCACTTTGCTAACATTGGTGTCGAAGTTTTATTATTAGACATCGTTCCGAATCAATTAACGGAAGCTGAAGAGAAAAAAGGATTAACCTTAGAAAGTAAATTAGTTCGCAACCGTATGGTTAACGACAATTTAGCCGCAGCTTTAAAATCGAATCCATCTCCTATTTATGACAAGAAATTTGCTAGCAGAATTTCTACAGGAAACACAACGGATGATTTAGCTAAAATTAAAGATGTTGATTGGATTATTGAAGTTGTTGTAGAACGTCTTGATATTAAAAAGGCGGTTTATGAACAAATTGAAAAATACAGAAAACCAGGAACGTTGATTACTTCAAACACTTCTGGTATTCCAATTCAGTTTATGAGTGAAGGAAGAAGCGAAGATTTCAAAAAACACTTCTGCGGAACACACTTCTTTAACCCTGTTCGTTATTTAAAATTATTCGAAATCATACCTGGTCCAAAAACATCCACAGAAGTTTTAGACTTCTTAAATGGATATGGAGAAAAATTCCTAGGAAAAACTTCGGTTATTGCTAAAGATACGCCTGCATTTATTGGTAACAGAATTGGTATTTACGGAATCATGAGTTTATTCCACCTTGTAAAAGAAATGGGAATGACAATTGAAGAAGTTGATAAATTAACAGGTCCGGTTATCGGACGACCTAAATCAGCGACTTTCCGTACGGTTGATGTTGTTGGTTTAGATACTTTAGTTCATGTAGCAAACGGATTATACGAAAATTGTCCGAATGACGAAGCTCATGAACTTTTCAAACTTCCTACTTTCATCAACCACATGATGGAAAACAAATGGTTAGGAAGCAAAACAAAACAAGGATTCTACAAAAAAGTAGATAAAGATATCTTGTCGTTAGATTTAGATACATTAGAATATCGTTCAGCTAAAAAAGCATCTTTCCAAACTTTAGAATTAACTAAAACTATTGATAAAGTAGTCGATCGCTTTAAAGTTTTAGTCAAAGGAAAAGACAAAGCAGGTGAATTCTATCGTAAATCATTTGCCGGATTATTCACTTACGTTTCAAACCGCGTTCCTGAAATCACTGACGATTTATATAAAATCGACGATGCAATGAAAGCTGGTTTTGGATGGGAACACGGACCTTTCCAAATTTGGGATGCCATTGGTGTAGAAAAAGCATTAGAATTCATGAATGAATTAGGTGAAAAACCAGCGGCTTGGGTTCAAGAAATGTTAGATTCTGGAAACAAATCTTTTTATACAGTTAAAGAAGGTGCTAATTATTTCTACGATATCGCATCTAAATCTCAAAAGAAAATTCCAGGACAAGATGCATTTATTATTCTTGACAACATTCGTGATACGAAAAAAGTTTGGGGCAACGCTGAAACTTCATTATTCGATTTAGGAGACGGAATCTTAAATTTAGAATTCCATTCTAAAATGAACTCAATTGGTGGTGGAGTTATTTCTGGAATTAACAAAGCTATTGATATCGCTGAACAAAAATACGACGGTTTAGTAATTGGTAACCAAGGAGCTAATTTCTCTGTTGGAGCTAATTTAGGAATGATCTTCATGATGGCAGTTGAGCAAGAATACGATGAGTTAAACTTCTCTATCAAAGCTTTCCAAGATACTATGATGCGTGTTCGTTATTCTGGAATTCCTGTAATCGCAGCTCCTCATGCTATGACTTTAGGTGGTGGATGTGAGCTTACAATGCATGCTGATAAAGCAGTAGCTGCTGCTGAAACGTATATTGGATTAGTTGAATTCGGAGTTGGTGTAATCCCTGGTGGTGGTGGTTCTAAAGAAATGGCTTTACGTGCTGCAGACCAATTCAAGAAAAACGACGTAAAACTTAACGTTTTACAAGAGTATTTCTTAACTGTTGGAACAGCTAAAGTAGCTACTTCTGCTTACGAAGCTTTCGATTTAGGAATCTTACAAAAAGGAAAAGACGTAGTTGTTGTAAACAAAGACCGTCAAATTGCTGAAGCTAAGAAACACGCTTTATTAATGGCTGAAGCTGGTTATACACAACCTGCACGTCGCAAAGATATCGAAGTGTTAGGTAAACAAGCTTTAGGTGCTTTCTTAGTAGGAACTGATGGCATGATGGCTGGTAAATACATATCTGAACACGACCGTAAAATCGCTAACAAATTAGCATACGTTATGGCTGGAGGTGATTTATCTGAACCTACTTTAGTTACAGAACAATACTTATTGGATTTAGAACGCGAAGCTTTCTTATCATTATGTACAGAAAGAAAAACGTTAGAAAGAATCCAATTCATGTTAACAAAAGGGAAACCTTTGAGAAATTAGGCCCCTAAATCCCCTAAAAGGGGACTTTAGATGTATCAAAATATTAATAATTTAAAATCCTATTTACCCCTAGTAGGAATTCCCCCCTTCGGGGGTTAGGGGGTTAATATGAAAACAGCATATATTGTTAAAGCATATAGAACGGCCGTAGGTAAAGCACCTAAAGGATTGTTCCGTTTTAAAAGACCGGATGAGTTGGCTGCCGAAACCATCGAATTTATGATGAATGAAGTGCCTCAATTAGACAAAAAACGTATTGACGACGTAATGGTTGGAAATGCAATGCCAGAAGCTGAACAAGGTTTAAACATGGGACGTTTAATCTCATTAATGGGATTAAAAGTGACTGATGTTCCTGGTGTAACCGTTAATCGTTACTGTGCTTCTGGATTAGAAACTATTGGTATGGCAACAGCTAAAATACAATCAGGAATGGCACATTGTATCATTGCTGGTGGATCAGAATCAATGAGTTACATTCCAATGGGTGGATATCGTGCAACTCCAGATTATGGTGTAGCAAAAGAAGGACATGAAGATTACTACTGGGGAATGGGATTAACTGCAGAAGCTGTAGCTAAACAATTCAACATTTCTCGTGAAGATCAAGATCAATTTGCATTAAATTCTCACTTAAAAGCTTTAAAAGCTCAAGCTGAAGGTAAATTCGATTCTCAAATTGTTCCAATCACTGTTGAACAAACTTTTATTAATGAAAAAGGAAAAAAAGAAACAAAATCATATACAGTAGCTAAAGATGAAGGTCCTCGTAAAGAAACTTCAATAGAAGCTTTAAACAAATTACGTCCAGTTTTTGCTGCAGACGGATCTGTTACAGCAGGTAACTCATCACAGATGTCAGACGGTGCTGCTTTCGTATTAGTGATGTCTGAGGAAATGGTAAAAGAATTAAACTTAGAACCAATTGCTCGCTTAGTAACTTTTGCCTCTGCAGGTGTTGAGCCTCGTATTATGGGAATTGGACCGGTAAAAGCTATTCCAAAGGCTTTACAACAAGCAGGTTTAAAACAAAGCGATATCGAATTAATTGAGCTTAACGAAGCTTTCGCTTCACAATCATTAGCTGTAATTCGTGAGTTAAACTTAAATCCTGATATTATAAACGTAAACGGAGGTGCTATTGCTTTAGGTCACCCACTAGGTTGTACAGGTGCAAAACTTTCTGTTCAGTTATTTGACGAAATGAAACGTCGCGGTAATAAATACGGAATGGTTACTATGTGCGTAGGAACCGGACAAGGTACAGCTGGTATTTATGAACTTTTATAAATAAAAGAATACGGAAAATAGATAATAGAGAACAGAAAATTAATGAGTTTAGGAAAAAGACATAATTATAAGAATCTTAAAATATGGCAATTAGATATAGAACAGGTACTTGTATCGATTGCATGGCAGACTGCCTACCAAGGCGGAAACTCGACAGATCTTATAAATCAGATCGCTAGCAGAGTTGAAGAAGAGCAATATGGCGGTACACTTTCACTGGCGATAGAGGACCTTGCGAAAGTACTCCATACCGG
>SMEN01000161.1_pt1 | contig 23769 bp, 27 predicted proteins | sample 2456271 | NCBI WGS metagenome assembly SMEN01 (sample SAMN10132593, study PRJNA489261) | soil metagenome | isolation source: day1 control-loamy sand soil ammended with raw manure from dairy cow... | place: USA | collected 2015-04-01 | reverse complement strand
TCATCCGATTCGGTTTATGGTGGGCTGTTTGTTGCTGAAACATCTGTACAATTTGGGTGATGAGACTTTGGAAAAAGCTTGGATTATGAATCCTTACATGCAGTATTTTTGTGGCAGGGTTTTCTTTGAGCACGAGTTTCCTTGCGACCCGAGTAATTTTGTTCATTTTCGAAAAAGAATTGGGGAAAAGGGTATTGAAAAAATATTTTCTTATAGCGTAAGAATGCATGATGCAAAGACGAATACCTCGAATTTTGTTTTATCAGACACTACAGTTCAGGAGAATAACACAACCTTTCCTACGGATGCAAAATTGTGTAAAAAGGTGATTGATTATTGCAACAAAATTGCCGAGAAAGAAGGTATAAAACAGAGACAACGCTATACAAAAGTCAGTAAACAACTGGTTCGAAATACCTACAACGGAAAACATCCCAAACGAGCAAAAACAGCAAGAAAGTCACAGCGACAACTGAAAACCATTGCCGTGAGGTTAATACGCGAACTGGAGCGCAATTTCACAACAGAACAGCAAGAAAAATACAAAGATTTACTTGGGCTTTACACCAAATCGGTCACACAAAAAAGAAACGATAAAGATAAAATTTACAGTATCCACAAACCTTTTACTCGATGTATTGCTAAAGGGAAAGCGCATAAGCAATATGAATTTGGAAATAAAGTTGGCATAGTAACAACCTCCAACAAAGGAAAGAAGATTATTCTGGGGATTAAAGCATTTTTGCAAACCCCTTATGATGGTCACACGATAGAACCATTATTGGAACAAATGGAAGCCAGTGGGCAGAAGCTTCCAGACGAACTTGTTTACGATCGAGGTGGAAGAGGAAAGAAAGAAATAAAAGGAGTAAAAATCTCTATTCCAGCCACAGCCATAAAATCAGATACCGCTTATCAAAAACAAGTAAAGCGTAAAAAATTCAGAACAAGAGCAGCAATAGAACCTATCATCGGACATTTAAAAACCGATTTCAGGTTGGCTCAGAATTACTTTTGGGGTGAAAGTGGTCCTCAAATAAATGCTTTACTAGCAGCAACTGCTTGGAATCTCAAGAAAATGATGGAACTCTTGAAAGAGAATGTCATTTTTTATTTTTTCAAATTCAATTTCCCCTACTTTTCAACTTCAATTTAAAAAATAATTCAGAAAAGCTTATTTGTTAAGGAACGACTATTTAGAGAAAATTCTTTTTACTTTCAATGTCCAATAAATTAATAATCACTGTAAACAAAAAAGAAAGCTAAAAAAGCTTTCTCTTTATACGACTGATTTAGAGTAAACAAACTAAATCCTGATTTTTTAATAAATATATTTTCTTAGTGACTATGTGTACCGTCAATTCCATGAGCATGTCCATGATCTAACTCTTCTTCAGTAGCTGGACGAGTCGAAATTACTTCAACATCGAAATTCAACGTTTTCCCTGCCATTGGATGATTTAAATCTGCAACCACAGCTTGATCATTAACTTCTACAACTGTAGCGCGAAATTCATTCCCAGCATTATCAGTTAAAGGTAACATTGCGCCAACTGGTGGTAAACCTGACTCTTGAAACATTTCTAACGGCAATTGAGCAATAGCATTTGGATCAATTTCTCCATAAGCTTCTTCAGGAGCAATTACAAATGATTTTTTATCTCCAACAGTTAAACCAGACAACTCTTGCTCAAATTTAGGAATCATCATTCCAACTCCATGTAAGTAAGTCAATGGATTTTCTGTTGTTGTTTCTTCTACAAATACTTTTTCTCCATTAGCTTCAATGGTATGCAATTTATAATTAACTGTAACTGCGTGATTGTTTTCTATTGTCATCTTATTATATTTATTGAATCGTTTCCAATTCATGGATTAATTAAAATTCAAAAACATTTTCAAAGAAATGTCATTTTTTTACATTTTGATACCAATAACCATTCCGATGCGTTAATCGCTGTCAAAATTTAAAATATATGACTTTATGACATAAATAAACTTATTCGCACTTTAAAACGTCGTAGATAACTTCAAAGTGTCGGATTCCATGCTGATCTAATTTTAACCATCTGTAACTTTTAATTTCATAAGCATTACCGCCAGCTGATTTTACAGATTCATCAATTGATGCCGCAAGTTTTTTCAAATCTTTTTGTTTTGTAAAAGCACATGGTTTTAAATAAATCTGTTTAGGTTTAACAACTGAACAAGAATTTGGTTCAATTACTAAAGTAGCTTCTGAATATTCTGGAAGCTCCTTGAAGATTCTTTCTTTCGGTATAGTATATGCAGCAACACAAGAATTTAATAAAATAGAAATTATTGAGATAAATAGAATTTTTTTCATATCCATTAGTTAAAAAAGCCAAACATATCAAAGATATATTTGGCTTAAAATATTTTTTTAGAATTTTGGCTCAAAAGGAGGAACTGGTCTTGTGAAATCGTATAGTCCAGATGGATTCCCAGCAATCAGATCAATTTGATTATTTGGTAACAAACCTAAGTTAAAAGAATTTCCTTGACCATTTGCATAATCTTCTGATGGAATTTCGAAATATTTGACTAAAGTTCTATCAGTAACATGTTTTGAAAACCATTCTTCTTTTTTTGAAGCCCAAGCCTCGATACGAGCAAAACCTTCTAAAGCATCAATAGCACAATCTGAATCAGGAATTGCTTTTTTCTCATAATATTCTTTAAAAGTTTTGTATCCCAAAGCACTAAAGGCAATAAATTCTGATTCGAAAACTTCAGTTGACTCAGTCCAATCGGTATAATTAACATTTTCATTTACTAAAAAGCCAACTAATTTAGAATTATTAATTCCTAAAAATAAATTTAAATTTTCAGTCGGAAAAGTTTTAAAATTCTTGCTAATAAAATCACAATAATCTGCATCTTTGAAAAGATCATCAAAATTCTCTTTGGTACAATGTGTTATAAAATCTTGGTAAACTTCTATACAAGATTTAATTTCGCTTAATTCCATACGTTTGTTTTTGGGTTATTTTTTTGATAATTTTAATAAAGTGAAGATACTCTAAATTATAAAAAAACAAAAAAAATTAACATTTAATGAAAAATATTAATTTAAATGAATTGAAAACAGAAAAAATCGGTTTTAGCAAAAAAACTATTCCATTTCTCCGCATATCGATGTTTCGAAATAGGTTTTAAAATCATTCTGAGGGATTTTTTTTCCTAATAAAAACATCAGTTTCGTAATTGCAGCTTCAGTAGTAATATCTTTTCCAGAAATAACACCTATCTCTTTTAATGCTGTACTGGTTTCATATTGCCCCATATTGACACTTCCTCCAGAACATTGAGTAACATTTACAACATGAAGTCCATTTGAAATTGCTTCTTGCAACAAACTAATAAACCACCATTCGGTTGGAGCATTTCCAGAACCATATGTTTCCAAAACTATTCCTTCTAAATTTTCAATTTTCAGAATCGCTTCTAAAACATATTTTGAAATACCAGGAAACAGTTTTAAAATCATAACGTTTGCAAACATATCTTTATGAATAGCAAAAGGTTTATTTCCATAAAACTCATCTAACAAACGTTCGTTAACTTTAAGATGAACTCCTGATTCTGCTAAATGTGGTAAATTTGGTGAAGTAAAAGCGCTAAAATGTTCGGCACTTATTTTTGTGGTTCGGTTTCCACGATATAATTTATATTCAAAATACAAACAAACTTCTTTAATAACGGCCTGATTATCTTCCCATAAAGAAGCAACCTGAATAGCAGTAATTAAATTTTCTTTTGCATCTGTACGCAAATCACCGATTGGCAATTGAGAACCTGTAAAAATGACAGGCTTCTGTAAATTTTCAAGCATAAAACTCAAAGCAGAAGCAGAATACGACATCGTATCTGATCCATGAAGAACCACGAAACCATCAAAAGAATCGTAATTTGTTTCTATAACCTCAGCAATTGTAACCCAATGATTTGGATTCATATCCGAAGAATCAATTGGATTGTCGAAAGAAAAAGTATCAATCGTACAATCCAACAAATGTAATTCTGGAATACGTTCTAACAATTGATCGAAATTAAATGCTTTTAATGCACCTGTTTCAAAATCTTTAATCATACCAATGGTTCCACCAGTATAAATAAGCAAAATAGCAGGTTTATGATTCATTTTCATATTTCATTTTATTCACAACTGGATTCGAATACATTGCCAAGAAACCTTGTAGTAAAGGTTCGTTTTTTTTATCGACACGCAAACCTAATCGCTTTAAGAAAACTTGTTTTTCGTTTTCTGTGTATTTATTTTCAAATTTATTTGATTTATGAACGACATCATAAGCAATATAATTTGTTGGCCACAATTTATAATTCGAAATTATTTCGCGATCTAAAACATTCGCTAAAGCCTGTACTTGTTTATTAGAACTATCAAATTCTTCTTTGATTACATCTATTTCAGAATCGATAACATCACCAATATGAATATGAATATGCTTTTTTTGCCCCAAAAGTCCACTCATTATATTAACGAAATCTTCGTTCTTTCCTTTAATATAAACTTCGTCTTTTAATTGCGCTAAAAGTTGTGGCATTTTCAATTTATCCGTTGGGTCGTATTCATAAGAAATAGAAACGGGAACAATTTTCAGCTTTTTGAAATAATCCATTACATCTTTTTCATCAGATGCCATTCCAATCATTTTCAAAACACCAGGATTTGTTGCATCGTTACCATCTTTTGTTCTTCCTTCTCGTTGAGCAATCCACACTGGTCGCTTTTCGTCAGATAACATATGATAAATAAATTCAGACATTAGTTTTGAACTCATCAAAAGTTCGCGAGGAGAAAGTCCACGTCTAACCAAAAAATTTCGATTTAATCTAGCAAGTGCTAAAACAAATGATTTCTTAACTAAGTTATCGCCAATTGCAGAAGCTGTTAATTTCTTTCCATGTTCCATCAACAAAACATTCAGCAAACTTGTATCTAATAAGATATCTCTATGATTTGATATATATAAATATGCGCCATCAGGATCTAATTTTTCAAAACCAGAAGTAGTAACTCCTTCAGAAGAGATAGCCAAAACACGTTGTAAAGAATGGTAAACAAATTTACTTTGGAAATCATCAATACTATTTATTGAAGAAAAAATTTCTTTTAATTCAGTTTCAGATTTTTCAGGAAAAGTAAAAGCAATCAAAGATTTAAACATCGGATGGTTTAAAATCGAAGACAATGCTTCCTGAACTTCTGAATCGTGATAATGACGAATTGAATCAAATTTTGACATTCCTTTTTCTATATTTTATTAAAGTTCACAAAAGAACAATTTATTATTGAATTTACTAAAATTTTATACACCAAAAACAACTTGTGCATTTTTATTTGTTTGCGTTGCTATTTCCGCTAAAGACAAACCGTAAATTGAAGCCAATTTCTCAGCAACAAGCACAACATAAGCACTTTCGTTTCGTTTACCACGATATGGAGCCGGAGCTAAATACGGAGAGTCAGTTTCTAGAACTATGTGTTCTAAAGGAATTTGTTTTATAAACTGATCTACTTTTCCATTTTTGAAAGTCACAACACCACCAATACCTAGTTTCAAATTGTAAGAAATGGCTTTCTGAGCTTGTTCTAAATTTCCGGAAAAACAATGAAAAATTCCGAATAAATCATCACCTTTCTCCTTTTCTAAAACTTCAAAAACTTCATCAAACGCATCTCTACAATGAATATTAATGGGTAGTTTATGTTTTTTTGCCAACTGAATTTGCTTTTGAAAAGCTTCTTGTTGAATAGCTAATGTTGATTTATCCCAATACATATCAACACCAATTTCACCAATTGCAGCGAATTTATGTTTTTCTAATTCACGCTCCACAAAAGCCAATTCATCTAAATATGTTTCTGGCTTCACATAACAAGGATGTAATCCCATCATCAAATGAACATTTTCTGGATATTTGTTTTTTAAATCATACATTTTTTCTGTGTATGAAGAATCAATCGATGGTACAAATAATTTTTGAACACCATTTTCTATAGCGCGTTGCATCATTTCAGCTTGGTCGCTTTCAAATTCTTCACTATATAAATGTGTATGTGTATCTGTAAATATCATTTGTTTGTTGTATTTTTATCTTTTTAAAATTGAATTATGACTCATCTAGAAGCTGTTCTAAAACAAGAAAAATATAAAAAAATTAAATTTAAAATCTCTAACACCAAACATCTTCTTATAAAAGCTTCGATAAACGGAATTGTTGGTGATTTTATATTAGACACTGGAGCTTCTACAACCTGTGTTGATTATTCTGGAATTGAACATTTCAACATCATTGCACAAAATTCTAAAGCAACCGCATCTGGAGCTGGAGCAATTGGAATGGAAACTCAAGTTTCTAAAAACAATTTAATTAAATTAGGTTCTTGGAAATCAACGGCAATCACTTTGGTAATTTTTGACCTTTCGCACGTAAACGCAGCATTAGCTGATTATAAAGCCAAAACGGTTCACGGAATTATTGGAGCTGATATTTTAGAACAAGGTGACGCGGTGATTGATTACAAAAATCAGCTTCTCTTTTTAAAGTGATTTTGTTTGTTCCATTCGTCAGCAACCAATTCTAATTCGGTGTACCAAGATTGTCCATATTTACGAATTAGTGGTTCTTTCAGAAACTTATAAACCGGAACTTCTAATTCTTTACCTAAAGTACAAGCATCATCACAAATGTGCCATTTGTTATAATTCACAGCAGAAAAAGAAGAATATTCTTTAATACGAATTGGATATAGATGACACGAAATTGGTTTTTTCCACTCAACAATTCCTTCATTATAAGCTTGCTCAATCGCACAAAGCGCTGTAGCTCCATCAAAAATAACGTAAGCACATTCTTTGCCTTCAATCAAAGTAGTTTCTAACTCACCATCCTCACCTACTACCCATTTTCCTTGAGCTTCGATTGCTTCAATTCCTTCTGGTCGCAAATAAGGTTTTACTTTATCATAAATCTGATCTAAAATAACCGTTTCTTCTTTATCCAAAGGCGCACCAGCATCACCATCAATACAACATTGTCCTTTACAAGCCGACAAATTACAAACGAATTCTTTTTCTAAAACATCTTCAGAAACAATTGCTTTCCCTACTTGAAACATATTCTTTAGCTATAAAATTAATTTGCAAAGGTATAAACTTTATAGCCGAGTTTAAAATCGTAAAGATGAAATCCAAAAATTTATGCGAAATATTCAGTAGATTTATCTAAAATCAGTAAAATCAAAAACAAATATTGATAACTTTGCACAAAAAAAGCCATGGGAATAGATTTTAAAGAAATTATCACAGCTAGTATGATTCTATTTGCCGTAATCGACATCGTGGGATCCATTCCGATTATTGTTGATTTACGTTCGCGTGTTGGACAAATTCAATCTGAAAAAGCTTCGATTGTAGCAGCAGCAATTATGATTTCGTTTTTATTTGTTGGAGAAAGCATTCTGAGTTTAATCGGAATTGACGTAAATTCTTTTGCAGTTGCTGGTTCTTTTGTGCTTTTTTTCTTAGCTCTAGAAATGATTTTAGGTATTCGTTTATATAAAGATGAAGAAGCAAATACCGCTTCAATAGTTCCATTAGCGTTTCCTTTAATTGCTGGAGCTGGAGTTATGACAACGATTCTTTCGCTTAAAGCGGAATTTAAAACCATAAATATTGTAATTGCTATTATTTTAAATATTATCTTAGTCTATATTGTTTTAAAATCATCAGGAAAAATCGAGAAGATAATTGGTAGTAATGGTTTAGGTGTAATCCGAAAAGTATTTGGAGTAATCTTATTAGCCATCGCTGTTAAATTATTTGCTTCTAATGTTAAAGGGCTATTTGCCTAATTTTTTATTTAGTAATTTCGTAGTCGAATTACAACTTTTACATATTTTTATAATGAAATACATTACTTACATTGCTGTAGCAATCATTATCGGTTTAATTGTTATGAATGCAATGATTTTAGATTTTGGCAATCTTTTTCAAGGTGATAGTATGGTTGCTTTGATTTCTATTGTTGCTTTATTATGTGCAGTATGCATCTTACTAATTTTTAAGATGTCTAAAACAATCGAAGAAAAATCTAAATAATGATTTACGACGTTTTAATTTTTGGAGGCGGAGTTTCTGGGATTTCTTGTGCACTAATTTTAGGCTCAGCTCAAAAGAAAGAATTTGTTGCTGATAAGAAAATTGGAATTATTGCTCATCAAAAAGCTTCGATGTTACAAGATGCATTATTCAACAATGCTTACGGAATTGCACCTGGAACTCTAGGAAGTGAATTATTAGAAACTTCTTTAGAAAATTTAGCTTCAACTTATCCGCAAATCAACCAAATATTAAACGAGAAAGTAGTTTCAATAGTAAAACAAGAAGATTTATTTTTGGTAACTACAAACAAAAATACTTATCAAACCAAAATGATTGTAGTTGCAACCAATTCTAGCAACGCATTCAATATTGGAGGTCTGATGGAATATGTAATTCCGCATCAAAAATCAATTGCTTCAAAAAACAGAATTCAATTAGCTAATATCGACCATAAAGTTACAGATAATATTTATGTTGCAGGAACTTTAGCAGGTTGGCGCAGTCAGTTGAGTATAGCAGCCGGAAGTGGCGCAGCAGTTGCTACAGATATTTTAGTTGAATGGAATAACGGAAACGAAACACACGCTCACGACAGTATCAAGAAATAACAAAAAAAGAAAGCCGATAAGCTTTCTTTTTTTTGTAAATTAAAATGATAATGAAAATCCAACTCCATTTCCATTAATGATAACATTTAATTCAGAATCAGATAAAGCGTTCTCATTTTGAGAGTTTTCGATGTCTATTGCTTTTTTTATTTTTTTAGATGCAGATATACTCAACGGAATCGAAGCTCCTAGCACACATAAACCAGAGCCAGCAATAATCCAACTTGTTTGTCTTTTTGATTTTGCTTGTGGATCAGAACTTTTTGTTCCAATAGCTGAACCAATTCCATATCCAAGCCCGAATCCTCCAACATAGCCTAAAATTTCAGCAAATGTTTTATTTCTTCTAGCTTGTTTAATGTTTAGAATTGCTTCAGGATTATTAAATACATCCTTATAGTCTTTCAATTTATATTCTTGACTATTTTTCATAAAAACACTTTTGGAATTTTTAATCAATTTTACTTGATTATTCGAATTTTCACTTTCTTGTGCAAAAACTACATTTCCAATTAAAACAATTAATAACGCTACTTTTTTCATTATATACTTAAGAGATAATTTTTAGGTAAAATTAATTTTATTCAATAAAATATAAAAACTTATCTCATTATAATTGCCCTAAAACAAAAAATGCCTCGAAAATTGAGACATTTTTATTTATTCTTTAATGCTTGAATTATTTCAAAGCTTGCTCGATATCAGCAATTAAATCTTCAATATCTTCAACACCAACGCTTAAACGAACCATGTCGTCTGTTACACCAATTTCTGCACGTTTTTCTGCAGGAATTGAAGCGTGCGTCATCAAAGCTGGATGATTTGCTAGAGATTCAACTCCTCCTAAAGATTCTGCCAATGTAAATACTTTTAAGTTTTCTAAGAATTTAATTGCATCCGCTTTAGCTCCAGATTTGAATGTAAATGAAACCATTCCTCCAAAACCTTTAGTCATTTGTTTTTTAGCTAAATCGTGTTGTGGATGCGATGGCAATCCTGGATATAAAACTTGGTCAATTAACGGATGTTGCTCTAAATATTCAGCTACTTTTTGTCCGTTTAAACAATGACGTTCTACTCGTAAATGCAAGGTTTTGATTCCACGTAAAACCAAGAAGCTTTCTTGCGGACCTAAAGTTGCACCCGTAGCGAATTGTGTAAAATGCAATTGCTTTCCTAATTCTTCCTCTTTAATAATTAAAGCACCAGCAATAACATCTGAATGTCCGCCTAAATATTTCGTAGCTGAATGCATTACGATATCAGCACCTAAATCTAAAGGTTTTTGTAAATACGGAGTTGCAAAAGTATTATCAACAGCGAATAAAATATTGTTTTGTTTTGTGATTTTAGCAATCGCTTCGATATCTGCTAATTTCATTAACGGATTCGTTGGAGTTTCAATCCAAACTAATTTTGTATTTGCATTGATTTTAGATTGCAATAATTCTAAATCATTCATATTAATGAAATGGAATTTGATTCCTAAATCTTGATAAAAACGAGTAAATAAACGGTAGGTTCCTCCGTATAAATCGTCCATCGCAATTACTTCATCATTTGGTTTTAACAAACGTAAAACACAATCGATAGCTGCTAAACCAGATGAAAAAGCCAATCCACGCGCTCCGTTTTCTATACTTTCTAAAGCGTGTTCTAAAGCTGTTCTTGTAGGATTATCTGCTCTACTATATTCGTAACCTGTGTGAACTCCCGGACTTTTTTGTGCGAAAGTTGATGTATGATAAATTGGTGGCATTACCGCTCCAGTACTTGGGTCGTGATGTTGTCCACCGTGAATTACTTTCGTATTAAATTTCATAACTAAAACGTTTTTTAAAAATAAACACAAAGATACTTTTTATGAAGGAAATATTATAGATTTGTTTCATATTAACAAAAAATTATATGACTAGAAAATTACTTATACTAATCTGTTTTTCAACGCTATTATTCAGTTGTAGCAAAAAGGAAACTTGGTATTTTGAAACCAAAAAATACGAACTAAAAACAACGCTTCCGTGTGATAATGATGATTGCACTTACGTGGATTTAATCATTCCGACCATCATATCTGACCAAAAGGAATTAAATGAGATAAATGAAGTTGTTTTTAAAAACGTAAAAAAACATATTGCGTTTGAAAACGAAAATGAAGAAATTAATAATTACGATGATTTAGCAAAGTCGTTCATCGCTTCTTATGACGAAATTAAAAAAGCTTTTCCAAACGAACCTCTGCCGTGGGAAGCTTCTGTTAACGGAACTTCGGAAATTTTTGAAAACAAAAGCGTTAACATCGTTTTAAATTATTATACGTTTACAGGCGGAGCACACGGAAACGAAGGAACTATTTCATTGTTTTTTAATTTAGAAGACGGAAAACAAATTTCACAGAAAGATTTATTTTTAGATTATGAAGGATTTAAAAAAATTGCTGAACGAGATTTTAGAACTTCAAACAATTTGTACGAAACGGATAACATCAATAAAAACGGGAATATTTTCAAAGACAATCAATTTAGTTTACCTGAAAACATCATCGTTACGCAAAATGAAATAATTTTGCACTACAATAAATACGAAATTGCACCTTATTCATCAGGAGCAACCCTTTTAAAATTTCCGATGAAAACATTTAAAAAATATTTGAATCCACTTTATTTCTAAAACACAAATTTTGAGCGTTTATAAAAAACTTTTTGGGCAAACATTAATTTACGGAATTGCCACTGTTGTTCCAAAAATGATTGGTTTCATTATGGCTCCGTATCACATCGATTGGCTTCCAAAAGATGCTTACGCAGATTATACTTTAATTTTTTCGTGGATGATGTTTTTCAACGTCGTTCTATCTTTTGGAATGGAGACGGCTTTTTTCAGATTTTATAATAAGAAAGAAAATAAGAACGAAGTGATTAACAATACCATTTTATTTTTGATGGCTGTTTGCGCGATTTTCCTTGGAGTGATTTATCTCTTTAAAGAATCCGTTGATTTGTATTTTGAAATCCCGCCCATTGTCGTTTCTTGTTTAATTTGGATTTTAGTTTTAGATACTTTAGTTGTCATTCCTTTTGCGATTTTGCGAGCTCAGCAAAGACCAATAAAATATAGTTTTATAAAAATTACCAATGTTGGAGTAAACGCTGGATTGACGGTCATTTTATTGTATTTAATTCCGAAATTTTTACTTCAAAATTCAACGGATGTTTTAACTAAGTATTACAATTTCGATTTTCAAGTTGGTTATTTGTTTTTAGCAAATTTGATCGCTAGTGGAATCACGTTGCTTCTTTTGTCTAAATATTATCTACAGTTAAAACTAAAATTCAACAAAACACTTTGGAAAGAAATGCTTGTTTACAGCTTTCCTGTGATGATTGGTGGATTGGCTTTTGTTGTAAATGAAACATTTGACAAGGTTTTTTTAAAAGAATTACTTCCTGAAAATTTCCAAGATTTAGGTTTAGCAAGTTATGGTGCGATTTATAAAATTGGTGTTTTTATGATTTTATTTAGAACAGCTTATTCAATGGGAATTGAACCTTTCTTTTTTAGTTACGCCAAGAATGATGATGCGCCAATAAAATACGCAACGGTTACGAAATATTTCGTGATTTTCGGAAGTTTGGCAATGCTTACAATTGTTATTTTCTCTGATTTAATCAAAACTTTTTACATTCCGCAAGAAGATTATTGGTTTGCAATGGAAATTGTTCCGTATGTAATTTTAGCAAATTTAATGTTAGGAATTTATACCAATTTATCGGTTTGGTACAAGATTCAAGATAAAACAAAAATCGGAGCCTATATTTCTATTGTCGGAGCAATTGTAACGGTAGTTTTTAATTATTTATTAATTCCAATTATCGGATTAGTCGGTTCAGCAATTACTACATTACTAGCTTATGCAACAATGATGCTTATCTCATATATAATGGGACAAAAATCATATCCAATTCCTTACAACAAAAAAAGTATATTTTTATATTTAGGCACATCAACTCTATTTACATTTATATATTTTTACAATTTCAGGGAAAATTATTTTATAGGAATTACTTTCCTTCTTATCTTCGTAGCAATTATTTACTTCAATGAAAAGGTAATAATTACAAGAATTATCAAATCTGTATTGAAAAAATGAAAATAAATATCATCAATAAATCACAACATGCATTACCAAGTTATGAAACAATAGCTTCTGCAGGAATGGATTTACGTGCAAATTTACAAGAACCAATTTTAATCGAACCAATGGAACGTGCTTTAATTCCAACAGGATTATTCATTGAATTGCCAATTGGTTTCGAAGCTCAAGTTCGACCAAGAAGCGGATTGGCATTGAAAAAAGGAATTACTTGTTTAAATTCGCCAGGAACGATTGACGCAGATTACCGTGGAGAAATTGGAGTTATTTTAGCCAATTTATCCAAAGAAACATTTGTAGTTGAAAACGGTGAACGAATTGCACAAATGGTTATCGCAAAGCACGAACGTGCTGAATGGATTGAAGTAGAAGAATTATCAACAACTGAACGCGGAGATGGCGGATTTGGAAGCACTGGCGTGAAATAATTTTTTCAGATGAAAATCAAAATTGGCTTTATATTATTATTTTTTGCATTTCTTTTGACTTCATGTTCTAAAGAAAAGCAAAATCATTTTAATCAATATTTAGATAATTTTGACGTAATCGAAACTGAAAAAACAACTGATGACGCAGAGAATTATAATTTTGAAACGCCTTCGGATTGGTATCTTGCCATGTTTGAGCAAAAGAATAATATAAATTTCGAACACGCTTATAGTAAAGATAATGTTAATCGATTTACGGTTTTCAAGATTAAATCTGATGAAGATCTAAATCAATTAAACGAAACTCTGATCGAAGATATAAAAACACAACTTTCACTAGTCATAGGAGGTTTAGAAATATTAGGACATGGAGAAACCAACTTTTTGAAACATCCTTCTTATTATTATCACACTCAAGACGCAAGTGGATTTAATGTAGTCAGTTTTATTATGAAGAGTAAACAAAACGACCATTATTATCGCCTTATCATTGAAGCAGAAAAAGAACATTTACCAACCATGTTACATTGCATAAAAACTTTTGAAATTTTAAAATAATTTAAAGAAACACAAATGAAAATTATTGTACCAATGGCCGGACGCGGTTCACGTTTACGCCCACATACATTAACCACACCAAAACCATTAATTCCAATTGCTGGAAAACCAATCGTTCACCGTTTAGTTGAAGATATTGCAAAAGTAATCAATCAACCAATTGAAGAAATCGCTTTTATCATTCACGAAAGTTTCGGTAAAGATGTTGAAAAAGATTTAATTGCTATTGCCGAAAAATTAGGCTCTAAAGGAACTATTTATTACCAAAACGAAGCTTTAGGAACTGCTCATGCTATTTTATGTGCAAAAGAATCAATGCAAGGACCGATTGTTGTGGCTTATGCCGATACGTTATTCCGTGCAGATTTCTCTTTAGATGCAACCGCAGATTCTGTGATTTGGGTAAAAGCAGTTGAAGATCCTTCAGCTTTTGGAGTGATTCAATTAAACGATAAAAATGAAATTGTTGATTTCGTTGAAAAACCAAAAGAATTTGTTTCTGATTTAGCAATTATTGGAATTTATTTCTTTAAATCGGCTGAGAATTTACGTTCAGAATTAGAATATTTAATTGATAACAACATCGAAAAAGGTGGTGAATATCAGTTGACTGATGCTTTAGAAAATATGAAGCAAAAAGGTTTGCGTTTTGTTCCTGGAAAAGTTGATGAATGGATGGATTGCGGAAACAAAAATGTAACGGTTGACACAAACAATCGCATGTTGAATTTCTTACATACAGATGGTGAGAATATGGTTGCAGCTTCAGTTACAATTGAAAATTCTAGAATTATCGCACCTTGTTATATTGGAGAAAATGTTACGATTAAAAACGCAACAGTTGGACCAAATGTTTCTTTAGGAAATAATTCAATTGTTGAAAATGCTACAATCAAAAATAGTTTAATCCAAACGAATTCTACAATCAAAAATGCAGATTTAGACAACGCAATGGTCGGAAATCATGCAAAATTTGATGGTAAATTCACAAATATTAGCATTGGTGATTATTCAGTTTTAGAATAATTTTCAATTCAAATAATAAATTTTAAAAAATCCGTTTTCGAATTGAAAACGGATTTTTTCATTCAAAAAGAATAGTTTTTGATAAAACTTGGTTTACATTTGTGCATATTTTAACTTATGAAAAAAGCTATTTTATTCTTCGTTTTATCTACGGTTTTGTTTTCTTGTAAAAGCAAGAAAAATCTGACTGATAATACAACTACTAATGATTCTTTGACAGGAGAAACCTTAATAATCAAAGAAGAAATTAAATCATCTGATAAAAAGGAAAACTTGACTTATTTACGAGCAGTAAATGACCATTACGCTTTAAATAAAAATTTCAATACGTTACAAATAAACGCTGACGTTGAATTCAAAAACAAAAGTTTTGATGAAAGTGTTAGTGCTGATATTCGCATCAAAAAAGGTGAAACGATATTAATTACGATTAAAAAATTCGGGTTTACCGGAGCCAAAATATTAATTACTCCAAAAAGAGTAAGTTATTACGAAATTTTAAACGGTACTTTTTATGACGGCGATTTCCAATTCATAAGTAAATTTTTAGGAACCAATTTAGATTATAATCAAATTGAAAATTTATTAATCGGAACATCGGTTTTTAATTTAGCTGAAGAGGAATTACAGACTAAAGTTGAGGATGGCGTTTATAAATTATATAAAAACACCGACGATTTATCACTGGTTTTTGTGTTAGATGGTTTGGCACGAATGAAACAAGAAGTCATTCAACAAAAAGGTTCGGCAGATAAATTGGTTATCGATTATTTATCGTATCAAACCAAAGACGAGGTTTTATTGCCTTTAAATTTATTAATTCGTGCGATTCAAAAAGACGAAACGAATTTGAAAGTCAATTATCGAAAAATTGATTTAAATCCTGAGATTTCTTTTCCTTATAAAATACCAAATGGTTCAAAAGAAATAAATTTTAATTAAATTTGACAAACTTTTTATTCAATGCAACGAATTTTATTAATACTAGTTACTTTCTTTATATCAATTTCCGCATTTTCGCAAGATTATGAAGAACAGCAACGCAAATTAGAAAACAGAAAAGCGCAAATCCTTAAAGAAATAAAGGAAGTGCAAACTTTGCTGAATTCTGAAAAAAAGAAAGAACGCAATATCTTTAATGAAATTTCAAATCAGAATAAAAAAATCAAGCTTTCTACAGAATTAATTAAGAATTCACAAAAGCAAAATCGTGTATTATCTGACGATATTTATACGGCTACGCTAAAATCTAATAAATTAAAACGTGAGCTTAAAGTTCTTCAGGCAGATTATGCAAAAACTATTGTAAAATCATACAAAACACGTTCAGAACAAAGTCGAATTTTATTTATTTTATCTTCAGATAATTTCTTGCAAGCTTACAAACGCATGCAATACATGAAACAATATGCTAATTTTAGAAAAACTCAAGGAGACGAAATCAAAGAAAAAACGATTGAATTACAAAACCTTACGAAACGTTTAGAAATTCAAAAAGTTAAACAACAAGCGATTTTAGTTGAACAAGAAAAAGAGCGTAAAGTTTTAGAAGACGATAAAAAAGTTCAAAATCAATTATTAGCTGAAGTTAAGAAAGATCAAAAGAAATACGGAAAGCAAATCAAAGATAAACAAGCCGAAACTAAAAAAATTGACCGTGAAATTAAAGCGGTTATTCAAAAGGCAATTGCAGAAGCAAACAGAAAAGCAAAAGAAAAAGCTGAAAGAGAACGTTTAGCAAAAGAAAAAGCGACGGGTAAAAAAGAAACTCCAGCAAAAGCAAAACCTGTAAGTTCTACAAAATTTGATTTAACTCCAGAAGAAAAAACGTTATCAAATAGTTTTAAAACAAATCGTGGTCGTTTGCCTTGGCCGGTTGAAAAAGGTTTTATATCGATGAAATACGGCGACCAACCTTTACCTGGAATGCCAAATGTAACAGTTCACAACAGTGGTGTTGAAATTACAACAGAATCAGGAAGTGCAGTTCGTGCTGTATTTGAAGGAGAAGTTTTCAAAATTCAAAACATCGGAAACATCAAATTGGTTTACATCCGTCATGGAGAATATGTTAGTATTTACCAGAATTTAAGTTCGATTTCTGTAAGTGATGGGCAAAAAGTTTCCACAAAACAAAGAATCGGTACGGTAGCAAATAATCAAGAAGGAAAAGCAGTTCTTAAATTTGTTGTTTCACAAAACGATACTTTTATGAATCCTGAATCTTGGATAAGTTCAAAATAATTTGGATATGAAATTGACAAAACCTTTTAATTTACAACAATGGATTTCAAACAACAAGCATTTGCTGAAACCACCTGTTTCGAATAAAAATATTTATATAGAATCTGATGATTTTATTGTGATGATTGTTGGTGGACCAAATGCAAGAAAAGATTATCATTACAACGAAACAGAAGAATTGTTTTATCAGTTAGAAGGAAATATTCAAGTTGCGGTTCAAACCGAAAACGGAAAAGAAGTTTTAGAATTAGGTGTTGGAGATATGTTTTTATTGCCTGCAAAAATGCCTCATTCACCAATACGAACAGAAAATTCTGTTGGATTAGTTGTTGAAAGAAAACGCAATAATTCCAATGCAAAAGATGGATTATTATGGTTTTGTGACCATTGCAATCACAAATTACATGAAGTTTATTTTCCTTTAAATAATATAGAAACTGATTTCTTATCACACTTTCAACATTTTTATACTTCAGAATCGTTAAGAACTTGTACAAAGTGCAAGCATATCATGGAAGTTGACAAACGTTTTATTAAATAAATAATTTTTAGCTTACTTTTTTAATTATTTGTATATTAGCCCAACTAATATCAAAAAACGAAAAATGACAAATCAAGCCGCTGATTTCGGAATAGAAGAAGCATTACAAAAATTAGGACTTAAAGAAATTAACGAAGGTACTTCAACAGGAAACGACTGGTTTTCAAACGGTGCAATCATTGAATCATATTCACCTGCAACAGGAAAATTAATCGGAAAAGTTAGAACATCAACTGCTGACGATTACGAACAAGCAATGGTTAAAGCTTCTGAAGCTTACAAAACTTGGAGAATGGTTCCTGCTCCTAAAAGAGGTGATTTAGTTCGCCAAATGGGAGACGCTTTACGCGAAAATAAAGATGCTTTAGGTAAATTGGTTTCTTATGAAATGGGAAAAAGTTTACAAGAAGGTTTAGGTGAAGTTCAGGAAATGATTGACATCTGTGATTTCGCAGTTGGTTTATCACGTCAACTTTACGGATTGACAATGCACTCAGAAAGACCAATGCACAGAATGTACGAACAATACCACCCAATCGGAGTTGTTGGAATCATTTCAGCTTTCAATTTCCCAGTTGCCGTTTGGTCTTGGAACACGATGTTAGCATGGATTTGTGGTGACGTTTGTATTTGGAAACCATCTTCAAAAACACCTTTATGTGCAGTTGCTTGCCAAAACATCATCGCTAAAGTATTAAGAGATAACAACATTCCAGAAGGAGTTAGCTGTTTAGTTACAGGAAACGCTTGTGGAGATTTAATGAATAACGACAAACGCATTCCTTTAGTTTCTTTCACTGGTTCAACAAGAATTGGTCGTCACGTATCTAAAACTGTTGCAGAACGTTTCGGAAAAACAATCTTAGAATTAGGAGGAAACAATGCAATCATCGTTTCTGAACATGCTGATTTAAAAATGGTTTTAGTTGGAGCTGTTTTTGGAGCTGTTGGAACTGCAGGACAACGTTGTACTTCTACACGTCGTTTAATCGTTCACGAAAGTGTTTACGACAAAACAATCGAAACTTTACAAAAAGCTTACGCTCAATTAAACATCGGAAATCCATTAAACGAGAACAATCACGTTGGACCACTTATCGATAAAGGAGCTGTTACAGATTACTTAAATGCAATCGAAAAAGCGAAAAAAGAAGGTGGAAAAATCATCGTTGAAGGTGGTGTTTTAGAAGGAGAAGGATACGAAAGCGGATGCTACGTAAAACCTTGTATTATTGAAGCTAAAAACGAATTCGAAATCGTTCAAGAAGAAACTTTCGCTCCAATTTTATACGTTTTAAAATACAGCACAATCGAAGAAGCTATCGATATGCAAAATAACGTTCCTCAAGGATTATCATCTTCAATCTTTACAAACAACTTAAGAGAAGCTGAATTATTCCTTTCTCAAGCTGGTTCTGACTGTGGAATCGCTAACGTAAACATCGGAACTTCTGGTGCTGAAATTGGTGGAGCTTTCGGTGGAGAAAAAGAAACTGGAGGAGGTAGAGAATCTGGTTCTGATGCTTGGAAAGTTTATATGAGAAGACAAACAAATACAATCAATTACGGAACTGAGTTACCTTTAGCTCAAGGAATTAAATTTGATTTCTAAAATATGAAAACAGACTTTCGGGTCTGTTTTTTTTGTTTTAATTTCTTAAATTTGAAAAACATATAAACAAAACTATTCATGAAAAAACTAGTTCTAAGTCTTGCATTTGTTTGCGTGGCACAATTTGGAATGGCACAAGATTCGTATAAATCTGACGTGATAGAAGTGATTGAACTTTCTACTGCAACTACTGTTGTTGCAGTTATTGTTAACCAAATTTTACCAATGATTCCAGAAGAAAAACAGGCAGATTTTAAAAGAGAATTTGAAGCTACCTTACCTTCGCTTTATGAGAAAAAGGTTCCTATTTACCAAAAGTATTTCACCCATGAAGAAATCAAGGAAATGCTTAAATTTTACAAATCTCCTTTAGGTAAGAAAATTGCAGAAAATGCACAAAATTTAGCTTCTGATGGGATGAAAATTGGAGAAGATTGGGGAATGGAAATTCAATCCATAATGATGAAATATATGCAATAAAAAGAAAGCTTATCGGCTTTCTTTTTTGTATTTAAATTAGTCAGTATCTTCTAGCTTCAAATTAAAATTGATGCAATCTTAGTTGAGAAGATGGTTGATAATTATCTCTAAAAATAGAATTGGATTTTTTTTACTAAATTTTAACGTGACATTCTTTAGGTATGCTACAAACTTTGTCTAGTTGTTAACTAAATATAAAAATCATTTCTTAAAAAAAATATTTGTTAAATTATCCACTAACTTAGAGTTTGTATCTCTATAAAAAATAGGGATCAAGCGCAAAAGTTGGGGAGGAAGTTGAATATTTTTTATAATGCATTTATTGTGCAAATAAAAAAGTGTAACTATAGATTTACTATAATTACACTTCTGAAAAGTACCTGAGGTGGGAATCGAACCCACACTCCGAGGAACACGAGTTTGAGTCGTGCGCGTCTACCAATTCCGCCACTCAGGCATAACATATCTGTTATCTGCTTGCAAATGTAAAACAATATTTTTAAAATCAAATAAAAAATAAAAAAATATTCAACATTAAAATATAATTGCTAAATTTGCAACGCTTTAAAAAAGCAGAACACAACAACTAACTACCAAACTAAATTAAAATGACACACTTTGAACCGGAAGCAAAGATATTTGCTTGTTCACAAAGTAAAGAATTAGCTGAGCGTATTGCTAAAAATTACGGTATCGAATTAGGAAATGTAACTTTATCACATTATAGTGACGGTGAATTTCAGCCTTCTTTTGAAGAGTCTATTCGAGGAATTCGTGTTTTCTTAATCTGTTCAACATTTCCTTCAGCAGATAATTTGATGGAATTGTTATTGATGATTGACGCTGCAAAAAGAGCTTCTGCTCGACATATTACTGCAGTTATTCCATATTTTGGATTGGCTCGTCAAGACAGAAAAGATAAGCCACGTGTGCCAATAGGAGCGAAGTTAGTGGCTAAAATGTTAGAAACTGCTGGGGCAACTCGAGTGATGACTATGGATTTACATGCAGATCAAATTCAAGGTTTTTTTGAAAAACCAGTAGATCATTTATATGCTTCAACGATTTTCTTACCTTATGTAGAATCTTTAGGTTTAGAAAATTTAACTATTGCATCACCTGATATGGGAGGTTCTAAAAGAGCTTATGCATATGCGAAATATTTAGGATCTGAAGTTGTAGTTTGTTATAAACAACGCAAGAAAGCTAATGTTATTGAAACAATGGAATTGATTGGAGACGTAACAGGTCGAAATGTAATTCTAGTTGATGATATGGTTGATACTGGAGGTACTTTGGCGAAAGCGGCTGATGTAATGATGGAAAAAGGAGCCTTGAGTGTGAGAGCAATTTGTACACATGCTATTTTATCAGGAAATGCTTTTGATAAAATTGAAGCTTCAAGTTTAACTGAGTTAATCGTTACAGATTCTATTCCATTGAAACGTCAGAGTGACAAAATTAGAGTTTTGAGTTGTGCAAGTTTGTTTGCGGATGTGATGCATATGGTGCAAAACAACAATTCGATTAGCAACAAATTTATAATGTAGTATTTTATTAATTTTTTATATATATTAAAATGAAATCAATTTCAATTAAAGGACAAGAAAGAGAAAGCGTGGGTAAAGTATCTACTAAAGCTGCACGTAATGCTGGATTGGTTCCTTGCGTAATTTACGGAGGAGGAGAACCAGTACATTTCACAGCTGAAGAGAAAGCTTTTAAAAGCTTAGTTTATACTCCAAACGTACATACGGTTGTAGTTGAATTAAACGGAAATACTGTTGATTGTATTTTACAAGATATTCAGTTTGATCCAGTATCTGACAAAATTTTACACATCGATTTCTATAAATTAGATGCTGCAAAAGAAATTACTATGGAAGTTCCTGTTAAAGTTGAAGGAAATTCTAAAGGTGTTATGGCAGGTGGTGTTTTACGTTTAAACCAACGTAAATTAAAAGTAAGAGCTTTACCAGCTAACTTACCTGACTTCGTTGTAGCTGATATTACTGAGTTAGAAATGGGTAACAAATTATATGTTACTTCTATACCTACAGATAACTTCAAGTTATTACACCCAGACAATACAGTTGTTGCTCAAGTAAGAATTTCTCGTGCTGCTATGAAAGCTGCTCAAGAAGCTGCAAAAGCAGAAAAAGGTGGAAAAAAGAAGAAATAATCTTTTATTTCTATATAAAAAGTCGGAAGTTTTCTTCCGACTTTTTTTTGCTTAAAACATTTTAGTTTTGCTGAATCTAACTGTTCGTTGCTTAACAAAATCATTTGTTAGTTATATAAATACGAATGGGAAGAATAATTTTTTTTCGCCAAATGTCAATTTTTTAAAACTATATATCTGTTAATTAATCCAATTTTAAACAATTAATCTAAAACGCGTTGGTTTTAAATAGTATTTATTTTTTAAGTTAAATTATTATAAAATAATAATAAAATCACTTGTTTTGTATTGTTATTATTATTATTATGTTGTAAGTTTTAGAAAAGCTCTAAAACATGTTTAACTAATTACTTATAATATTATGAAAAAATTATTATTTAGCGCATTAGCTTGCGTAGCTTTTGCTTTTAGTGGTTTCGCTTTGAATGAGGAAGTTGAAGTAAAGGAAATTGTTGCTGATTTAAATTTAGAAATTGAAAAATCTACAGAAATCGAGACTGTTTATATCATTCAGGAATTTGAGTTTTTTAATGATAAAGGAGATTGTAATATTGTTACGACACCAAAAGGTATGATAATAGATGTAATAACAAGAAAAAAGGCTAACACAACTTCAAGTGATTGTGCTTCGACTTTCAAGGGGATGATGGATTTAACGATTAAAGAATATGGATTAAGTGCTAATGTTTATGGAAATGCTCAACATTTACCGTATTAAACTAAATTTTCAAATTGTTTTTTTATTTTTTTTACTAAATTTTGGTAACCTTTTTTCTCAAAGTTTTAGTGTTAATTATCAGTGTTTTTATGATAGTGCTTTTCCAAAGGTAATTCCTGCTGTTTTAAAATATTCTAATGGTGTTTCACTTTTCGAAGAAAAACTTGGAGAAGCTAAGGATTGGAAAGAAAGTAAAGATGATATTTTTGCTCAATTGGGTTTTACTAATGGAGCTGTTGTACAAGTTGGTGCTACTGATGTGATAAGTTTGTTTATTCAAAGAGATTTTAACACACAAAAGATTCTTTTTACTGATTATGTTGGCTCAAAAATCTATGAAATAACTGATTTTTGGATTCCAATACAATGGCAAATAACTCAAGAAAGTAAAGTGATTTCAAATTACACTTGTTTTAAAGCAAAAACTGTTTTCCGAGGTTTGGTATGGGAAGTGTGGTTTACATCAGAGATTCCTGTTTCTATTGGTCCTTGGAAACTTTATGGCTTACCAGGTTTGATATTAGAAGCAACATCTGAAAATAAAAAGTATTCTTATATAGTTACCGAAATAAATTTCAAGTCTGATGATATAATTATTTTTACTTCAGATAAATACAAAAAAATTAATATTAAAGAAATGGTTGAAAATCGGAAAAGTATAAGGCATAGTATAAATTCTCATTTAGATAGAGGTGAAAGTTCAATTGATTTGAGTAATTTAATTGAAACACAAGAACCCAAATACGAATGGGAAGAATAATATTTTTTCGCCAAATGTCAATTTTTTAAAACTATATATCTGTTAATTAATCCAATTTTAAACAATTAATCTAAAACGTGTTGGTTTTAAATAGTATTTATTTTTTAAGTTAAATTGTTATAAAATAATTACAAAAACACTTGTTTTGTATTATTGTTGCGTTATAAGTTCTAGAAAAGTTCTAAAACATTTTTAACTAATTACTTATAACCTGAGTTCGATTAATAAATCAAGAAAAATAGTTGGTAAAAAAAAGAAATAGCTGTATATTTAACTTTCTGAATTTTAAATACTTAACAACTATTT